>Ga0302314_10001679_pt1 | contig 41367 bp, 34 predicted proteins | sample III_Palsa_N2_3_FD_200533 | JGI IMG/M metagenome (GOLD analysis project Ga0302314, IMG submission 200533) | Peat permafrost microbial communities from Stordalen Mire near Abisko, Sweden - III_Palsa_N2_3 | ecosystem: Environmental > Terrestrial > Soil > Palsa > Peat permafrost | place: Sweden... | reverse complement strand
TCGGTGTCGAAGGCACCAGCACTTTCATGAATGATTGAGATGCCCCAGGTGCCCATTCGAAGTCCAGCTTGCTCTGCTTGGCGGCAAAAGTCCATGTCGTAGAAGTTGAATCGAAACAGAGGATCGAAGCGCACTCCGCTTCGACGAAGGACGTTGCTGACTTCAGCGGAGGGGGTGCATCAGGGCCGTACGGCATCAGAAGCACAAATGGGTTCCTGAAGTCCAGCGCACGAGAGATGTGCTCTTCCGTTTCAAGTTCTTCCGCGTCCATCACGCACCTTTCGAGTGTGTGGTTGCGGTTCAAGCTTGATCGTCGGATCACGAGCTGTCGGAGAGCAACCCCGATTGGCGTCGCCTTAGGAATTGGGCAACGCAGGCCGTGAAGGTTAGGCCGGCGGCAGCATTGGTCAAGGGTGCGTCTTACGAGGCCAGCCGTGCGTTTCACGAAATCCGGGCAATTCGATGTGAACTCGTTCGGAAGTCCAGCCAATTCGAACTAAGCTAGGCGGTTCCGCTGCGCGAAAAAGCTGGACAACCGTTGATTCAGATGGATTCTTAGTCCAGCTTAATTTTGTTCCTCACATAGGTTCTCAAAAGAGTTGAGAACAGTCTCAAGAATTGAGAACTGACGCTATGCGCCACTGGGTGTCGCAGCCGGTGGCGGTTGTCACGGGTGACAGGCGGACGGCGGCAAGTACCGTCGCCGTCACCTGCGGCTTGCAACTGCAGGTTCTCGTTGACGCACTCCGCGAAGAACTGCTCAACCCACCGCATCCTGCACGCCGACGAGGCGTCGATGGCCATGCTCAGGCCCGGCAAGGGCAAGAGACGTCGCGCTTACCGTGCGACGTGTCGGTTCGCAACGCCTGCCGGCTCACTTCTTGTCCGGCTTCAGGAGGTCCGGCTCCGGCGCCAGTTCCGTCAGGATGGCGATCGCCGGCTTGCCGTACAGGTCCTTGAATGCGAACGCGATCGGCGCGCTGGCGGGCGCCGAGGGCAGCATCAGTTTCGGGCCGTTCGAATTCAGCAGGGCGCTGACGTCCACGGGGCTGTAGTTGACGATGATGCTGGTCGAGGACTGCTTGAAGATCGGCAGCAGTTCGTTGCTGGCGACCGTCCAAGGTTGCTTGTGGATGTCCGGGTTGGACTTGGGGCAGTGGCCCTTCGACTCGCGCAGATCCGTGCGGCTGACCGAGACGGTCTTGTTCGAGCAGGTCGTGAAGTTGACGAAATTGCGCTTGTCCGGCGGCGAGGTGATCAGCCCGATCGTGCCGGCACCGTCGGCCTTGTACTCGTAGTACGACGCCGGCACGGTGATGTAGTTGAAGCGCAGCTTCGAGGAGCCCGCGGGTTGCGATGCGGCTTCGGAGGCGGCTTCGGCGGACGGCGGCGACAGCAGGACGGCGGCCCGCAGGCAGGCGATGGCGACGGTAGCGGGCAGAGGTTTCATGTCCCGGGACTCCTGACATAGCGGACGGACGCCAGCGACGAGTCCTCGCGGCGCACTTCGTAGACGGCGCCTCGATCGGGGTCGATCGTGCTCGTGCAGAGCAGGAAGTAGCGATCCTTGTCCGAGAACACGAGGTGCAGGTGACGCGCCTCCTCGACGCGCACCTCGATCGGCAGGGAATCGTCGCGCCAGGTGAGCCGGGCCTTGCCGGTGGCGAAATTGCGCAGCGCGGGCGTCAGCACGAACGCCAGGCCCACCATGACGACGAAGGCCCACAGGCCCTTCAGGATGAACGTGACCGTCGGCAGCCAGACGTATTCGGGCTGGGCGGCGGTCGACGCGCCCGCATGACCCGCCGCGCCGCTGGCGGCGCTGCTGTGGTGAACCTGGAGTCGCCATACCAGCCCGGCGCTGGCCAGCGCCAGCACGATCAAGCCCGCGATCAGCGCCAGCTTGTAGGCCGACACCAGCGAGAACAGCGGCGGCGCGGAATAGATCAGCACCGTCTCGACCCCGAGTTCGAGCTCGGACAGGTCGATCGAGAAGGCGCCCAGGTAGTAGTGCAGGTACGCCCAGCCGATGAAGTAGATCAGCGCGGCGGGAATCGTCACCAGCACGATGCTCTCGATCGTGCCCGATGCCTCCGAGTCCTTCTCTGCCACTCGCAGCCTCCGCGTCCAGCCTTGCGTCCGGGACGCATCGTGAGGCCAATTCGCCGCGCGCGTCAATCCAGCAGCTGGAGGTTGGCGAGCCTTGGCAGGAGCGGCGGGCGGACGCGGCTCATTGATGGGCACGCGGATCCGCGTCCTGCGTCGACGCGTCGGCCAGCGCTCGATGCTGCGTCGCCCCGGCTGCCCGCGCCTTCGCGTACAGCTGCGGCGCCAGCTCGTTGCGCTTGAGCCCCGAATCGCCGGCGGCGAGGATGTCGCCGGTGCGGACGGCCTCCTCGTATTGCGCGACGACCGGTGGTGTCTTTCGACGCGCTGGAAATATTCCCGGCCGCCGGTTCGACGCCCCGTGCGTTCAGGCGGCGGGGCGCTCGACGAAGTCGCGCATGAAGCGCGCCACGTCCAGGCCGTCGTGCGGCAGCGCCATCGCGGCGCGCACGTCGGCGCGGCGATCGGCGCTCACCGACTCCGGCCGCTTCGACAGGATCCACGCGCTGTAGTCCTCGACGAATTCCGGGTGCGGCTGGATGCAGAACACGTGGTCGTCGACGCTGTAGGCCGCGATCGAGCAGAAGTCGCTGCGGGCCAGCAGCGTCGCGCCGGCGGGCAGCGTCCTGACCTGGTCCTGGTGGGACGCGAGCAGGTTCATCGTCGGCTTCAGCGGCGCCGGGCCGACCCAGTCGTAGGTCATGCGGCCCATGCCCCAGCCCGCGGGCGCGCGGCCCACGTCGGCGCCCAGGCAATAGGCGATCAGCTGGTGGCCGAAGCAGATGCCCAGCAGCTTCTTGCGCTGCTTCAGCAGCTCCGTGGTGCGTTCGCGCAGCGTGCGCACCCAGGGCTCGTCCGAGAACGAATCGGCCTTGCTGCCGGTGAGCAGCACGGCGTCGAAGGCGTCGAACGAAGCGGGGTATTCGCCGCGCGTGGTGTTGAAGCGTTCGAACTGCCAGGGCACGCCGGCGGCGGCGAACATCTTCTCGGTCATGGCGCCGTAGCTGACGTAGGTGTCGACGACGGCCGGGTCGAGGTTGTCGTTGTCGAGGATGCAGACCCGCAGGGTCGGAGCGGTGGTGGGAGAACTCATGGCGGAATGGTAAATCGCGTTTCAATGGCCCGACACGGCGCTCTTGATCGCGGCGTCGGGATTGCGCCTGAGCCACGCACGCTGCACCGGATCGATCAGCATCCAGCCGCGGCCGTCGATCCGGCGCTGCAGGATGCCCTTGGCGCCGAGCGATTCGAGCGCCCGGCTGATGCTGGAAGGCTGCACCTTGGCGCCGAGCCGCGCCGCGGCCCAGGCGACGCTGTCGGCGGAGGTCGGCGGCTTGTCGTCGAAGATCAGCTTGAGGGCGGCCTGCTGCAGGCCGGTCAGGCCGCGCCAGGTGGCGGACCACTTGTTCGGCGACTGCAGGCTGAGCATCTCGCCGAGCGCGTCGGCCAGGCTCCACTTCGGATTGGCCATCGCCAGGCTCACCGCGTGCAGGAAGGGCTCGGGCTGCGTGCCGAGTTCCTGGAAGGCGTCCTGGGCCAGCGCCTGGTTGAGGTCGCGCCGGGTCGCCTCGTGGAACTTCCTGGCCACGAAGCCGATGAAGTCGAGGCCCAGCGGCTCGTAGCCCTCGGTCTTCGCGAAGCCGTAGAGCGGCGTGTTCGTGCGCGAGAACATGTCGAGCAGCTGCACGTCCGACGAGCCGCTGAAGATCGCGCCGATGCGCTTGTCCGCCTGGGTCAGCGCGGCGCGCAGCGAGGCCGAGATCTGCGGGCCGTCCTTGACCGCGGCGATGGACTGGAACTCGTCGAAGACGAGCACGACGTGCTGCTTCGTCTCGTCGAGGAGCTGCGTCAGCAGGCTGTCCAGCGCCAGCGCGGGCCGCGCGGGTGTCTGGCGCTTCGGCGGGTCGCCCAGGTCGAGGCTTGCGCCCATCATGCCGACCTTCTTCACCGGCGTGCTGCCGGCGCGCCGCAGGCCGCGCGGCTTCACGCTGAGGCCGTCGAGCGCCTTCTGCAACGCGTAGTTGATGCCTTGCAGCGGGTCGTCCATGTCCATCCAGCAGTCGATGTAGACGGCCAGGCAGCCGCGCGCCTCCACGTACGGGATGACCTCGTCGCGCAGCAGCGTCGTCTTGCCGGTCTGGCGCGGGCCGAACATGGCGATGCGCTCGTGCGCGATCAGCCGGTCGCCCAGCGCGGCCGCGAGCTTCGGGCGGCCGTAGTGCCAGGCATGGGTCAGGTCGGACATGGCGATTTGCGCAAGATGATTCGTGTGCGAATTTTACGCAAACGTGCGTATTTACGCAAACCACGCGATCCGCGACGCGAGCGAGGGCGCATCGCGCGCTCCGAGAACCGCCTGTGGACGCCCCCGTGCAGCGCCGACCGCGCGGGCATCCGTCACGGCGGCGTTGCGCAGACGCTTCCAACCGCTACCGATTTACCCGAATGGCCTCGGACTTGTTGCACCTATGTAACCGCACGCTCCATTCGTCACAACGGGCGAACTGGAAGGTTCCGATGCGCGCCTGTTTGGACCGATGGGCCCGCCTGCCGGCATACTGCGAGGATGAGCGAAGATTTCAAGCCCGGGACGAGACCGCTTTTGCGGCTTGCCGGGCTCGATGCCGTACGGGCGTTCGTGTCGCGTGCCGAGGAGGCGCACGTGATCTGGACCGCCGTCATGGCCCTGATGTTGCGGCTGTACCAGGAACCCGATGCCAAGGCCCGACGCGAGTCGGGGCCGACGGACTCGCAGGTTGTCACGGCCCTGCGCGCCGCTCTGAGCGAGAACTTCGGCTCCGAGGCAGCCGACTACCTCTCGTGGACGCTCGTGCGCTACGGCTGCCGCCAGAAGCCGACGATGGCCGCGCTGCATCCGTGGGAAGGCCTGATGTTCGAGTGGCAGCAGCGCAAGGCCAGCGCGCCGCGCATCGCGCTGATGCTGCGCGACGGCGGCCTCGACAAGCCGCTCAAGCCCGCGTCGCTCGAGGCGCTCGACGGCTGGGTCACCGATCCCGTCAAGGCGCTCGGCGAGGCCACCGACATCATCGAGGCCCTGTTCGGCGACCGCCTGGTCTCGTACAACCTGCATGACGACGGCACGCCGCCCGCGCACGACACGCTGTTCGGCGGGCTCGTCGCGTCGCTGCTGCCGCAGGCCCGGCTGACCGACCTGCGCCAGGCGCTGGTGCGAGGCGAGGACGGCGCGGTCTGGCGCGTGGAGTACGGCTTCGAGGGCCGGCCCGGCGGCTTCGACGCGCGCGCCAACGGCTCCACGATGGACGTCGACGCGGTCATGCTGGCCGTCGACGAACTGCTGGAGGGTCTTGGCCGTCCCGAGCGCGTCTACCGCCTCGCGCCGGGCCGCTACAACAACGGCGAGACGGGCACCTTCGTGCTCGCCGACGCCAAGCGCTTCCCCGAGATCGCCTGGCGCCTGCGCCTGCCGTTGTTGCGCAGCCCGAGCGTGTCCGAGCTGCCGCCGGGCGTAGCCACGGCCGCACCCGAGCCGTTGCGCGTGGGCGCGCGGCCGATGGCGCCGCGTCCCGTGGCCGCGCCTGCGGCTGCGTCGGAAGAGCCGGCGCTGCCGGTCGAGACCGGCGGCACGGCGCCGATGTCCCTGCTCGAGTCGCGCTTCGTCACGCCGACGCCGCCGGCCGCGGCGCCGGGCCCGGTCGAGCGCGCGGCCGACCCGGTCATGAAGCAGCTGATCGGCGCGCTGCGCCGCTCGTTCGGCGCGGGCCGGCTGCTGCAGGGTGGCCGCTGGATGAAGCAGGTACGCACGGAACCGCCTGCGTGGATGGTCGCCAGCGGCGACCCGGTGCGCATCTTCTACGAGAAGCAGGAGACGCTGTTCCGCAAGGGCCGCATCGGCTGGGGCGCGCTGGTGGAGGCCGACGACGGCGTCTTCGCGCAGGGCGAGGACGACCTGCCCGGCGTGCTGCTCTTCAGCGAGGACGAATACTTCGACGCCCGCCCGGCCGAACTCGCCGCGATCGGCGCCCGGCTGGTCGAGCTGAGGGCGATCGGCAGCGGATCGGAGGCGAGCCGCTTCGCGCAGGCCGTGCGCAACGATTCCGGCCGGCCGCTGGGCGTGCCCGTGCCCGCCTCGCTGAGCGCCAGGGAGCCGATGCTGAGCAGCTTCATCGCGATCCGCGCGCACCTGCCGGACGGCCTCTTGTCGGGTGCCTGGTTCCCGGTGCTGATCCATCCGTCCAGCGTCGTGCCGATGATCGTGCCGCAGACGTTCTGGCCCCCCGCGATGCTCGCGGCGTGGAACGAGCGGCGCATGAGCCTCGAGTCGCCGGTGAGGGCCTGAGCGCGGTTCGCGCGCCACTGTGCCGCCTTCGGGCGGAAGATCGCCGCATCGCGAACGAGCAGGTTCTCTATGATCGCGGGATCATGGGCCCACCTTCGTCCGCCGCGCGCCACGCCGCGCGCTACCGCAATGCAGCGCTGGCGCTGGGCCTGGCCGTTGCGGTGCTGGCGAGCACCGCGGTCTGGCTGGTCGTGCAGGAGCGGCAGCAGGTCTGGGCCGCGGCGCATCGCAACCAGCGCGACGTCGCAGTGGCGGTGCAGTCGTCGGTCAGCGCCTTGCTGGCGCAGTCGGTCAAGAGCCTGAGCGGGATCGGCGCGGATCTCGACGCCGCGTCCGCCCCGCGCGCGGCGCCGCTCCAGGCTTTGCGCGAGGCGCAGCGCTTCGATCCCTTGTCCGCCTATCTCGGCGTGCGCGTCGGCGGCGTGGTGTCGCTGGTCGACGCGCGCGGCCAGGCGCGCGACGACCTCGCATCGCAGGCGGTGCCCGTCCTCAGCCAGGCCGACGCGGGCACGCCCGTGCGTTTCGGCGCGCTGCTTCACATGCGCGGCGATCCGGCGTGGTACGTGCCCGTGGCCGTGCCGCTCGGAAGGCCGGACGGCGACGCGATCGTCTTCGCGCTCGTGCCCACCGATCGCCTGCTGGGCGCCGCGGCCAGCCTGAAGGTGCTGCCGGGCGGCTTCGTCACGCTGTTCACGAAGAGCGGCACGCGCCTGTTCCGCGAGATGATCGCCGACGACGTGCTCGAGCCCGGCGGCAAGCCGGTGCCGGCTTCGGTGCTCGCGCTGATCGACGGCCACGCGGCCGGCAGCTTCGCGAGCATCAGCACGGTGGACGGCCGCGCGACGATCTACGGCTATTCGAACGCCGACGAGCTGCCGCTCGTCGTGACCACGGGCGTGCCGGAGTCGGTGCTGCAGCGCGAGTGGCTGGCCAAGGCGACCACGCCGTTCGTGGTGCTGGCGTTCGGCGTGCTGGGCATCGTCGTGTTCGGGCTGCGGCTGCGCCGCGCGCTGGCCGAGCAGAGCGCGTACGTCGCATCGCAGGAGTACCTGGCCAGCCACGACCAGCTCACCGGCCTGCCCAACCGCTACGCGTTCCTGCAGCACGTGCGGCGGCTCATCGAGCTGCCTGCGGGCGCGCGCGGGTTCTGCGTCCTGCTGCTGGACGTGAACCGCTTCAAGGACGTCAACGACACGCTGGGCCACGAGGCCGGCGACGTCGTGCTGCAGGCGCTGGGCGCGCGTATCGGCCAGTTCCTGAAGTCCGACGCGGTCTTCGTGGCGCGGCTCGGCGGCGACGAGCTCGCGCTGTGCGCGTCGCATCTCGATCCCGACGACGACGCCGCGATCACCGCGTTCTGCGAGCGCCTGCACGCGGCGCTCGGCGCGCCGCTGGTGTCGACCGGCATCGAGCTGTCGGTGACGGCGGGCATCGGCATCGCGACCTATCCGGCGGACGCGCTGACCGCGCTCGAGCTGCTGCGCTGCGCCGACATCGCCATGTACCGCGCCAAGCACGACCTGGCGCCGTACTGCCGCTACGCGCAGGGCCTGGACAACTTCACGTCGGGCGCGCTCGCGATGAAGGCGGACTTCGCCAAGGCGATCCGCGACGGCTCGCTGAGCCTCGTCTACCAGCCCAAGCTGCGCGTGACCGACCTCGCGCTGATGGGCGTCGAGGCCTTGTCGCGCTGGAACCATCCGGACAAGGGGCCGATCGCGCCGTTCGAATTCCTGCCACTGGCCGAGACGACGGAGCTGATCCACCCGTTCACCGACCTCGTGCTGAAGAACGCCGTGGAGCAGATAGCGACCTGGCTCGCGGCCGGCCACGTGGTGCCGGTGGCCGTCAACATCAGCGCCAACAACCTGCTCGACCCGCTGTTCTTCGAGAAGCTGCGCGCGCTGCTCGCGCGCACGGGCGTGCCGGTGCGGCTGCTGGAGCTCGAGGTGACCGAGAGCGCGGTGATGCGCTATCCGGACATGATGCACAAGCGCCTGCAGGAGATCCGCGCACTCGGCGTCAAGATGTCGATCGACGACTTCGGCACCGGCTACGCCTCGCTGGCCTACCTGAAGCACCTGCCGGTGGACACGCTCAAGATCGACAAGCTGTTCATCACGAACGTGGATACCGATGCCGGCGACCGCCTCATCGTCCGCAGCTCGATCCAGCTCGCGCACGGCTTCGGCATGAGCGTCGTCGCGGAAGGCGTCGAGACCGCGGCCGTGGCCGCGCTGCTGGCCGAGGAAGGTTGCGACTTCGCGCAGGGCTACCACTTCTCGCGGCCCGTGAGCGCCGCCGCCATCGAGGCGGAGTGGCTGTCGCGGCTGCCGGCGGAAGCGGCCGGCGTGGCCTGAGACTTCGCGTCACGCCGCTGCCGCGACGACCGCCGGATGGTCGCGCCACAGCCAGCGCAGCGTGTCGGGCAGGATGGCCCCGCCGTGCTTGATGGAATGGCCGCCGGTGCCGACGACCAGCGCGTGGTCGTAGCCCGCATACGCGAGCGCCGCCGCCATCTGCTGGTTCGCGTGGTACCAGTGGCCGAAGACGATGTCGAGATCGGCCTCGCCGTCCTGCAGGTGCACGCGCAGCGGCTTGCGTGGTTCCTTGCGGAGGCGGTTCGGCCATTCGTGGCCGCCGCGGATGTCGACGAACGAGCCGATGTGCGAGATCACCTTGGAGAACTGGTCGGGCCGATGCCAGGCTGCCGCGAACGCGGCCTGCGCGCTGGAGCTGATGCCGACGATCGCGCGATCCTGCGCGTCGGCGCTCACGTCGAGCCCTGCGAGCGCCGCGGGCAGCAACTCGTCGACGAGGAAGCGCACGTAGGCGTCGTCGGGACTGTCGTACTCGATGCTGCGGTTGCTCTTGCCGCCGTAGATCGGCAGCCCCGGCCCTTGCTCGCCGGGATCGACGAACACCGCGATCGTCACCGGGATCTGGCGCGCGTGGATCAGGTTGTCGAGCACGACGCGCGCGTTCGTCTCGGCGCCGAGATAGCCGCTGCCGTCCTGGAACACGATCAGCGCCGCGGGCCTGGCCGCGTCGTATTGCGCGGGCACGTAGACCTGGTAGCCGCGCTCCACGCCGGGATAGACGACTTCGCCGCGATGCCGATGCGCGCTCAGCCGGCCTTCGGGCACGTCGTCCTTCGGTTGCGCGTCGGGGCCCGGCTTGTACGGCTCGGGCAGCGTGATGGCGCGCGCGAAACGCGGGGCGTCGTGGTCGGTGAGGCCGGGCATCGCGCCGCGCAGGGCCGCGAAGATCGGGTTGTCGGCAGGCGTGTCGGACATCGCTGTGCTCCGCGAGGAAATGGTCAGACGGCAGTCTGCAGGAAGCGTGCGAGGTCGTCGCTCCACAGCGCCGCGTCGGCCCCCGAGGCGAGGTGGCCCTTGTCGCTGTCGAGTTCGATGTAGCGCGCGTTCACGCCGTGCGCTGCCAGCATCGGCATGACCTCGAGCGCGAGCTCGGGCGGGAAGCCGGCGTCGGTGCGCGAGTTGACGTACAGCAGCGGGGCACGCATGCCGCCCAGGCGCGGGCGCACGTCGAACCTGTCGCAGGCGCGGGTCAGCGTCATCAGCGCGTTGGGGTCGAAGACCGCGGCCCATTCGACGGCCAGGCGTTCGATCTCGGCGTCGCGCGCGGCCGGGTCGGGAAACTTCGCGGCCAGCTCGTTGTCGATGCCGTAGCGGCGCAGCGTCGCGATGCGCATCGTCTTCATGGTGGGCTGCATCGAGCCGGGCATGTCGACGTAGGCGCCGTCGCGCCAGGCCGGCGCCTTGGCCAGCGTCTCGCGCAGCGCTGCCTCGGAGGCGATCGGCGAGCGGTGGTACGGGCAGGTCACCGCGGCGACCACGCGCTGCACGAAGTCCGGGTACGCGACGCCCCACTCGAACGCCTGGTAGCCGCCCATCGACGGCCCGATGGCCGCGACGAGCCGCGTCACGCCGTAGTGGTCGAGCAGCACCTTCTGCGCCTCGATCATGTCGCCGACGGTGATGTCGGGAAACGTCGTGCCGTACGGCTGGCCGGTGCACGGGTCGATGCTGGCCGGCCCCGTCGTGCCGTAGCTGGAGCCAAGCGCGTTGGGGCAGACGACGAAGTAGCGGTCGGTGTCGATCGCCCGGCCCGGCCCGACCAGGCCGCTCCACGCGCCTTCGGCGGCGAAGGCGTCCGGGTTGAGCATGGACGGCCCGGTGGTGAGTCCGTGCAGCACGATCACCGCGTTGGCGCCCGCGGCGTCGAGCGTGCCGAGCGCGATGTGCGATTGCACGAGCTCGGGCAGCACGACGCCGCTGGCGAGCCGGAAATCCGCGCTGCGGTGCAGGCGCGGCGCGTAGGCGTCGGGTGTCATCGCGTCAGAACGAGTAGCTGAGGTCGGCGCCGATCGTGCGCGGCTGGATGATGCCGGCGTTGAACGTGGCGGTGGAGGTGCCCGGCGCGGTGTTGTTGACGTAGTTGATGCCCCTGGAGTTGCCCAGGTTCTTGCCGTAGATCGACAGCTTGACCTTGGCGATCTCGATGCCGGCGTTGAGGTCGAACGTCGTGTACGACGGCACGTTCAGCGGGTACTTGCCGAGGGCCGTGTCGGTGAAGTTGGAGATGCGCTTGCCGATGTAGTTGTACGAGCCGCCGACCCACGACGGATGGCCGCCGATGGCGAAGCGGTAGTCCGCCGCGAGCGAGCCCGTCCACTTCGCCGTGAACGGCATCTCGTCGCCGCTGAGGCCGCCGAGCGCGGGCGCGTCCTCGGTCAAGTGCGAGTCGGTGTACGCGCCGGTCGCGCGCAGCGTCAGGTCCTGCACCGGGAACAGCAGGTACGTCGCCTCCGCGCCGGTGGAGCGCGCGTTGCCGCCGTTGGTCAGGTACTGGTAGGTGACGCCGTCCTTGGTGGTGGACGTCTGGGCCTGCACGTCCTTCCATTCGGTGTCGAACACCGCCGCCTCGAGCGACATCAGCTTGCCGCCGAAGCCCGACTTGAAGCCGAGCTCGTAGCTGGTGAGCGAATCGGGCTTGAACGTCGTCGAGCCGTTCGGGAGGATGCCCGGCGGCAGCGCGCTGGGGCCGCCCACGCGGTAGCCGGTGGCGACGTTGGCGTACACCGACATGTCGGACGCCGGCTTCCACTTCGCGCTGACCAGGTAGCTGGTCTTGTCGCTGTCGGCCTTCTGGTCGATCAGCGCCGGCGTGGGGACCAGCACCGAGGCCTCGTAGTCCTGGTGGTACTTCTGCGTCGAGCTCGCGTAGCGCAGGCCGGCCGTCAGGTCGACAGTGGGCGTGACCGCCCAGGTGGCGTTGCCGAAGACAGAGTACTGGTCGAACTTGGTGCCCAGCATCGCGTTGAACAGCGGGCCGCCGAGGCCCGCGAACGGCGTGCCGTCGACGAGCGGCAGCAGCGGCGGCAGCGCGTTGACGCTGTCCTCGTGCGTGTAGAACAGGCCGGCCTCGTACTCCAGCTTGTCGTCGAACGCGCTCGTGCGGGCGCGCAGCTCCTGCGACAGCCGCTTGGTGGAGATGGTCTGCCTCTCGGGCAGCTCGATGCCGGGGATGGGCAGCAAGGCGCCGAGCGTCGGCGTGAGGTCGACGTTGGTCGACACCGACAGCTTCTGGTACGTGGTCGACGAGACGATGTCGAAGTCGCCGGCGCGGCCCTTGAGCGTGCCGTTGTAGACGTCCAGCGTGATGGCTTCGTTCTCTGGCAGCACGTGGCTGTGCGTCAGGTCGCCGGTGACCGGCGTGAACGACGCGCCCGTCACGTCCTCCATGCCGATGCCGCCCGACGTGAAGTGCTGCGTCAGCGCGGAGAGGTTCAGCGACCAGTCGTTGCTGATGGACCAGCCGAGCGCGGCGCGTCCGCCGCGCGTCGTGGCCGCGTTGTCGTCCTTGGTGTGCTCCTCGGGATTGTCGATGTAGCCGGCGTCCTTGCGATCGAGCACGCTGACGCGCAGGGCCAGCTTGTCCGTCACCAGCGGGATGTTGAGCGACGCGCGCCCTTCGTTGCCCCAGCCGCCGTCGGTCACCTTGTTGGCGCCGGCGGAGATCGAGCCGCTGAGGGTGTGGCTGTCGGGCGGGATCGTCACGTAGCGCACCAGGCCGCCGACCGCGCCGGCGCCGTACTGCGTGCCTTGCGGGCCCTTGAGCACCTCGATGCGCCGCAGGTCGGCCGGGTCGAGGTCGGGCGTCAGCGTGCTGCCGACCGCGTAGGACGTGATCGAGCCGACCGGGGCCTCGTCGATGTAGAACGCGGTCGACGGCGTCGCCTGCGAGATGCCGGTGGAGATGCCGCGCAGCACGACCGATGTGTAGCCGCGGCTCAGCGCGATGATCGACATGCCGGGCACTTCGGCCACGTAGTCCTCCAGCCGGTCGAGGCCGCTGTCGGTCAGGCGCGATGCGCTGATCGCGGTGACCGAAGCGGGCACGTCGATCAGCGCCTGCTCGCGCTTCTGCGCCGTGACGATGACCTCGGTGATCGCCTGCGACGGCTGCGCCGACGGCGCCGCCGCGGAAGCCGGTGCCGCGGGTGCCGCGACGGCCTGCGCGTGCGCCTGGCCGGCATGCAGCGCGACGGCCGCGCACAAGGTGGCCGCCGCGATGGCGGTCGGACGGGCGATCGGGGCTGGCGTGGCGCGGGTGGAACGCGCGGTCTGGGCTGGCTTCAAGATGTTGTCTCCATCTGTTGGACGAGTTGCCCCCGCACGGTCGCATGCCGCGCTCCGGAGCTCGAGAGGGATCTGCCGGTCGCGGCTAGAAGATCTTTCCGGGATTGAGGATCGACTTCGGGTCCCATGCGCGCTTGGTGTCGCGCATCAGGTCGACGACATGCTGGCCGACTTCGGCGATGAGCTTGGTCTTCTTGCCCATACCGATGCCGTGTTCGCCGGTGCAGGTGCCGCCGACGGCGAGCGCGCGGTCGACCATCGCGGCATAGACGCGGTCGACGGCCTCGCGCTCGGTGGCCGAGTCGGGCATCTGCAGGAACAGCACGTGGAAGTTGCCGTCGCCGACATGGCCCAGGATCGGCGCGACGAGTCCTTCGCGGTCGATGTCCTCGCGCGCGTTCGCGACGGCATCGGCCAGCGCCGAGATCGGCACGCAGACATCGGCGACCACGCAGACGCAGCCGGGCCGCAGCGCGAGCGCGGCGAAGTAGGCCATGTGGCGCGCGCGCCAGAACTGCGTGCGGTCCTCGGGGCGCGTCGCCCACTTGAAGTCGATGCCGCCGTTGCTCGCCGCGACCTCCTGGGCAAGCTCGGCCTGCTCGCGCACCGCGCTCTCGCTGCCGTGGAATTCGAGGAACAGCGTGGGCTTCTCGGGCAGCCCCAGCTTCGAATGCACGTTGCAGGCGCGCACCTGGTGCTCGTCGAGGAACTCCATGCGCGCCATCTGGCCGCCGCTCATCACGAGATCGGTGACGGTGGCCACCGCGTCGTGCAGCGTCGGGAACGCGCAGCTCGCGGCGGCGACGCTCGACGGCAGCGGATGCAGCCGCAGCGTGAGCTCGGTGATGATGCCCAGCGTGCCCTCGGCACCGATCATCAGGTGCAGCAGGTCGAAGCCGGCGGACGACTTGCGCGCGCGCGTGCCCAGGCGCACGAGCGTGCCGTCCGCCAGCGCCACCTCCATCGCCATCACGTTGTGCTGCATCGAGCCGTAGCGGATCGTCGTGGTGCCCGACGCGCGCGTCGACGCCATGCCGCCGATCGAAGCGTTGGCGCCCGGGTCGACCGGGAAGAACAGGCCGGTGCCCTTCAGCTGCGAGTTCAGATCCTCGCGCGTGATGCCCGGCTGCACCACGCAGTCGCCGTCTTCGGCGTGCACGGTGATGAGCGAGTTCATCAGCGACATGTCCAGGCACACGCCGCCGAACGGCGCGCTGACGTGGCCCTCGAGCGAGCTGCCGGCGCCGTAGCCGATCACCGGCACGCCGAGCGCATTGCAGCGCGCGAGGATCGCCGAGACCTCGTGCTTGTCGCGCGGCCACGCGACGACGTCGGCGGGCAGGTGCGTGTCGAGCGCCTCGCCGCGCGCATGCTGCTCGCGCACCGCGCGGGTGGTGTTGACGCGGTCGCCGAGCGCGCCGCGCAGGAAGGCGACGATCTCGTCGATCGCGGCGGGTTGGACGTCGAAGGCGGTGGTCATCGCGTTTCTCACGAAGCCTTGCGCGTGCGCTTGGCGGCGGCGACCTTGGCGACGGGCGCGATCGGCGTCGCGGCGGCCGCATCGAGCGGCTGCGCCTCCTGGCGCATCACGTGGATGATGGCGAGGTCGAAGTGGCACGACATCGCCGATGCCGCGCCCATCGAATCGCCGGCGCACACGCGCTCGACGACGTCCTCGTGGCCGTCGATCACGCGCGTGAGTTCGTGCGGCATGCGGCGGTCGTCCAGGTGCAGTCGCGCGGACGCCTCCACCGGCGTGCGCAGCGCGTGCAGCAGCATCGAGTTGAGCGGGTTGCCGCTGGCCTCGGCGATCAGCGTGTGGATCGCCATGTCGCAGGCCACGCGGCGCGCCTGGTCGGCGCCGGCCGCGCGCATCTGCGCGGCGAGCTCGCGCAGGCAGCGGCGCTGCGCGTCGGTGGCGTAGCGGGCGGCGAGCTGTGCGGTCTGCATCTCGATCGCGCGGCGCGTCTCGAGCACGTGGGCGACGGTCACCTGCGCGGTGTTGAGCGCGTAGTCGAACACCTGCATCAGCACGTTCGGATCGATCGGCCGCAGCTTGGGCTGCTTGCCGGCCTCGATCTCGATGATGCCCAGCGCGGCGAGCGTGCGGTACGCCTCGCGCACGCTGCCGCGGCTCACCGCGAGGTCGCGGCTGATCTGCACTTCGCTGGGCACCGGCATGCCTGGGCGCAGCCCGTCGCGATTGACGAGTTCGAGGAGATGTCGCGCGACCTGCGCGGACAGCGTGGGTCGCTCGAGGGGAGACAGCGGGGTGACGGATTCCATGGCGTTCTCGCAGCGGTGTGGGATGAAGACTAACCAGTTCGATTCAACCTGTCCAACAGGTTGTGATCATTTCTGCTGAATTTGCGGGCAAACACCTAAGCATCGATTGCACTGCATCGCAAGTCTCACGAGTGAAAGTTTGGGGAATTCCCGAAATCGCGAGGCCGGGCGGGTGCATGTGCAGCGTAGCATTCCTGTCCGATAGGTTCGACCGACCAGCGCTGCCGCCAGCGGATGCCCCTGCACGCGCATCGCGGCGTGGAATCGCTGGCCGGACACGAGCGTCAGGCCTTCGTGCTGCCGGTGACCGTGGCCACCAGGCGCGCGAACGACGCCTCCGTGGCGCGCAGCACGACGGCCCCGATGGCGCCCATCACGACGACCAGCGCGACGATCGCGATGACCAGCGCGTTGGGCGAGATGGCGCTGATCGTGTCCGACAACCCGCCGATGGCGAGCGGGCCCAGCACCTGGAACAGCTGGCCCACCATCAGCATGACGCCGGCCGCGCGGGCGCGCATCGATGCGGGCGCGATGTCCTGCACCGCGTTGGGCGAGACCAGCACGTTGGCGATCAGCGGCGTCACGAGCAGGCCCAGCACGCAGAAGACGTCGAACGACGAGCGCACGAACAGCAGCAGCGGCGTCAGCGCGGCGAACATCAGGTTGCCGAACGCGAGCAGGCGCAGCGTGCCGGCCGGGCCGTGGCGGCGCCGCACCCACTTCATGCCGAGGACGGCCAGCGCGGTGCCGGCGAGCGTCGCGAGGAAGAACGACGCGCCCACGCCGTTGCCCAGCTGCTGCGGCGACACGCCGAAGCGGCGCGCGACCATGATCGGGATCCAGGTGCCGACGGCCGAGAAGCCCACCATCGTGAAGCCGGTGCCGCAGACGACGCCGGTCAGCGTGCGCCAGTGCGCGCGCAGGTAGGCGCCGAATTCCTGCTTCGAGGCCTGTTCCGCGGCGGCGGTGTGCGCGTCGTAGCGACCGCGCGTGGCCCCGGGCATCACCAGCACGAGCAGCGCGGTCGGCAGGCCGACGGCGGCCGTCGCGAAGAACGCCAGGCGCCAGCTTTCGAGGTGCTGCATCGCCAGGGGCAGGTGCGGCCGCGCGCTGTCCGACAGCGTGACGGCCGCGCCGCCGAGCGCCGAGCCGATTGACGCGGCCAGCAGCGTCACGAGGCCGAAGATCGTGTTGGCGGCCACGCGCTGGGCGCGCGGGAACAGGTCGGGGATCAGGCTGTTGTTGATCGGCAGCGGGCTGCCCTCGGCCAGGCCCAGGCCGACCGACGCGAGGAACAGCGCCGAGAAGCCGTCGCTGGTGCCGCGCAGCGCGCCGCAGGCGCTCCACAACACGACCGACGCGGCGAGCACCCGGCGGCGGTCGTAGCGGTCGGACAGCCAGCCGAACGGCGCCATCGTCACCGCGGTCGCCAGCGTGAAGGCGACGCCCTGCAGCAGGCCCAGCTGCGTGTCCGACAGCGACAGCGTGTGGCGCAGCGGCTCGGCCACCAGCGTGAAGATCAGCTTGTCGACCAGGCCCAGGACGACGACCAGCGACAGCACGCCCAGCGAGAACCACGAGCTCAGCGGCGCGCGTTGTTTCGCGGCCGGATCGTCGGCGGCGCCGGCGTCGACGGCGGCGGGCGTGCCCAGCAGGCTGGCGTGCGCGGTCATTGGACGGCCCTCCGCCTTGCGGCTGCGATGTGATCGCCGGCGGCGTGAACGCCTTCCGACGGCCGGGCGGCGTTCACGCCGCCTCCTTCAGCATCAGCTGTTCGACGAAGCCGTTCACGGCGGCGGCGAACTCCGCCGGCAACCACAGCGAGACGCCGTGCTCGCACGCGAAACGCTGCTTGCCGGCATGGCGCGCGGCGGCGACGAACGCGGGCTCGCCGGCGACCGGGCCGGTGTCCTTGTCGCCGTTGATGAACAGGATGGGCGCGGTGATCTTCGGCACGTCGGCGAGGAAGTCGCGGTCGGCGAGGCTGTCGACGGCTTCGCCCCAGGCCGCGAGGCGCATGCCGCCGGCGACGAGGGCATCGGCGTCGTCGCGTCCGAGGATGCCTTTCTTGACGATGGCGTCGGCGCTCTTGGCCACGAGCCGCTTCGGTCCCAGCAGCGCGGCCATCATGCGCATCATGAACTTGCGCATGCGCAGCTGGCGCAGCGTCTTGCCGGCGATGTTCTGCGTGCAGCCGCCGATCGCGAGCCCGGCCACGCGCTCGGGCGGCAGCGCCAGCGCCGACGCCATCGACGTGTAGCCGCCCAGCGAGTCGCCGACCAGCACGACGCGGGACGCACCCAGCTTGCGCACTTCGTCGGCCACGGTCTGCACCGCGGCCTCGATCGTGTAGTGGCCGTCGCTCTTGCTGCCGTGGCCCGGCAGGTCGAGCGCGATGACGCGCCAGCGCGGATCCAGGTGGCGTCGCACCGGATTCCACATGGCCTGGTTGCCGCCCGCGCCGTGCAGCAGGATCAGCACGGGCGCGGCGCTCGCGTCGGGGGTGGCGGTCGTCATTGTTGGGCAGCGGACGGCGCTAACCTGTCCGACATGTTGTCTCTGTGCCGCCATTGGGCGGCGATTCGGATTGGCTGTACACCCCGTGTTTCCACCAATCAGTGCGATCAAGAACTGCTTACCTGTCCAACAAGTTGTCGAGCTGTTTGGCTCGGGCGCTCCAGGATGAGCATGGGAGAATTCCCCATGCCCTCCTTCTCCGACGTCACGCTGCAGACCGCCCGCCTGACCCTGCGCCCGATGGCCGAGGCCGACACCGACGCCGTGTTCGCGATGCGTTCCGATCCCGTCGTGCAGCGCTACGGCAGCCACCCGCCCTGGACGGATCGGCAGACCGCGATCGACTACATCGCGCGCAACGCCGAGGCGATGGCCGCCGGCACGAATGCGCAGTTCGCCATCGAGCGGCGCAACGACGGCGTGGTCGTCGGCACCTGCTGCCTCTATGCGCTGGACGAGCAATGCCGACGCGCGGACATCGGCTACGTGCTGCTGCCGTCGCAGTGGGGGCGCGGCTACGCGAGCGAGGCCAACGCGGCCCTGCTGGACTGGGGCTTCGGGCCGCTGGCCCTCAACCGCGTCGAGGCCGACATCGATCCGCGCAACGCGGCATCCGCGCGCGCGCTCGAGCGCCTCGGCTTCGTGCGCGAAGGCCACCTGCGCGAGCGCTGGATCGTCGGCGGCGAGGTCTGCGATTCGCTGATCTACGGCCTGCTGGCCCGCGAGTGGAAGGCGCGGCCATGAACCAGCCCGGCGTGCTGCAGGACAGGCCGCACCTGTGGGCCTTCATCGTCGGCTGCGTCGCCGTCACCGTCGGCGTGGTGATGCACCTGCCGATGTTCTGGATGGGCCGCTTCAACCGCTTCCACCTGGCCGGCATGCCCATGGACGACGGCATGCTGTGGGGCATGGCGCTGATCGTCGGCGGCATCGCCGTCGCGGGCTACGGCCTGCTGCCGCGCGACGCGACGCAGCATGCCGACGACGACGCGCTGCTGCAGATCGCCGCGCCGGAAGACGCGCCGCTGGTCGCCGCGCACTGGCGGCTGATGGTGGTGCTGACCGTGGCGCTGGTGATCGACGTGATGAAGCCGGCCAGCCTCGGCTTCGTGCTGCCGGGCATGCGCGCCGAGTACGTCGTGAGCAAGGCGACGGTCGCATGGCTGCCGTTCGCGGCGCTGTCGGGCACCGTGGTCGGCTCGGTCGTGTGGGGCTGGCTGGCCGACATCTACGGGCGGCGCGCGTCGATCCTGCTGTCGGCGGTGATGTTCGTCGGCACGGCCATCTGCGGTTCGATGCCCGACTTCTGGTGGAACGTCGGCATGTGCTTCCTGATGGGCGCGGCCGCCGGCGGCATGCTGCCGGTCACCTACGCGCTGCTCGCCGAGACGATGCCGTCGAAGGAGCGTGGCTGGGTGCTGGTGCTGGTGGGCGGACTCGGCGCGGTGGGCGGCTACCTCGCTGCCAGCGGCTGCGCCGCGTGGCTGGAGCCGATCTTCAGCTGGCGCATCCTGTGGTTCCTCAACCTGCCGACCGGGCTCTTGCTGATCTTCCTGAACGCGTTCATCCCCGAGTCGCCGAAGTACCTCGCAGCGCGCGGCCGCATCGCCGAGGCCGTGCGCACGCTGCGTGGCTTCGGCTGCGAGGTGCATGCCGAGCCCAAGGCGCCGTCCGCGCCGGCGGCCTCCGGCGGCAACGCGCACATGACGCACGAACTCGCGGGCCGCACGTGGGCGCTGAGCATCGCGGCCGTCGCCTGGGGCCTGATCAACTTCGGGCTGCTGCTGTGGATGCCGATCCACCTCGTCGAGAGGGGCTACAGCATGGCGGTGTCCAGCCGGCTGCTGTCGGCGTCGGCGCTGATCGCGATCCCCACGGTCTTCGTCGCCGCGTTCCTGTACAGCCGCTGGAGCAGCAAGGGCGCGCTGCTCGGCTCGATCGGCGTGACCGCGCTGGGGCTGGTCGGCGTGATGCTGCTGGAGCTCGCGCCCGCGGGCACGCTGAGCCCCGTGTGGCCGATCGCGCTGCTGATCGTCGGCATCAACGCCATCATCGCGATGCTGTTGCCCTACGCTGCCGAGAGCTATCCGCTGGCGGTGCGCGGCCGCGCCACCGGCTGGATCGCGGCGTGCACCAAGGGCGGCGGCCTGGTCGCGCAGCTGCTGAGCCTGCTGGCGCTGGTGCCCGGGCTGTTCATGGCGGCGCTCGCGATCCTCGTGCCGGTGGGGCTGTCGCTCGCGCTGGTGTGGCGCTTCGGCGCCGAGACGCGCGGCCGCGACCTGCGCGATTTCGAAGGCTAGCCCTCGGACTCCGGCTCGGCGTCGACGCGCGCGGGAATCGTCTGCAACGCCAGCTCCGCGCTGTTCAGGGCGCCTTCGATGAAGCCCTGGTAGTCGGAATAGGCCTCGCCGACGATGTGCACGTTCTTCGCGCCGCTGCCGAAGTCGAAGGCCTTGAACGAGTCCATCACCTTCCAGCTGCGCACGCCAGGCTGCCAGCCGTGGTTGGCGGCGCCGTAGGGCGCGCGCGCCCAGTCGCGCAGGCCGTAGGTGATGATGGAGTTGCGGATGTAGGCGGTGGCTTCGTCCAGCGTCATGTCCCCGAACAGCTTGCGCGCGTTGTCCGTCAGGCGCACGTTCAGTTCCCCGGAGCGATGGCCTTCCACGGCGCGCTTGACGTCGCGCGCGACGAACAGCGCGAACGCGTCGACGATGCGGCCGTTCTGGTCCAGCTCGGCGCGGTCGTGGCGCTCGGTGTCGATCACGTAGTGGCGCCAGAACTCGGTGGCGGGCGTGTCCATGTACAGCAGGATCATGCCGTGGCCGTCGGCGTCGGCCGCGCGCGGGCGGCGGAAGTAGTGGATCTCGCGCGTGGGCATGCAGTTGGCGTGCTGCTGCGGCGGCTGGTCGTAGTCCCACCACGGCGCGTTGCTGACGAAGAAGATCTTCAGCATCGGGAAGCCGTTGACCGAATCGAGCTGCGCGGCCACGTGCTCGGGCAGGTGCTGCGCGAGCTTGACCAGCGGCAGCCGCGGCATCGCCAGGATCAGGCGCTGCGCGACGAGCGTGGCGGTGCCGCTGTTGGTTCGCACGTCGAGCGCCAGCGCGCGGGCGCCGAGGCCCGTCGGCCGGAAACCCAGCAGGGTATGGCCGCCGGCCAGCGTGACGTTGGGATGCGCGCGCAGCACGTCCATCAGGCCGTCCGACAACTTCGACGATCCGCCCGCGATGCTGGCGAGCTGCTGGCCCACGGTCTTCAGCGCGCGCAGCCACCAGATGATCCACTCGGCGGCGTTCAGGTTCTCCGGGATCATGTGATAGAAGGTGCCGGTGTCGCGCAGCTTGACGACGGCGCGATGGCTCAGGATGCCCTGCGCCGACAGCGCGTTCCAGAAGCCCGTGGCCCACAGCGGCTGGCCGTGCAGCTGCGCGTGCTTGCGCAGCCGCATGTAGTCGGCCTCGGTGAGGGCGTCGATCCACGCCTGGTCGTCGGGCGCGCGGCCCATGATCAGCATGACGCCGCGCCGCAGCAGCTGCAGCGAGTTCAGACCCTGTTCTTCCGGCGTGAGGTCGTCGTCGGGCGCGACGATGCTCTCGCCGGTCGGCCCGGAAAAATCCACCAGCGCGACGCCCAGTTCCGCGCACAACTTCGCGAAGCGCGGCTGCAGCGTGGGCTCGAAGCGCATCGGGCCCATCTCGGCGATGAAGCCGTCCAGGTCCTCGGTCTCGATGCGGCCGCCCCAGCGGTCGGACGAGGCCTCGAGGATCAGCACCTGGTGGCCGGCGTCGGCCAGCCGGCGTGCGCAGTACAGGCCGGCGATGCCGCCGCCTGCGATGACGATGTCGTGGGAGTTCATGCGGGGCGCCCGCGCACGTGACGGCGTGCGGGAGGGCGGGTGCGGTGATCGGGGAAGCGCATTGTCCCCTCGGCCGCCGCGCGCGGCCACTCCCCGCCGCGGGCTTACTTGCCGCGCGAGATGCTGCCCAGCCCGCCGCCGTGCGTGTTGACCGTCTTCGGGTCGCCGTAGTACGTCAGCGAGCCGATGCCGCCGAGGCTGGCGTCGAGCTGCGTGCCGGCCCACACGCGCACCGAGCCGACGCCGGCGACGCTGACGTCGGCGACGTCCGCGTGCAGCTCGCGGGTGTCCATCGAGCCGACGCCGCTGACCTCCAGCTTGAGGGTCTTCACGACGCCGTCGGCCTTCAGGTTGCCGGCGCCGGAGAAGCGCACGTCCAGCCGGTCGCCGCTCATGTTCGTGATGGTGGTGTTGCCCGCGCCGCTCATGGTGAAGGCGGTCAGCTGCGGCACGCTGATCTTGACGTGCAGGTCGCCGCGGTGATGGTCGAAGCTGTTGCCGTCATGGCGCTGGTGCAGCCGCAGCTCGTTGCCGACGACTTCGGTCTCGAAATCGGCCACGCGGTCGTCATCGCCCTCGACGACGACCGACTGCGCCTTGCCGACCTCGATGCGCACGTTGACGGCGCCGGTGTTGGACACCGCCGTGAACGGCGCGACGCTGCGCGTCTGTTCGACGGCCTGCGCCTGCAGCCCGAAGAGCGTGGCGGCAGCGGCAAGGGAAAGGGTCAGGGCGTGGCGCATGGCGTTCCTCTTCGTGTGGTTCGTTTCGAGTGAATCGATTCTAGGAACGCGACTTTCGGGGCGCCATGGCCTTGCGACGAGGTGCGGCTGGGCGGGACGCGCTGCGATCCGGCGCGACGGATCGGCGCTTCAGGCGGACGGCGACAGGTGCGGCGCGATCACCTGCGTCAGCCACGCCATCACGGCCTGCACGCGCGGCGCGAGCTGGCGCCGATGCGGCAGCATCAGCGACACCGGCATCGCCGCCGCGCGGAACTCGGGCAGCACGTCGACGAGCTCGCCGCGCGCGACCAGCTCGTCGGTGCCCAGCATCGGCGACTGCACCAGCCCGAGGCCCGCGAGCGCCGCGGCCTGGTAGGCGTCGGTGCCGTTGACGGTGACGTGCGCGCGCATCGGGATCGTGCGCCGCTGGCCGTCGGCCTCCACGTATTCCCACGCGGCGCCCTGGGCGTTGAGCGACGGCATGTAGTGGACGACGCGATGGCTCGCGAGGTCGGCCAGCGTGCGCGGCGTGCCGTGCGCGCGCAGGTACGCGGGACTCGCGACGTTGCGCATCGGCAGCGTGCCCAGCGGCCGCGCGACGAGGTCGGAATCGACCAGCGCGCCCACGCGCAGCACGCAGTCGAAGCCCTCGTGCACGAGGTCCACGCGGCGGTCGGTGGTGCTGATGCCGATCTCCAGCCGCGGATGCGCGGCCAGGAACTCCGGCAGCCGCGGCAGCACCAGGTCGCGCGCGATGCGGTTCGGCAGGTCGATGCGCAGCCGCCCGGTCAGGCCGGTCGACGCCGGCTGGAACATCGCCTGCAGCTGCTCGGCCTCGGTCAGCAGCTCCTTGCAGCGGTCGAGGAAGCGCTCGCCGTCGGGCGTCAGCCGCACGCTGCGGGTGGTGCGTTGCAGCAGCCGCGTGCCGACCTGCGCCTCGAGTTGCTGCACCGACGTCGACACCCGCCCCTTCGCCAGCCCCAGCTGTTCGGCCGCGCGGCTGAAGCTGGCGAGCTCGGCCACCGTGGCGAAGATGCGCAGCTCGTGGAGATCCATGGCCATGGTTGGATTGTTCTGTTTTGGAGAACAGTGTGGCGTTGAACGCGGACTTTATCCCTGGCGCTGGAATTCCTAAAGTCCCTCCATCGATTCATCACCCAGGAGCACCGACATGACCACCCCGACCACTTCCATCGCCCTCGTCACCGGCGGCAGCCGCGGCCTCGGCCGCAGCGCCGTCCTGAAGCTCGCCGAGCGCGGCGTCGACGCGATCCTCACGTACAAGAGCAACGAGGCCGAGGCGCATGCTGTCGTCAGGCAAGTGGAGGCGCTGGGCCGCAAGGCCGTCGCGCTGCAGCTCGACGCCGGCGACAGCAAGAGCTTCGCGGCGTTCGCCGAACGCGTGAAGGCCGCGCTGGCCGCGACGTGGCAGCGCCGGGACTTCGACTACCTCGTCAACAACGCCGGCATGGGCGTCGCGCACGCGCTCGTCGCCGAGACCACCGAGGCCGACTTCGACCTGCTGTTCAACGTCCACCTGAAGGGCACGTTCTTCCTCACGCAGAAGCTGCTGCCGCTGGTCAAGGACGGCGGCCGCATCCTCAACACGTCCAGCGGCCTGGCCCGCTTCGCCCTGCCCGGCTATGCGGCCTACGGCGCGATGAAGGGCGCCGTCGAGGTGCTGACGCGCTACCTGGCCAAGGAGCTGGGCCCGCGCGGCATCTCGGTCAACACGATCGCCCCGGGCGCGATCGAGACCGACTTCGGCGGCGGCCGCGTGCGCGACAACGCGCAGCTGAACGCGTTCGTCGCGTCGCAGACCGCCCTCGGCCGGGCCGGCCTGCCCGACGACATCGGCAACGCCGTCGCGTCGCTGCTGACCGAGCCCAACGGCTGGATCAACGGCCAGCGCATCGAAGCCTCGGGCGGCATGTTCCTCTGAACCTCGGTCGCGCCATGAACGACGCGGGCCTCGAGCCCGCGTTTTCGTCGGTGCCGCGCGCGATCAGTGCGGGCGGATGCGGCCGTGCTCGCCCATGTTGGGCGGCTTGCCCGTCACCGCGGCCTCGGCCTGCCTGTACAGCTGGACGAGCTTGTTCTCCTTCACGTCCCAGTAGTCGGCGTGTTCTATGCGGACGCGCACCAGCGCGAGATCCGGGTCGTCGACGCCGCCCTTGAACCAAGCCGCGGCGCCCTTGTTCCACAGCGACTGCTTCTTCGCGGCGTCCTCGACGATCTCGGCGACGCCCGACACAGACACGTAGGTGTCCGAGCCCGGGTTCGCGTACGACACGTTGACCTGGTCGTCGCCCTCGAACTCGGCGACGGGGTCGCCCGAGCGCGACATGAAGAACCACAGCGCGTCGTCGTCGAGCTGCCTGTTCTGCGTGGTCATCGGCCGCGAGTGCAGGTGGCCCTGCGGCTTGTGCGTGGTGAACATCGCGAACTTGATGTCCTTGATCAGCTCGGCGAGCTTGTGCTGGCCGTGGGCCGTCTGGTCGTGCGTGTCGTACATGGGATGAACTCCTGTAAGGTGTCGCGTTTCCCGTATTGCGGCAAGGCCGGGGCCTGCGCTCATCGATGTCCGACACGCCACTTGTTCCCCCGCGGCGCGCGCGCTGCGAGCGCTGCGCCCTGCCCGCGCGCACGTGCGTCTGCGCGCTCGTCGTGCGCGTGCCCAACGATGTCGAGGTGCTGGTGCTGCAGCATCCGGCCGAAGCAGCCGAAGCCAAGAACAGCGCGCGCCTGATGCGGCTGAGCCTGGCGCGTTGCCGCGTCGTCGTCGGCGAGGTCTTCGAGCCCGACGCGCTCCTGGTGTTGCTCGACGGTGATGTATCGGGCAGCGCATTGCTTTACCCGGCAGATACGCCAACGGGTATCGTTCCCCATGCGCCTGGCACAAGGCCGCAACGCCTGGTCGTGCTCGACGGCACCTGGCGCAAGAGCCTGCGCATGTTGCACGCGAACCCTTTGCTGCAGACATTGCCAAGATGGTCGGTCGCGCCGGACGAACCCGCCCGCTACGCCGGACTGCGCAAGGCGCGGCGGCTCGACCAGCTGAGCACGCTGGAGGCGACGTGCGCCGCGCTCGCGCGCATCGAGTCGGCCCCGACGCGCTACGCGCCGCTGCTCGCCGCGTTCGAGCGTTTCGTGACGGATGGCGCGTCGCGCGCGCGCGTGCCGCAATGAAGATCGCCGCCATGCCGGAGGGCCATGGCGGCGATCGAGCCGCGCTCCGGGAGCCCGCTCTTTCGAGCGAGCACGGAGCCCGGGTCACTCGGGATGCGCGCTTCAGTTGCGGTCGGAGCGCGGGGCCGGCGTCGTGTCGGCGGGAGCCGGCGCGGCGCTGGTGTCGGTCGTGGTGGTGGTGGTCGAGGTGTCGGCCGGTGCGGTGCTGTTCAGCGTCGACGACGGATCCGTCGTGGTGGTGCTGGTGCTGGCCGGCATCGTGCTGGTGTCGGTCGTCGTCGCAGCCGGGGTCGATTGCGTCGTGGTCGAGGTGCTGGTGTCGGTGGACTGCGCGACGGCAGCCCCGATGCCGGCCAGCAGAGCGGCGGCGGCGGCGACAGCGGACAACTTCTTCTGATAGCTTTGCATGGGAATCTCTCCAGAGGTTGGGTGTGTTGCGGAAGCTCGGCACGCGCCAAGAATCCTGGCAAGGGCAACTGCGGCAAGGCGGATGCCGCCTCTGTAAGGAAACGCTGCGGGCGTAACGCGGCGGCGGCACCACGGTCGAGTTGTCCCGCGGCCTCGTGCGGACTCGCGAACTCTGCGAGCATCGGGCCTTCCCAGTGCAAGCGCGGAGACCTTTCATGGAAATGACCCACGACCTGATCGTGATCGGCGGCGGCTCGGGCGGCGTGGCCGGCTCGCGGCGCGCGGCGGCGCACGGCGCGAAGGTCGCGATCGTCGAGGCCGACCGGTTCGGCGGCACCTGCGTGATCCGCGGCTGCGTGCCCAAGAAGCTGATGATGTACGCGGCGAACTTCGCGCATCAGTTCAGGGACGCCGAAGGCTTCGGCTGGACCGACGTTCAGGCGCGCTTCGAGATGCCGCGCTGGGCCGACGCGAAGAAGCGCGAGATCGACCGGCTCGAGCGCATCTACGACGAGATGCTGCTCAACGCGGGCGTCGAGGCCGTGCGCGGCCGCGGTCGGCTGGTGTCGGGCAACGAGGTCGACGTCGCCGGGCGCCGCCTGGCCGCGCCGCGCATCCTGGTCGCCACCGGCGGCGCGCCCTCGGCCGACGCGTTCCCCGGGCTCGCGGCGGCGATGACGTCCAACGAGGTGCTCGACCTGCGCGAGATTCCCGAGTCGCTGCTGGTCATCGGCGGCGGCTACATCGCGGTGGAGTTCGCGAGCATCCTCGCCGCGCTCGGCGCCAAGGTGACGCTGGCCTATCGCGACAGCTTCCCGCTGCGCGGCTTCGACGCCGAACTGCGCGGACGCCTCGCGCTCGCGCTCGGCGAGCGCGGCATCACGCTGGCCTGCGGCGTCGCGCTGCAGAAGCTCGAACGCGACGACGCCGGCTTCGCGCTGCATCGCGCCGACGGCAGCGTGCTGCGCGCGAAGGCCGCGCTCAACGCGACGGGCCGCAAGCCCAACACCGCGGGCCTCGGGCTGGCCGAGGTCGGCGTGCAGCTCGACGCGAAGGGCGCGATCGCCGTCGACACCGAGAGCCGCACCGCCGCGCCCACGATCTGGGCGGTGGGCGACGTCACCGATCGCGTCAACCTCACGCCGGTGGCCATCGCCGAGGCGCGCGCGTTCGCCGACACCGAGTTCGCCAAGGACGAGAAGCGCGTCGACCACCGCACCGTCGCGAGCGCGGTGTTCACCGACCCGCCGATCGGCACCGTCGGACTCAGCGAGCAGCAGGCCGCGCTGCGCGGCCCGGTCGACGTCTACGCCGCCGATTTCCGCCCGATGAAGGAGGCCTTCGTCGGCGGCTCGCAGCGCACGTTCATGAAGCTGGTGGTCGACGCCCTGGACCAGCGCGTGCTGGGCGTGCAGATGATCGGGCCCGACGCGCCGGAGATCGTGCAGTCGCTGGCCGTCGCGGTGACCTGCGGCGCGAAGAAGCGCGACTTCGACCAGACGATCGCCGTGCACCCGACGCTGGCCGAGGAGTTCATGCTGATGCGCACGCCGGTGCGTCGCGTCGCGCAGGCGGTGCAGCCGCCGGCCGCTTCAGTTGCCGGTTAGGAGAGGCCATGCGTCAATTCACGGGCGGCTGCCTTTGCGGCGATGTGCGGCTCCTGGCGACGGGCGAGCCCCACCGCGTCGGCATCTGCCATTGCCTCGACTGCCGCAAGCACCACGGCGCGCTGTTCTACGCGGCGGCGATCTTCCCGCAGGCGGCCGTGGCGATCGAGGGCGAGACGCGTGACTTTCGCGGACGGCATTTCTGTCCGCGCTGCGGCTCGTCGGTCTTCGCCCGCTCCGGCGACGAGATCGAAGTGCACCTCGGCGCGCTGGACGCGCCCGACCAGCTGGCGCCCACCTACGAGAACTGGATCGTCCGCCGCGAGTCCTGGCTGCCGCCGTTTCCGGTCGCGCATCGCCACGGGCGCGACCGCGAGGCCACGGGCCGCGCCGACGAGTAGCGCGTTCAGGCCACCGCGCGCGGCGTCGCGAGCCGCTCGATCAACGCGAACAAGCCCTGCACCAGCAACGCCAGCACCGCCGCCGGAATCGCGCCGGCCAGCAGCATCGCATGGTCGTTCAGCGCGAGGCCGGTGACGATGCGGTCGCCCAGGCCGCCGGCGCCGACGAAGGCGGCGATCGTCGCGGTGCCCACGGTGATGACGGCCGCGGTGCCGATGCCGGCCATGATCGTCGGCAGCGCCAGGCGCACGTCGACGGCGCGCCAGCGCTGCGCGGGCGTCAGCCCCAGCGCGGTGCCGGCCTCGCGCAGCCCGGCCGACACGCCCAGCAGGCCGGTGGCCGTGTTGCGCGCGATCGGCAGCAGCGCGTAGAGCGTCAGCGCGACCAGCGCCGGGCCGGTGCCGATGCGGCCCATCAGCGGGATCAGGATCGCGAGCAGCGCCAGCGACGGGATCGTCTGCAGCACGCCCACCGTGGCCATCACCGGGCCCTCGGTGCGCGGATACGCGGCCGCGGCCGCGCCCAGCGGCACGCCCAGCAGCGTGGCGCAGAACACCGCGACCGCCACCAGCAGCAGGTGTTGCCACAGCAGGTGCGGCAGGTCGGCGGCGAACAGGCGCGCGACGAAGCGGTGGCCCAGCGCGTTGCGCTGGCCCGCGTCGGCGCCGTCCGAATCGGTGGGCGGCGCGCCGATGTCGAGGTGGCCGCTCAGGAAGGCCTTGGCGATGTCGGCGAAGGTCTCGTGGCGCAGCTCGGCGCGGCCGTTCATCGCGATCATCGCCGCGGGCGTGATGCGTCCGGCCAGGCCTTGCAGCGCGTGCCATTGCGCCGGATGGCGCGCGACCGCGTCCAGCCGGTACAGCAGCATCGCGTCGTAGTGCGGGAAGTAGTCCTTGTCGTCGGCCAGCACGCGCAGGTGGCGCGGCGCGATCTGCGCGTCGGTGGTGTAGATGTCGGTGACGGCGATCTTGCCGCTGGCCATGGCGTCGTATGACAGGCCGTGGTCGATGCCCACCGGCGTGGCCGCCAGCCCGTAGCGTTTCGACAGGCCCGGCCAGCCGTCCATGCGCCCGAGGAATTCGTGCGACAGGCCCAGCACGACGTCGGGGTGGTCGGCGAGGTCGCTGATCTTCGTGATGTGCAGCCGCTCGGCCTCGTCCTCCGGCATCGCCAGCGCGTAGCCGTTCGTGAAGCCCAGTGGCACCGCCAGGCCCAGGCCTTGCGCGGCGAGTTCCTTGTCGACGACGTCGCGCGCGACCGCCGCGCGGTGGCCCAGGATCTCGGATTCGACGGTGCCCAGGTATTCGGGGTAGACGTCGATGGCGTCGGCCTTCAGCGCGGCCAGCACGACGGCCGTGTTGCCGAGGCCCTGCCGATGTTCGGCCGGCCCGGCGGTCGCGGCGGTCTGGCGCAGGATCTCGCCGAGGATGTACGACTCGGTGAAGCGCTTGGAGCCGACGATCAGCACGCCGCTGGTGCTGGCCGACGCCGCCGACGCGGGCGCCAGCGCTAGCGCGCGCGGCACCGCGTTGATGCGCGCGTCGGCGGCGCGGGCGGGAGGCGCCGTGGCGAGCAGTCCGGCGGCGGTCGCGGCGAACGCCAGCGACGCGATCAGGCGCTCGGCGGCCGACAGGCAGGCCAGTCTCATGCGGGATCCACTGCAGTTGCGAAGGAGGGCTATCGTCGCACGGCCGTGGCCCGAAAGTGCGCGCTGCGGGAAAATGCTGCATTCGCTTACCTGACGCCGTTGTCCGCGCGCGCCCGCCGTGTCTTCTGAATCCCTTGAATCCGCCGCCGATTCGTCGCCGCTCAACGCCGGCGCCGGCTCGCTGGCCGATCTCGCGCAGCGCGAGCGCTTCCTCGAGGCGCTGGCGCAAGGCGTGGCCGACGGCAGCGTGTCGCGCGTGCTGCTCAGCAAGCCGACCGCCAAGGGCGACGACCTCGAGCGCGTCACCGCCCGCCCGCTGGTGCTGCGCGGCGAGCGCTGCCTGTCGTTCGTCTTCAAGCACCGCACCAAGGACATCACGAAGAACGAGCCGATCGCCGCGGCGCTGGCGACGATCGCCGATCTCGTGGGCACGCGCTTCTCGCACGCGCACCTGTTCGCGCGCGGCGCCGAGCTGCAGCTGATGATGAGCCGCAAGGGCCGCTACACGCTGCATCGCGCCAAGGCCGGCGCCGACGACGCGACGCGCCCGGCGGTCGAGGCGGCGGGCGACGAGGACGGCGCGCGGCACGATCGCCAGAAGCACCGCTTCGTGAGCCTGGCCGCGCCCTTCCTCGTCGAACTGGGCGTCACCACGGAGCGCCACGAGCTGGTGCCGGCGATGGCGCGCAAGTGGAAGCAGATCAACAAGTTCGTCGAGGTGATGTCGCACGCGCTCGAGTCGGCGGGCGTCGGCCCGGCGGCGCCGCTCAATGTCGTCGACTTCGGCGCCGGCAAGGGCTACCTCACGTTCGCGCTGCACGACTGGCTGCGCCGCCAGGCCGCCGGCGCGCCGCGCGCGCTGGACGTGGTCGGCGTGGAGCTGCGTCCCGACCTCGTCAAGCTGTGCAACGACGCGATCGCGAAGTGCCGTCTCGACGGCCTGCGCTTCGAGGCCGGCGACGTGAGCAGCTTCGTGCCCGAGCGGCTCGACGTGATGATCGCGCTCCATGCCTGCGACACGGCAACGGATCACGCGCTGCACACCGGCATCCGCGCGGGCGCGTCCATCATCATGTGCTCGCCGTGCTGCCACAAGCAGATCCGCCCGCAGATGCAGATGCCGTCGCTGCTCAAGCCGATGCTGCAGCATGGCATCCACCTGGGCCAGCAGGCCGAGATGGTCACCGACGGCCTGCGCGCGCTGCTGCTCGAGGCACATGGCTACGACGCGCAGGTGTTCGAGTTCGTCGCGCTGGAACACACCAGCAAGAACAAGATGATCCTCGCGGTGCGTCGCAACGGCCGCCAGGACACGCCGCAGGCCGAGCGCCGGCGCGCCGACGTCCTGGCGCAGATCGCCGAGTTGAAGGCTTTCTACGGCATCCGCGAGCACTGCCTCGAGACGCTGCTGGCCGAGCCGGCCTGATCCGCGCGGCGTCTCAGTCGACCGGGTGCCGCCTGAACGCGGCGAGCAGCAGCAGGTCGTAGGTGATCTTCAGCGCGCCGCAGGCCACCAGCGGCGCGGCCAGGATGCCGCTGGCCAGCAGCGAGGCGCCGATCGTCGGACCCAGCGCGGACGCCAGGCTGCGCGGCACGGCGGTGAAGCTGGCGGCGGCCGCGCGTTCGGGCGGCGTCACGACGGCCATCACGAATGCGTTGCGCGCGGGCACGTCCATCGACGACAGCACCGCGCGCAGCAGCAGGCAGGCGAGCGCGACGGTCAGCGTGGGCGCGAACGACGCCGCGATCAGGAACAGGCTGGCCGGGATGTGCGTGAACGTCATCGTGTTGACCAGCCCGAAGCGGCGTGCGAGTGGCGGGGCCAGCAGCTGCGAGGCGGTCATCATCAGCCCCGACGCGAAGAAGAACTGGCCGGTGTGCGCCAGCGACAAGCCGAAGCGCTGGAACAGCCACAACGCCATGATCGAGTTGACCAGCAGGCCGCCGGCGAAGGAGTCGATGCAGAACAGGCCGGCCAGCCGGACGACGATGCCGCGCGACGCGCCCAGCGGCTGCGGCGCGTCGAGGTTGGTCGCGGAGGCGTCGCCCGCGGCGGCGCGGTCGCGATGTTCGTGGGCGATGAATTGCCGGTACAGCAGCGCGACCACGCCGCCGATCAGCGCGTACAGCACGAACATCGCGCGCATCGCGTCGAACGGGGCGCCGCCGACGTGCGCGCTCCACCACGCGGGCCACGCCGACGCGAGCGCGCCGATGGCCGCGCTGAGGCCGCCCGCCAGCGCGTAGCGCGAGAACAGCGCGGTGCGGGCGCGGCTGTCGACCGCCGCGCGGGCCAGGCGCGCGTGCTCCAGCGGCAGGAACACGCTGACGTCGCCCGAGCTCGGGTTCAGGGTGCCGACGAAGGCCACCAGCGCGAGCGGCCAGAACGCGTGCAGCCCGGCGAAGCCCAGGCCGGTGGCCACCATCGTCCACGCGGCGGCCAGCATCAGGCGCGCGGCGGGGAAGCGGTGGCCCAGCGCGCCGACCGCGATCGTCGCGGCGGCCGAACCGGCCAGCGTGAGGGTGCTGATCACGCCGACGTCGACCACGCTCAGGCCCAGCGCCCGCAGGTAGGCCGGCAGCAGCACCGCGACGTAGCCGTCGGCGAAGCCGCGCAGCATCCGGCTGGCCAGCAGCCAGCCCGCGGCGGGTTCCACGCCGGCCGGCAGCCACCAGGAGGAGGTTCGCATGACGCCGATTGTGCAGCCGAGGCTCGCCGTGCTGCGCCGAATGCCCGATTGACTGGCCGATTTGCATCCGGTACCGCGGCCATCCCTTGAAGAGGGGACTCGGCCGCTTGGTGGATCCGGTGCGGCGTGGAAGCATGGCCTCGTTCGTGTCGGCGGCGTCGATCTTCTTCGACGGTGCGCGGCACGTTGCCGTTTCTGGAGGGCCCTGCATGGATTCTTTCGCCGAACTCGGATCGCCGGTGCGCGACACGGCTCGCTGCCGTTCGCTGGGCGCGTTGTTCTCGCTGGCCGCGGCCTCGGCGCTGGCCGGCGCGCTGGTCGCCTGCGGCGGCGGCGACGACGACGTGCCCGCGCCACTGCCCACGCCGGCGCCCTCTCCCGCGCCGGCGCCGGCACCAGCGGCTCCGATCGCGGCCCAGCTGGCGGTGCCGACCCCGGTGGGCTACGACGCCGACCGCCTCGCGGCCTTCAACCGCCTCAACGAGATCCGTCTGTCAGCCGGGTTGGGAATGCTGGCGCAAAGCACCCTGATGGACCAGGCGGCGCAGGCGCATGCGGCGTGGATGGTGGCCAATGATTCGTTCACGCATGATGAGGTGGCGGGAACCGTGGATTTCACGGGGGTGAATTGGGCGGAGAGGGACGAGGCGTCCGGGTATGTGCCGGTCGAGGGCGATGAGCTGATCGCGAGTGCGTCGCAGGGGGCGGCCGGCGTGGATCTCCTGGTCAACGGCGTGTACCACCGCGCCGGCATCCTTGCGTTCGAGCCCGTCGACGTCGGGATCGGATGGTCTGCCGGGATATCGACCAACGTGTCGACGCCGCTGGTACTCGACCTCGCGCGGCCGGGGACGGATGCGATTCGAGGCCGGGGTCAGAGCGCGCAGGCTTCCATCGGCGGGTTGGCGATCTGGCCCCTCGATGGTGCCCGAGACGTCCCCGTCCGCCTGGGTCTTGAAATCCCGAATCCGGTGCCGGGCGAAGATGTCCTGAGTCTGGGGACGCCAGTGTCGATCACGGTTGACGAGGGCAAGACGATCAGCAGCCTGTCGTTCGTGATCGCCAATCGCGCTACCGGGGTCGCCGTGCCGGCGCAGTTGCTCACCAATCGGAATGATCCAAACCACCTCCTGCCGGAGTCGTTCATTGCAGCGATTCCGTTGACGACGCTCGCGCCCGGGACGACCTACACGGTCGCATTCTCCGGCAGCGCCCTCGAGCGCCTGTCGGATGCTTCCGAACGGATCAATCGCAGCTGGTCGTTCACGACGGCAGCTCAATGAGGCGGAGCCGGGGCCTGTTCACACCAAATGCGCGGGCACGCATTCGACGTGAACAGCCCCTAGCGTTCAGCCGCGCAATTGTTGAACGCTCCTGCGCGGTGGTAGTTTCTGAACTCCTGGTCCCAGGCGCCCAGAAGGCCGTTTGAAAAGTGCCTGCCCTCCGAGCATGTCGCCGTGCTGCCGTCCCAGCATGTGCAGAGGCTCGTCACCGCGGCGATGTCGTTGGCGATCGCAGGCAGTGGCGACAGTCCCACGTCTTGCAGCGTCGCCTGGCTACCGGCGGGAATGGTGACCGTCAGCCGGGGATGGCTCGATTGCCAAAGGCCGATCACCCAGCCGTAGCCGCGGCCGGGCGCGATCACCTGACTGATCGACACCGAATTGCCGGCGATGACGTAGGGCGGATCGATCTTGAGCCATCCTGCATCGACGACGAACTCTGCGCCTGGCAGGCAATCGTTGGCGCACGGGTGATTGGTCGGGAAGGTGAAGCTGAGTCGGATGGTGACCGGAGCGCTGCTTCGATTGATGAACTCGTCCGGCCTGACCGGGCTGGGCAATCCTGTCTGGTCGGCGACGAAGTCGAACCCCCAGTACGCATAGCCCGTGGCCGGCACCCCGCCCAGAGGTCCGTCGTACAAGACCGCGTCGCCGCCGAAGGGAGGCAGGCCTGGCGCGGCGACCCCCGCCACCGCCGTCGCACACGTGCTGTCCGCATCCCTCGCCTCGCAATCGCTCGGCTTCAGGGCCGGCGATACCGCGGCCTGCGCCGAGTGCGCGAGCACGCCGACGCAAAGCACCCGCAAAAGACTCTTGAAGCGAAGCGACATGGCACGCGAACGACGGTGATGGGAAGACAACCGGGACGGCGAGCGAGGGCGCGATCGTCCCGGGACATGCCATCGATTCTCTGGGCGCGCATGGGCAAGCGCCCGGCGCCAAACGGCAGGTTTCGCCGCGATCTCGCGCGGGCGCGGCAAGGCCTCGCAAAGGCGCGCGGATCGCGGGCTGCGAATGCGTTTCATGTGCGTCGCGGGATGTGGAGGCGAGACTCTAGTTCGCGTCATGCGGCCCCATTGACGCACCGCAACACGAGGCGCAAGATGCGCGTCGTCGGGCCCTTGGTGGCCGCTGACAGTGAGTCCAACTTGCATCCCCTTCGCACCGTCGGCGCCTCGAGCGCCGCACCGCTCCAGCCCTCGGGCCCGAGCTTCGGCCTGGTCGACGGCCTCGTGGCCGCCGTGTCCAACGTGGCGATGCATTCGCCGCGCGCCTTCAGCGAGAAGTTCGGCGACGCCGCGGCTCCTCCGGGCTTGCGACACCGGCGCCGTGCGCCGGAGCTGGCCTGACGGCACCTTCGCCGTTCCCTTTCAGAACGTTCCGGCATGCGGCCTCGCGGCGGCGTGCATGCGCGTGCCCGCGCGTCGCCCCGGTGGCGATGCGTCGGTGCCGCGCGTGCGCGTGACGCGCGAGGACGCGGGCCGCTCGTGTCGCGCCGGCAGCTTGCCGCGCGTTTCCCGGTCCGAGGCGCACCCCGCAGTGCCGCAGCGATCGACGCCTGGGCGTCGTCGCGGCCAGCGCGCGCCCGGCCACAACACCAACGAGTGACAACACTCGAGGAAGGCCATCATGTTCTCGCAATTCTTCAGCAGTGGCTGGACGCCCCTGTCCGCCACCACCGCCGTGCTGCTCACGGCGCTCGGCACGTTGATCGTGCTGTGGCTGCTCGCCTGGATCACGGGCGCGGTGCGCTACATCCCCAACGACCGCATCGGCGTCGTCGAGAAGCTTTGGAGCGGCAGCGGCTCGGTCAAGCAGGGCCTGCTGGCGCTGCACGGCGAGGCCGGGTTCCAGCCCGAGCTGCGGCGCGGCGGCTTCCATTTCTTCGCGCCGCTGCAGTACCGCGTGCACATCTGCCCCATGGTGTCGGTGACGCAGGGCAAGATCGGCTACGTGTTCGCGCGTGACGGCGTCGACCTGCCCGCGGGCCAGACGCTCGCGGACAACTCGACGATCACCAACTTCCTCGACGTGCGCGCCTTCCTCACCGGCGGCGGCCAGAAGGGCCCGCAGCGCAAGATCCTGCGCGAGGGCACGCACATCATCAACCCGGCGCTGTTCGTGGTGATGACCGAGGAGGCCACGTACTCGATGACGATGGACGCCGTCGAGCGCGAGTACTACCAGAAGATGCGCGAGCTGCTCGACCAGCGCCGCGGCTTCTCGCCGCTGGTCATCAAGGGCACGGAGGACTCGCACGCGTCCGACCTGCTGGCCGTGGTGACGGTGCAGGACGGCCCCGCCCTGCCGCGCGACGAGCTGCTCGCGCCGGACGTCGGCGACCACCACAACTCGTTCCAGGAACCCGAGAAGTTCCTCAAGGACGGCGGCAAGCGCGGCCGCCAGGAGCGCGTGCTCGTGGAAGGCACGTACTACATCAATCGCCTGTTCGCGACGGTCGAGCTGATCAACAAGACGGTGATCCCGGTCGGCTTCGTCGGCGTGGTGGTGTCGTACACGGGCCGCAAGGGCAGCGACATGTCGGGAAGCGACTACTCGCACGGCGAGCTGGTGGAGACCGGCTGCAAGGGCGTGTGGCGGGACCCGATGATGCCGGGCAAGTACGCGTTCAACACGTACTCCGGCAAGATCGAGCTGGTGCCCACGACCAACTTCGTGCTGATGTGGCAGACCGGCATGACCGGCTCGAACTTCGATTCGAACCTGCGCGAGATCACGCTGATCACCAAGGACGCGTTCGAGCCGCTGCTGCCGCTGTCGGTCGTCGTGCACATCGACTACCGCAAGGCGCCGATGGTGGTGCAGCGCTTCGGCAACGTGAAGCAGCTGGTGGAGCAGACGCTCGACCCGATGGTGTCGTCGTACTTCAAGAACGTGTCGCAGACGCGCACGTTCATCGAGCTGATCCAGTCGCGCAGCGAGCTGCAGGCCGGTGCGTCCGTCGACATGCGCGAACGCTTCCAGGCCTACTCGCTCGAGTTCCAGGAAGTGCTGATCGGCACGCCCAAGCCGCAGGCCGGCGACAACCGGATCGAGAACATCATGTCGCAGCTGCGCGACCGCCAGATCGCGCGCGAGCAGGTCGAGACCTTCGCGCAGAAGCAGATCGCCGCCGACAAGCAGCGCGAGCTGAACGAGGCCGAGAAGCGCGCCGAGAAGCAGGCCGAGCTCACCGCGTCGCTGGTTGACATCTCGATCAAGGACAACAACGGCGCCGCGCTGGTGAAGGCCGCCGAACGCCGGCGTCAGGAGATCGAGTCGCTCGCGCAGGGCGAGAAGTTCCGCCAGGAGAACGAAGGCGCGGGCCGTGCGTCGGCGATCAAGTCGGTGGGCGAGGCCGAGGCCGCGGCCATCAAGGCCAAGTCCGACGCGCTCGAAGGCGAAGGCGCCGACAAGCAGCTGATGCAGACGGTGATGCTGCGCCTGGCCGAGGCCTTCGAGACCGCGCGCGTGCCGCTGGTGCCGCAGATCCAGGTCGGCGCTTCCGCGGGCGAAGGCGGCGGCAACGCGTTCGGCACGCTGCTGTCGCTGATGAACTCGCTGAAGGCGGCGGAGCTGGCGCGCCTCGGTTCGCCGACCAACGGCGGCTCGCGTCCGGCGGCCTGAACGACGGGCACGTGCGGCGCGTCGTTCCGCACGTGCCCGTCGTCGTCCCCGTCAGCCCTGCGACTCGACGATGCGGTAGCCGACGCCGGGTTCGTTCATCAGCAGACGCGGGTCGGCCGGGTTGTCTTCCAGCTTGCCGCGCAGCTGCGCCATGTACAGGCGCAGGTAGTGCGTGTGCTCGGTGAACTCGGCGCCCCACACGTCCATCAGCAGCTGGCGGTGCGTGACCACCTGGCCGGCGCTGCGCACGAGTCTGGCCAGCAGGTTGAATTCGGTGGGCGTCAGGTGCACGTCCCGGCCGGCCAGCGTGACCTCGCGCGTGCCGAGGTCGATGTTCAACGTGCCGACCGCGTAGCGCGTGACCGCCGGCGACACGCGCGTGCCGCGATGGCGCAGCCCGACGCGCATGCGCGCGAGCAGCTCGCGGATGCTGAACGGCTTGACGAGGTAGTCGTCGGCGCCGGCGTCGAGCAGCCGCACCTTCTGGCCGTCGCTCTCGCGCGCGGAGATCACGATCAGCGGCACGCTGTGCTTCTGGCGCAGCGCGGCGAGCAGCTGTTCGCCGTCGCCGTCGGGCAGTCCGAGATCGAGCAGCACCATGTCGACCGGCGCGCCGCCTTGCGCCGGCCGCGCGCCGAGTCCGGTCAGCAGCGCGAAGCTCTCGCTCAGGCTCGCGGCCGTGAAGACCTCGTAGCCTTCGGCGGTCATCGCGTCCTTGAGCGTGCGGCACAGCTCGCGGTCGTCTTCCACCAGCAGGACTCGCAGCGTCATGGGCGTGCTCCGTCGGCCGTCGGATCGCGCTCGTCGACGCGCGGCGCGTCTTCCTCCGGCAGCCAGCACTCGAAGCTCGAGCCGCCGTGGCTGCGCTGGCGCAGCTTCAGCTCGCCGCCGTGCGCGCGCGCGATCGAGCGGCACACGGCCAGGCCGACGCCGGCGCCGCGCTGGGCCGCGCTGTTGCTGCTGCCGGAGCGCCAGTCGCCGCGCTGGAAGACGTCGAAGATCTTCTCGCGCCATTGCGGCTCGATGCCGGGGCCGCTGTCGCGGACGGCGAACACGATGTGCTCGCCGTGGCGGCGCACGTCCAGCTCCACCGGCGCGGGCGGGTCGCTGTACTTCAACGCGTTGTCGATCAGGTTTTCGAGCATCTGCGAGAACAGGACGGCGTCGCAGCGCACCAGCGGCAGGCCGGGTTCGGCCCACACCTTGATGCGGCGCTCCGGATCGTGGTGCTTGCGGGCGCGCTCGACGGCCACGCCGGCGAGCTCGTCGGGCGATTCCCAGTCGAGATGCAGCTGCACGCCGGGCGCGTCGAGGCGCACGAGTTGCAGCGTATTGTCGGTCAGCCGACTCAGCTGGCGCGTCTCGGCGACGATGCTCTCGGCCAGGCGCTCGCGCTGCGCGGGCGCGAGCTTGCCGCCCTGGTCGCGCAGCGACGACGCCGCGCCCATGATGGCGGCCAGCGGCGTGCGGTAGTCGTGCGAGATCGCGGCCAGCAGCGCGTTGCGCACGGCCTGGCCCTGCGCGCGCGCCTGCGCCGACTCGGCCTGGCGCTGCGTGCGGGCGCGGTGCAGCAGCTGGCCCATCTGGTCGCACAGCGCCTGGGCCTGGACGAGCACCTCGTCGTCGCGCACCTCCGTCGGAACGACGGGGACCATCGCCGCGCCGAAGGCCTCGTCCTCGGCGCCGCGCAGTGGCAGGTACAGCGCGGGCAGTTCCTGTTCGTGGCCGGTGCCGGGGCCGAACTGGCGGCACAGCCGCACGCAATGCCACATGCCGACCAGGTCGTCGGCGCTCGGGTCGCCCAGCGTCGTCGAGGCCTGGTCGTCCTCGGGCGCCGGCGTCTCGTTGCGCAGCAACAGCAGCTTGGGCGTGTCGCCCAGCAGGTCTTCCAGCGCGCGGCGCAGCGCCTCGCCGCGGCGCAGCGGATCCTCGGCGTCGCGCAGCGCGTCGCCCAGGCGGCGCATCTGGTCGGCGTGGCGGGCGCTGCGACGCGCGCGTGTCGCGAGCACGCGGCCGCGCGCGAGCAGGCCCGTCACCACCCAGCTCAGGATCAGGATCTCCGCCAGCAGCAACATGTCCTCGGTGAGTTCGACCGCGAACGCGTGCTTGGGCGGTACGAGGAACCAGTCGAAGGCCATCACTGCGAGCAGCGTTGTGCCCAGCGACGACAGCAGCGGCAGCCAGATCGCCGCCAGCGCCGACGCCAGCACCAGCGTGATCGCCGCCTGCGCGAGGCCGATGTGCCGGTCCAGGCCCAGCATCAGCAGCCACGCCGCGGCCCACACCGCGCAGGCCCAGGCCCAGGGCCAGCGGGTCATGCGGCGGGGAGTGATCGCGTCGTCGTCCTTCATCGGGGCAACCGTACCAGACATTGCGGCCTCGCCGAGCGCGCGCCGGAAGCCCGCCGACGCGCCGATGCCGGACCGCGGGATCACAGCGTCGCGAAGCGGGCCTTGAGCGCCGCCGCCAGTTCGCGGAACTCGGGGCGCGATTCGATGTCGGGATCCCACGCGAGGCCGGTGCCGGCCAGGTCGTGGATTTCCTGGATGGCGGCGCCGCCGACGGGCTGCCCGCGCGCGTCGCGGTTGCGGCCCAGCAGCCACAGCGTGTCCGCGATGCGGATCGCGCTCTCGATGTCGTGCGTCACGACGATGATGGTGTTGAGCTCGTGCGTGGTCGACACGTCGATCAGCGTCTCGCACACCGCCGACTTCGCCAGCGGATCGAGCCCGGAGAACGGCTCGTCCATCAGCAGGAAGTGCGAGCTGCACAGCAGCTGCTGCGCGATCGCGACGCGCTGGCGCTGTCCGCCCGACAGCATCATCGGATGGCACCTGGCCTGGTCGACGAGGCCGAACTTCTCCAGCAGCGCGAGGCAGGCGTCGGCCGCGGCGTGGTCGTCGCGGCCATGGCGCATCGCCGCCAGCATCAGGTTGCCCCACACCGTGCGGTGGTTGAACAGCGATATGACCGCGTTAGGATTCCGTCAGGACGATGCCGGCGCGCGTCATCCCGACGCGCGGATCAGGCATTTCAGGCGAGGTGCCGCACGATCATGTCGACGAGCAGCCGGAAATCGATCGGCTTGGCGATGTGGTCGACCATGCCGGCGGCCAGGCACTCGCGGCGCTCGTCGAGCATCGCGTGCGCGGTCTGGCCTATCACCGGCAGGTCGGGCGCGAGTTCGAGGATGCGGCGCGTCGCCTCGTAGCCGTCCATCTCGGGCATCTGGATGTCCATCAGCACGACGTCGTAGGCTTCGCGGCCGTCGGCCAGCACGCGGTTGACCGCCTGGCGGCCGTCGCCGACGATCGTCGCCTCGGCGCCCTCGATCTCGAGCGCGCGCTCCAGCACGATCTGGTTGACCTCGTTGTCCTCGGCGACGAGCGCGCGCACGCCGGCCAGCCGGCGCGGCTTGTCGCCCCAGGCCGACTCGCGCTTCGAGTCCGGCGTGGCCTCCGCGACCGGGATCCACGGCAGCCGCAGCTCGAACACGCTGCCGACGCCCGGCTGGCTGCGCACCTGCACGACGCCGCCCATCAGCTCGGCCAGCCGCTTGCTGATCGCCAGTCCCAGGCCGGTGCCGCCGAAGCGGCGCGTGGTGGAGGTGTCGGCCTGCTGGAACGCGTCGAACAGGTGCTTCAGGTGCTCGGGCGCGATGCCGATGCCGCTGTCGGCGACGCGGTAGACCATGCGCGTGGCGTCGGCCTCGGGCTCGAGCCCCACCCACACGTTGACGCTGCCCGTCTCGGTGAACTTGATCGCGTTGGACAACAGGTTCACCAGCACCTGCTGCGTGCGCAGCGCGTCGCCGAGGCAGCGGTCGGGCAGGCCCGCGTCGAACGCCAGCTCGAGCGCGATGTGCTTCTCGACGGCGCGGTCGCGCAGCAACGCGACGGCCTCCTCGGCCAGCGCGTGCGGCGAGATCGGGCGCTGCTCCACGCGCAGCTTGCCGACCTCGATCTTCGAGAAGTCCAGCACGTCGTTGACGATGCCCAGCAGCAGCCGGCCCGAGTTCATGATCGCGGCGAACGTGG
>Ga0302314_10001678_pt1 | contig 41377 bp, 47 predicted proteins | sample III_Palsa_N2_3_FD_200533 | JGI IMG/M metagenome (GOLD analysis project Ga0302314, IMG submission 200533) | Peat permafrost microbial communities from Stordalen Mire near Abisko, Sweden - III_Palsa_N2_3 | ecosystem: Environmental > Terrestrial > Soil > Palsa > Peat permafrost | place: Sweden... | reverse complement strand
GCCGCCGACGCGATGCTGTCGGCGGCGAACACCCTCGACGCGGCCGAGCCGGCCAGCGAGCCCGTCATCGTGACCGGGCGCTCGCACCACGCCCCGCACCGCATCCTCGGCTCGGTCCCGGTCGAGCTGCTGCACCAGTCCCCCTACCCGGTGCTCACCATCTCGTGATCGGGCTTGACCAGTCCTAGTAATCGCACCACGATTACTAGGACTGTCACCTAGTCAGGAGGGGCCATGATCCTGATCAACATTAAGATGCAGATCCGGCCCGAGAAGATGGACGAGTGGCTGGCACTGGCCGACTCCTACGCCAAGGACGTCAACGCCGAGGAGGGCTGCCTGTTCTTCCAGTTCTCCCGGAGCCTGACCGACGCCAACGAGTTCATCTGCATCGAGGGCTTCAAGGATGCCGAGGCGGGCGGCGCGCACGTCAAGAACTCGTACGTGAAAAGGTTCTTCGAAGTCACGCCCGACCTGGTGGCCACGCAGCCGCAGATCATCTACATCGACACCCCGCACGACGGCTTCGGCCCGATGGGCGAGATCCAGCCTCGCTGACCGGCTAGCCGAGGAATGACAGCCGGACCTGGCGGTCGGGATTGTCGACGTTCAGGTCCACGAACGCGATCGACTGCCAGGTGCCGAGCGCGAGGCGGCCGCCGAGGACGGGGACGCTCGCGTAGGGCGCGATGAACGCCGGCAGCACGTGCGACCGGCCGTGTCCTTGTGAACCGTGGGCGTGCCGCCACCGGTCGTCGGCCGGGAGCAGGTCGCGCAGCGCGGCGAGCAGGTCGTCGTCGCTGCCCGCGCCCAGCTCGATCAGCGCGACGCCCGCGGTCGCGTGCGGCACGAATACGTGCAGCAGACCGTCGTCGCCGCCGGAGGCGTCACGGGCGAACTCGGCGCACTCGGCGGTGATGTCGTGAACGGTTTCCCGCCCGCCGGTGCGCACGCGGATGATCTCGCTCTTCATGGTTCGCGATCATAGGCGGACGCCATCCGCGGGCTGGCTGAGGGGGCGGCCGGGTCCTCTGGTTCAGTACCTGACGCCGGGGAACTGCTCGCGCGCGCGGTCGAGCTGATCGGCCCACTCCCGGGGCCAGCCGAAGGCGCGGGCGGCCTGGCTGCTCAGGTCGGCGCCCGCGGCGGCGCTGGTGAAGTGGATGTACTCGCCCCAGTTCATCCGCCGCGTGTAGGTGCCGTCCGCGGCCCGCGGGAAATGCTGCGCCAGCTGCCGGAAGAACCTGTCCATGACCGCGGCTTGCCCGCACTCATGCCAGAGCGGGTAGAACCAGTCACGGAACCAGCGGGTGCCCGGCCGGGGGAAATCGTCGGAATTGCCGGTGAACCGGCGATGCACCTGCTTGGCGTCGCGATCCATGCCGAGGGCGGTGTACAGGTCGTAGATGTAGAACTCGGCCCACTTGCTGTCGCCCCAGATCTCGTAGGCCGGGGAGCCGTGGACGCCGTTGTTGGCGCTCTCGACGGAATGCCCGATCTCATGGGCGGGCAGCTCGCGGGCGAGGTACTCGCTGTCTCGCCAGCTGTCCAGGCCGCAGTCGCTGACATTGTGATGATCGTGCACCGGGCTGACGTAGTAGCCGGCGTGGCCGCCACCGTGCCGCCCGGCGTGGTGAATGGAGTAAATGCGCGGGTCGGGCCCGAACCCGTGCCCGTAGGTGGCCTTGGAGTACCGCCAGACCTGGCCGATGTACTGGGGCAGCCAGCGGACCTGGCGGCGGCGGACGTCGGGGTCCAGGTAGATCGCGCAGTCGTCGTCGCTGTAATACAGCTCAAGCAGCTGACGGTGGTCGAACCAGTGCTCCTGCCAGCTGGCCGGCGGGTCAGGCTGCCGCTCACGCTCTGACTCCACTGAGTCCTCCTGTCTCACTGGGCCACTGCGCTCAGCCTATGGCCATCGGACCGCGTGCCCCCGTCACCGATCTTTCGGCTCGCCGGAGATGCAACTGTCGAATTATGTGGAATAATCATTGATTACGACGGGAGAAACGACAGATACAAACATGACTGGCACCGATGCGGGATCGGGCGCGAACGAGGGGGGGCTTGGACAGTGACATCCGCTAGGAACGCGCCGAAGCCGAGGAAGCAGCGAATAAAGCCCTTCACCTACGCCGCGACGGGGCTCGCGGGCGTCGGCCTCGCCATCAGCATCGGAGCGTGCGGCAGCACCGCACTGGCGGAGAAGCTCGCGTTCCCCGAGCCGGCTTCCGCGCTCGAATGGCCAGAGCTCCGCGTCCACTCCGTCGTGCCGCAGCCCGACGACTTGTCCCCCGTCATCTTGGAGGTCGGCTGGCCCGCCTACCCGGAACGGGTGACCACCCTGCTCGTGGCCCTCAACCACGACGAGGCACGGGCACTGTCCCTCCTCTGCCAGTGGAGCACCGCCGGCGCAGCCGTCATGACCCTCCGGCAGGGCGCGGAGCTGGAACTCCGCCGACGCCAGAGTCTCGAACGCGTTCACGCGACCCTCCTCAAGGAGGGCAGCCATACCCGGTGACCACGCAGGGGGTGTCTGGCTGACGGAGCTAAACTGTTACCTGGATCGTGCTTATGGGAGGCACCCGTGACGGCAGGGCGCGAAGGCGAGACGGCGGGCGCACAAGGCCAGCTGAGGACCTCACGCGCCGACCGTGATCAGGCGATCGACGTGCTTAAGGCCGCGTTCGTTCAGGGCCGGCTCGCCAAGGACGAGTTCGACCTCCGCGTCGGCCGGGTGCTCGCGTCGCGTACCTACGCGGACCTGACCGCGCTGACCGCCGACGTCCCCAGCCACGTCGTTGGCGCCGACCTGGCGGATGAGCACGCCCGTGAGCCCGGCCGGGCGCTCAGCTTCAAGACGGCGGCCCGCGTTGGCGCCGTCGGCGCCGCCCCGAGCATGGCTTCTGCCGCGGTCGTGCTGGCGCAGTCCAGCGGAGTGCCGACGATCGTCGGCGTGCTTGCGGTGGGCCTGACCGGGGTTCTCGTGGCCGTGCTGCTGGCCACGCTGCTGGTGGTGCTGTCCTGGGTCGTGCGCCGCTCGCAGCGGGAGCCCACGCAGGGACCGCCATCGGGTCCGGGCGGCCTGGCTTCCAGGCGTCCGGCGCGGGCCCGGCAGTTGCCGTCGGCGAGGCGCGACCCATGGCATGGGGCCGAAGTAACTGGTGCCGCCTGCCTCGCCTGCGGTTAGCCGGTTCAGGTGCCCGGGCAGGCGGTTACCAGTCCAGCGAAGCGGTGAGGAACGGTGCGTCCTCCGGCGCGGCTTTGCGGGCGGCAAGGAGGCTCTTGGCCGATTCGCCGACCGGGATCCGGAAGGCCGCCTTGGCTCCCTGGTCCACCGTCTCAGCCACCGCGTCCGCGACTTCCTCGACGGTGATCGGCGCGGCGCGGAAGACCCCGATCTTCTCCAGCAGCGGCCGGTAGGGGTTGGCGTCATCCAGGTAGACCTGCGCCCGTTCGGCGCCCCCGGACGCCACCGCCCCGGGCTGCAGCACGTGCACGGAGACGCCGAAGTGACCCACTTCGACCGCCAGGGTCTCGGCCACCGCCTCGAGGGCCCACTTGCTGACCGCGTACGCCCCGATCAGCGGGAGGACTAGCCGACCCTGAATGCTCGAGAGAAAGATGAGCTGCCCTGAGCCCTGCGCCCGCATGCCGGGCAGCACGGCCTGCGCGACGCGAAGCGCGCCGAGCGTGTTCAGCTCGATGAGCTGCTGGACCGCCTCCAGCGGAACCGTCTCGAGCGGCGCGCGGACCGTCGCCCCGGCGTTGCTGACCAAGACGTCGACGTGTCCTGCGCGGGCGATCGCGGCGTCGACGGACGCCTGGGAGGTTACGTCGAGGCTCAGCCGCAGAGCGGCCGGGACGTCGTCCAGCGCGGCGACGTCGCGAGCGGTCGCGATTACCTCGTGGCCCCTCCCGACGAGCGCGACCGCGGTCCCCCGGCCAATTCCGCGGGATGCGCCGGTGATCAAGATGCGTGCCATGGTCCGAAGTCCTTTCTCGTGTCATTTGTATGTCGTCCATCATACATACATTGATCGATCGGCCGGGCTGCGGGGGGCCGAAGCTTCGCCGGAGGACGCCTGTGCTACCGCCGACGGCGCGGCGCGGCCCTCGGCGCCGCCGCGCGGGCGTAGTCGGCCAGGACTGCGCGCACGGCCTCGAACGGGGCCGGGCTGCGGAGTGCGCGCGCGGTCACGAGGGCGCCTTCGACGCCGGCCACGACCGCGTCCGCGAGCTGCCGGGCCGACGCGCTGCCCAGGCCGAAGTCGACGAAATGGAATGCCAGCCGGTCGGTCATCGCCGCGAAGCCGCGTCGGCTGACGTCGCCGATCTCGGCCGAATCCTGCTGCGCGGCCTCCGTGACCAGCGGCGCAATCCCGCAGCCGCGGGTGTAGTCGCTGGTCACCATGCCCTCGCGGGCGAGATCGAGGTAGACCTCGACGAGTCCGGCGGCCGAGTCGGCCTGCTCGGCGGCGCGGTCGATGTACTGCACCTGCTCGTGCGCGTGCGACTCGGCCGCTTCCATCGCCAACTGCGGCTTCCCGCCCGGGAAGTGGAAGTAGACCGAGCCCCGGGGAGCGCCGCTGCGCTCCAGGACATCGGAGATCGCGGTCGCGTGATACCCCCGCTCGCGGATGAGCTGCCGAGCGGCCTGCACCATCCGCTGCTTGGCGTCTGAGCGCTGCGCCATATCCGTGCCTGACCTTCCGCTGCAAACAATGTATGCTGACCGACATAGTAACAGATCGCCGTCCGCTCCGTGTCCGACGCCGTTCACCAGGCGCTGGTCGAGGACCTGGGGATGAACCCCGATGACCGATTCCAGGCCATCACCCAGCACGAGCCGCGGCGTCGGAGGCGATCCCGTCCGGTTCGAGCCCCTGGATCCAGCTCGCAGATGGTGGACCGCGGCTGTATGAGTGATCTAGCGTGCAGTCATGGATGATGCGTCGCTGCGCGCGTCGGACGCCGATCGCGAGCAGGCCCTCGCCGCTCTCCGGGAGCACATGGTCGCGGGCCGGCTGACGCTCGAGGAGTTCTGCGCGCGCGCAGACGCCGCGTTGCGGGCCGGTGTCGCGGGTGAACTCGCGCATCTGCAGGATGACTTGCCCGACGCGCTGATGAAGTCGGCCGGTTCGCGCCGTCGGCCGGCCCGTTTCACCGCGGCCCTGCTCGGTCATGTCGTGCGGCGCGGACGGTTCAGGCTGCGGCGGTGGGCCGTCGCGGCGAGCGCCTTCGGCGATCTCGACTTCGATCTCCGCAACGCCACCATGGATTCGGGGCAGGCAGAGGTAACCGTTCTCGCGGCGTTCGGGAACGTGGATATCTACGTGCCGGAAGGCGTCAACGTCGACGTCGGGGGGCTCACGGTTTTCGGCCACTGCCGCGATTGGGGTCGCGACGCAGGGCAGCCGGACGCCCCGAGCATTCATGTTCGGGTACTCGGCTTCTCCGGGACCATCGATGTTTGGCGAGTGCCAAGCGATCTCCGCGAGAGCAGTTACCGCCAGATCTTGCGCACGCTCAATGACCGCAGGCGTCCGCTTTCCAGCTAATCTCCAGCCCGGCCCGGGGCGCGTGCTGGAGCGTCGCTGACGGGTCCGGACATGACAACGCCCCCGGGAGCGTGTGCTCACGAGGGCGCGCCGTGGCCGGTGCGCAGGTCGCCTCACGGCGAAAGGCGCAACATGGCTCCAGCCGGACGGTATTCCATGAAGGCAGTGAGTTAGAGCCCGGGGGACACTAGCGCACCGACAGGGATAGGAACGCGGGACCGGCCGATGCTATTCCGACCACGCGCAGACGGCTTCGGTAGACGACCGGGCTGGCGGCGGTGCACAGTGGTTAAGACATGACTAAGAAGGGGGAACATCATGCCCAGGTTCATGGACTTCCACGACGATCTGAAGCTGCCGCAAGAGGCCATCGACCAGATCGCGCAGGGAACCAGGGACGGCGTCGCCGACGAGTTCGGCGTGCGGCAAGTCGAGCTGTTCCACAACGCTGACGGGAAGGTCTACTGCCTGCTTGAGGGGCCCGACGAGGAAGCCATCCGTCAGCATCACGCGGCGCTTGACGTTCCCTGCGGCGAGGTGCACCAGGTCGACAGCCTGCTCTGAGCCCGACCGGGGCCGCTGACAATGGCGTTGCCCTGGGCCGCCTGCGGGGCAGGCGGGCCAGGGCAAGCAGGTGGACGGGTTGAGGTGGCGTAGGTGGAGGTTGAGGCGGGGATAACCGTCACCGGTTAGACGGCGGCGGTGGGGCGGGCCGGGACCGCAGCCGCGGCGGCGGTCGCGGCGGGCAGCCGACGGGACCGGATCCACAGCACCGCCAGGCGGGTCACGACCTCGGCCAGCGCCATCAGGAACAGCGCCGCGACCCACGCGTCGACGCTCGTGATCGAGTGCGACACCGAGAACCGCTCAATGGCGGCGCCGGACCCGTGGCTGGCGGCCCAGGCGAAGCCCATCCGGGCCCCGATCCCCACCACCCACAAGATCGCGGCGACCCACCCGGCCCGGCTCAGCGGGGTGCCGTCAACGCCGCGCCGCAGGCGCGTGAACAGCGCGCACAACCCGCCGAGGGCGGCGCCGGTCCCGGCCAGGGTCAGTTCGAGCAGCAGGTCGTTGCCGGCTGTGGGGACCGACCCCAGGTAGTAGCAGGCCGCGCCGACCACGATCAGCACCGGCAGCAGCAGGATCTGCCAGGTCAGCCTGGTCTCGCGGACCTGACGGAGGACGAGCAGCACGAGGGCCGCGTTGATGAGGTAATCGGTAGCGTTCATGGCCTGAACGCTACGGAAAACAGGCTCCCCTGCCATCGGCGCACGAGTTGACCACCCAACCTCCACCCCCGGATGGAGACGACCTCAACCCGCCGCGGCGGGCCTGACCGCATGGCCGCGGAAGCGCAGCGGCGGTTCTTCGTACTCCTCGGCCGCGTGCGCGATCCAGCCTGCGACGCGGGCGATGGCGAAGATCGCTGTGGCCGCCTCGGCCGGCATTCGCGCGGCGTAGGTAAGCGCGCCGAGGGCGAAGTCCGCGTTGAGCGGCCTCGGCGCTTCCCGGTGCGCGGTCTCGATAAGCTCGCGGTCGGCGGGGGTCGCGAAGGCGTAGACGGCTTCGAGCAGCGGCGTGACCCGGGGGTCGCCGTGCCGGTGGACCGGCTGGCCGAATCCGGTCACGACTGGTTCGCGCGCCGCCAGCTTGTCATGCACGGTACGCGAGGCGCCTCCGTGGAGGCTGCCGCTCAGCGTGCTCAGACCGGCCAGCAGGCAGCTCGCGGGCGTGGCCCGTGCGGAGGCGGCGACGCGAACGGACAGGGTGGACAGCGCTAGCTCGTGCTCAGCGAGGAGCACAAGCGCGAGGTCGAGGGCGCGGACGCGGGGGGCGGTCGGACGCAGCGGGGACCACCGCTGCCAGAGGCGTCGCGCGACGGTGGCGCCATCGTCGGGATGGTCGTGATGGAGGGCACGGTCGGGGTTGTGAACGAGGTCGGCGTGGTCGGCGTGGTCGGCGTGGTCGTGGTGGTCGCGATCGCGGGGCGCGGGACCGCTGGTGTCGATGAGGCAGCCGATCACGCGCCGACCCCACGACGGCCAGTCATGGGTGGACAAGACGGCGGCGACATCAGAGGTGGCGAGTTCGGGGACTCCGCCATCGGAGGCTGCGACATAGGGGGCTGCGATATCGGAGGCTGCGACATCGGAGGCCGCGACATCGGAGATACCGGCGCCTGTCATGGCGGCGACCGCGATGGCGAAGCGGTGCAGGACCGGGATCTCGTCGGGGAGTGGAAAAGCCGGCCGCTCCCCCGTGCCGGGCAGCGTCCAGCCGCTGTCGGTTTGGGGCGGGCCCGCCTGCCAGAGCAGGTCGGCGACGCGCTCGAACGGCTCCTCGGCCTTGACGAGGTCGAGGACGTCGGTGCCGCGGTAGCGAACCACCCCGTCGGTCACCGTGCTCACCCGGGTGGCGATGACCAGGTCGATGCTCGCCGCCGGGCGGGGCAGCGTGCGCGGGCGTGACCGGCGGGCGAGCAGTGCAAGCTCGTCGGAGTCGTAGCGGCTGCTGCGGCCGTCCGGCCCCGGAACGCGGCGCAGCGCGCCTCGGCTCACGTACGCGTAGAGGGTGCGGACGTCGACGCCCAGCCGCTCGGCCGCCGTCCGCGCGTTCACGAGTTCGCCCATGACGTTGACGATAATCAACGTTGATTATCGGTGCCACCGGGATCGAGAATCGGTGTCATGACGCAGACGGAGCAGACAGCAGGGCTCAGTGACATATCCGCGCGAGTCTGGGGCGAGGTCGGCGGCGCGGCCGACCTGCTCGGCACGCTCACCGCGACCGGGCCGCGCGCCGTGCTGCCATCCCAGTTCGACGTGACCGGCCTGGCCACCGCCTCGGTGGCGGCCGCGACGCTGGCGGCGGCTGAGTTCCTCGCCGCCCGCACCGACGGTCCGCCGCTGCCGGTGACGGTGGACAGCCGCCAGGCATGCGCCGCATTCGCCGCCGAGGGACTGTTCACTCCGATTGGCTGGGACCGCCCGGAGATCTGGGACCCGATTGCCGGCAACTACCGGGCCCGCGACGGGTGGATCCGGCTGCACACCAACTACGCGTACCACCGCGCCGCCGTCGAGCGGCTGCTCGGGTCGGCCGACCGCGAGTCGGTTGCGGCGGCGGTGGCCGAGTGGAAGGCCGAGGACCTCGAGAGCGCCGTCGTCGGGGCGGGCGGCTGCGCGGCGGTCATGCGCACCCGCGAGGACTGGCTAGCCTCGCCGGCGGGCGCGGCCACGGCGGACGCGCCGCTGACGGCCGTGACCGACCGTCCGCTGCCCGACGGCGCTGCTGTCGCTGCTGTCTCTGGTGTCGCTGCTCTCGCTAGTGGTGCCGATGGAGCGGCGGGCGCGGGCGGATCGCTGCCGTACTCCGGCCTGCGCGTGCTCGATCTCACCCGGGTCATCGCCGGACCCGTCGGCACCAGGTTCCTGGCCGCCTACGGCGCCGACGTGCTCCGCATCGACCCGCCCGGATTCGCCGAGGTGCCCGCGCTGCTGCCGGAGACGACGACGGGGAAGCGGACCGCCGCGCTCGACCTCTCGACGGCGGTCGGCCGGGCCGCCTTCGAATCCCTCGTCGCCGGCGCCGACGTCCTGGTCACCGGGCTGCGGGCGGACGCGCTGGCGCGACTCGGCTACGACGACGCCGCCCTCGCCGCGCTGAATCCGGCGCTGATCGTGGCCTCGCTCGACGCCTACGGCTGGGAAGGCCCCTGGCGGGACCGCCGCGGATTCGACAGCCTGGTGCAGATGAGCGCGGGCATCGCGGCGGCCGGCGCCGCCGCGACCGGGGCCGACCACCCGGTGCCGCTGCCGGTGCAGGCTCTCGATCACGCCTGCGGTTACCTGGTGGCGGCCGCCGTGGGCCGGGCGCTGACCCGCCGCGCCACCGAGTCAGTGGTCAGCCGGATCCGGTTGTCGCTGGTCGGCACGGCCAACCTGCTGTGGTCGCTCCCCCGTCCGGCCGAGCAGCCGCCGATGCCGAAACCGGGCGACTTCCCGCTGACGGACGCGCGGACGGCGTGGGGGCCGGCCCGCCGGGTGCCGCTGCCCGGCGCGATCGCCGGGCTCGGTCCGCAGTGGCGGGTCGAGGCGGGCCCGCTCGGCCGTCACCAGCCGGTGTGGCCCAACCCGTCGCAGGGCTAGCCCGACTTGCTGATGATCTCGTCGGCGACCCAGCGCGCGACGCTGTCCGGGTACGGGGCGGGCAGGCTGAGGACGAAGTGCCGGAAGCCGGCGTCGACGGCCGCCGCGATCGAGTCGCGGGTGCCACCCGGATTCTCATAGGAGACCGGCTGGGTGACGGACCGGGTGATCTCGGCCGGGTCGCGCCCGATCTCCGCGCAGAACCGGTCGAGCAGGGCGCTGCGGGCGACGAGCTCGGCGGCGTCGCGGCCGGGGATGTTCCACACGTCGGCGTGCTCGGCGACCACGCGCAGCGTGGCCGCGGCGGCGCCGCCGATCATGATCGGCGGATACGGGCGCTGGACGGGCTTGGGGCTGCAGTACGCCCCGGTCAGGTGGAGGTAGCTGCCGTCGAAGTCGAACGGCTCTTCCTCGGTCCACAGCCGCCGGATGACCGTGCACGCCTCGGCCAGGCTCCCGACCGCGTAAGCGGCGTCGTGGTAAGGCAGCCCGTTGGCGTCGTACTCGCGCCGCGCCCACGGGACGCTGGTCCGCGAGCCCGCGCCGATGCCGAAGTCGAGCCGGCCGCCGGAGACGATGTCGACGGTGGCGGCGATCTTGGCCAGCATCGCCGGCGGCCGGAAACGGTTGCTGGTCACCAGCAGCCCCAGCCGTAGCCGCTCGGTCTGCGCGGCGAGGGCGGAGAGCAGCGTCCAGCCTTCGAAGATCGGCCCCTTCTGGTCGCCGGCGATCGGCAGCAGGTGATCGAACAGCCAGGCGTGCTCGATCTCGGGGATCGTGTCCGCCTCATGCCAGACCCGCTGGACGTCGAGATAGGTGACCTGCTGCGGGGCGGTTGCGATCCCGAAACTCACTGCGGTGGTCTGGGTCATAAGCCGGTGCTCCATCCGTCGACTTGATAAGCGGAACGTTGTTCCGTTCAACATACGGAGCACTGTTCCGGTTGTCAACTCGACGGCACGGGCACCGCGGGCGTGGATCGAGGACTACGACGTGGAGGCGGAGCCGGAGCTCATCGCGCCGACGAGCGGGTTAAATGCGGGTTGTCGGGAACTCCGCTCCCGACCGGAGAACGCCACGATGACGGCGGCGAGCGCCGGCACGACACCGCAGACGAGCATGCCCGCCCGGGCGCCGTAGTGGCTGGTGATGGCGCCGATGATCGGGGCCCCGATGGGCGTGCCGCCCACGAAGACCAGCATGTAGAGCCCCATGACGCGGCCGCGCAGTTCGGGATCGACCGAGAGCTGGACCGACGCGTTGGCCATGGCCTGGCAGACGAGGTTGACGAAGCCCATGACGGCCAGCAGCGTCAGGAAGGTGGCCAGGTCCGGTGCGAGGGCGGCACCCGCCTCGAGGAGGCCGAACGCGGCCGCTGAGCCCACGATGACGCGCATCCGCGGCCGGTGCCCGGCCGCCGCGAGCACGGCGCCGAGGGCGGAGCCGAGCCCGAGCACGATGTTGAACAGGCCGTAGGTGCTCGCGTTGCCGCCGAACGTCGTCTTCGCCATCGCGGTCAGCACGATCGGGAAGTTGAGCCCGAATGTGCCGAGCACCCCGACCAGGACGATGGTCCGCAGCACGTCCGGGCGCTCGCGCAGGTACGTGACGGCCGTCCGGACGGCCCGCGGCGCCCGCGGGGCATGCGGAACCGACCGCAGATCGGACGGCCGCAACAGCAGCAGCCCGACGGTCGGGCCGAGGTAGCAGGCGGCGTTGACCGCGAACACCCAGCCCGTGCCCACGCTGACGATGAGCACGCTGGCGATGGCGGGGCCGATCAGCCGGGTGGCCTGGAAGACGGCCGCGTTGAGGGCGATCGCGGCCCGGAGCCGCCCTTCCGGCACGACCTCGTTCACGAACGACTGCCTGGCCGGCACGTCGAACGCGAAGATCACCCCGCTCATCAGCGCGAACGCGTACACATCGGCCGCCCGCACCGCCCCCGCGATGGTCACGACGGCCAGCGCGAGGGTGGCGGCCGCGTTGAGGGATTGGGTGGTGAGCAGGATGCTTCGCTTCGGCAGTCGGTCGGCGAGCGCGCCGGCGTGCATTCCGAGCAGCAGCATCGGCCCGAACTGGAGCGCCATCGTCACCCCGACGGCGGTCGAACTGTGGGTGAGGCTGAAGATGAGCCAGTCCTGGGCGATGCTCTGCATCCACGAGCCGGTGTTCGTGAGGCTCTGGCCGCCGATGTAGATCCGGTAGCTGCGCGAGGAGAGGGCCGTGAAGGCGCCTCTCGGTTGCCGAATGGTCTCGGCGGTAGTCACTGAGGGGGCCTTCCTGTTGCCTATTATCTCTGCTTGATCTGTGGGGTCTCTGGGGTCCTCTGACATTCTTCGACAAATGCGACTTATATGGAACTACTATGTTTGACCTTTCAGTTATTATGAATCATTATGACCGGCTATGACCCCCAGCTCCTCGCCACCTTCCTTGCCGTCGAGCAGACAGGCAGCTTCACCCGGGCGGCGGTCCGGCTCGGCTTCCAGCAGCCAACGGTCAGCCAGCACATTCGCCGCCTGGAGCGGCAGGTCGGACGGACGCTGGTGCTGCGGGACACGCACTCGGTGTCGCTGACGGCCGACGGCGAGGCGATGGTCGGGTTCGCGCGCAACATCCTCGCCGCGTCCGACCAGGCGGCCGCCTACTTCAGCGGCGACCGGCCGAGCGGGCGGCTGCGGATCGGCATCTCCGACGACCTCGCGCTGACCGGGCTGCCGCAGATCCTGCGCGACTTCCGCCGGGACAACCCGCTGGTCGACTTCGACCTGCGGATCGACCAGAGCGGACTGCTGCACCAGCGGCTCGAGAGCGACCGGCTCGACATGTTCATCGGCAAGCGCCCAAGCGGCGAGCAGCGCGGGCAGCTCGTTCGGCGGGACCGGCTGGTCTGGGTCGGGGTTCCCTCGACCAAACTCGATCTCACCCGGCCGCTGCCGCTCGTCGTCTACCCGACGCCGAGCCTCACCCGGACCGAGATGCGCCGCGCGTTGAACCGCGCCCGGCTGCCGTTCCGCAGCGCCTGCGTCTGCCGCGGCGTCAACGGCCTCATCGGGGCGGTGGCGGCCGGCATCGGCATCTCGGCCATGGCCGCCAGCCTGGTGCCCGCGCAGCTCACCACCCTCGGCGTCGGCCACCGGCTGCCCGAGCTCGGCACCATCGACCTGGTCCTGCTCACCAACCCGCGAACCGACCAGCGCCCGGCCGTCCGCGCCCTCATCTCGACGGTGCTCGCCAGCGGTTCCCGGTCGCTCACCACCTATCGCACCGAGCAGGCCAGCAGCTGACCGAATCTGGGGCCAAGCCCCCAGAGCCAAAGGCCGCGCCCGTGTCCTCGGACTGAGGAGCGAGGGAGCGCAGCGACCGAGCGACGAGGGAGAGGGAGAGGGAGAGGGAGAGGGCACGGGCTACGAGCGGCCGGCGGCGAGCGGGAAAACACTGTTTGTTTCGGGGGTGTTTCGCGACGCGAAACTGGGTATGCGGGACAAAAGCTCTCGCCGATACCTGATCCCTGCTTGGGGGGTGGAGCGCTATGAAAGTCGAAGACGGCATGTCCGAGCAGATCCTCACGATCGGACCGGCCCACACGCTGCGTGAGGCGGCCCGCATGATGGCCGCGCGCAAGGTCGGGGCCGCCGTCGTGGTGGACCGTGATCATGCCGGGGTCGGCATCCTGACCGAGCGGGACATCCTCATGTCGATCGCCGCCGGGCAGAGCCCGGACGAGGAGGTCGCCGACCAGCACTGCACGCAGGACCTCGTCTTCGCCGGGCGGCACTGGACAATGGAGGCCGCCGCGGCGGCGATGGTGCGGGGCGGCTTCCGGCACCTCGTGGTGGCCGAGGGGCAGGATGTGGTCGGGCTGCTGTCGATGCGGGACATCGTCCGCTGCTGGTCGGCGACGCGGATTCCGGCCCAAGCGGACGCGCCGGACCCCGCTCAGGTTGCCCAGCCAGGCTGACCGGCGCTGACCGGCGCCGCTCGTCTTGCCCACTGGGGTGACCGGTGGGGTGACCGGCGCCGTTCTCCCTATCGGGCGGTGATACCGGTCAGACGCTCGGAGAGGTCGCGCAGCTGGCGGCGGGCCTTGGGGTCGGCGGCCTGGGCATCGGGGTGACCGGGGCGCAGGCTGTTGTAGAACCGGCCGGTGCCCACGTCGTCGTCGGCGATGAGGTGCCTGGTGGCCTCGACTCCCTCCGCGACCGTGCTGATCGGGGAGGGCACTATCTTCGTGGGCATGTAGGTCGCCGGATGCAGGGCGTTGACCGTAACCCCGGTCCCGTCGAGCCGTTCCGCCAGGTCGACCGTGTAGAGGATCTGCGCCAGCTTGGACTGGCAGTAGGCCCGGACGCCGCTGTAGCCGCGGGTCAGCATCACGTCATCGAAGTCGATCGCCTGCTGGCCGAGCGAGCTGACGTTCACGATCCGGGACGGCGCCGAGGACTCAAGCAGCGGCAGCAGCCGCTCGGTGAGCGCGAACCCGGCCAGGTAGTTCACCGCGAACCTGAGCTCGTAGCCGTCGGCGCTCTCCTGCCGCACTCCCCCGCCCGGCACGTCGGTGCCGATGCCGGCGTTGTTCACCAGCACGTCCAGCCGCGGCTCGCTGGCAAGGACCCGGTCCGCGAGGTCACTGACCTGCGCTAGATCCGCGAGGTCGGCCTGGTAGGAGCGCACGTTGCCGCCGCCGATCTCGGCGACCGTGTCCGCGATCCGTCCCGCGTCCCGGCCGTGCACGAGAACGGTCGCGCCGGAGCGCGCGAGTTCGGCCGACAGCGCCCGCCCGAGCCCGTCGGTCGCCCCCGTTACCAGGATCACCGTGCCATCGAGAACCTTGCCATCGAGAGAAGCCATGTCACGCCCAACCCGTGTTCGCGAGCCCGCTATTCCCGGCCGGGCTGGTCCGGTGCGGGTTGGGGTGGGCCTGGGCGGGCTGGGGCGGGCTGGGGCGGTCTAGAGAATCGACGCGAGCTCGCGCAGGTGGGCGTGAACGCCGCCGAAGGCGGCGGTCGCCAGGTAGCGCTTGGGCATCTTGGCGATCGACGTGTAGTTGGTGTCGCAGACGTTCGCCAGCGGAGACTCCACCGCCTGGGTGACGAGCTGGTAGGCGTCGAGCGGGTCGAGGCCGCACAGCTGCGCCACCCAGGTCACCAGGTCGTGCTGGGCGATGCGGAACGCGTCCTCGAGCGGGCGGGCGGAGCCGGCCGACATGATGTAGGCGTCGTTCTCCAGCCTCGGCCACGGGGTCGCGACGTTCTTGATCAGGTCGACCACCACGCGCGTGTTCATCGCCGTCTCCACCGCGACGCCGCAGGTCTCGCCCTCGCCTTGACGGGCGTGCCCGTCGCCGAGCGACAGCAGCGCGCCGTCGACGTTGACACCGAGGTAGCACGTGGTGCCCGCCCGCATCTCGGGGGTGTCCATGTTGCCGCCGAACGCGTCCGGCACGAGCGCGCTGCGCACCTCGCCGCCGGCCGGGGCGACGCCGATCGTGCCGTGCATCGGATCCATCGGCAGGTCGGCGGTGAAGTCGCTCTTGCGCGCAGTGAACCGGCAGGTCCGCGCGGCCCGGTCGAGCTGCCAGATCCACATGAGCTCCTCGAGCGGCTCATTGAGCAGCGCGGTGAGATGGGTCCCGGTCAGCGCCCCGAACAGCGGCACGGTGGTGGAAGCGGCCCAGTCCCTGGCCGGCTCGATGCTGACGAAGTGCACCGCCACCGTGTCGCCCGGCTCGGCCCCTTCGATGTAGAACGGACCGGTCTGCGGGTTGAGGCCGGTGATGTTCAGCTTCGAGACCAGGTCGGCCGTGGTCCGCACCCGGCCGGCGAAGCAGTCCTCGGTGAACAGGTCAAGCGCGACCGGGGTGGTGATCCTTCTGACCGGGGCGGCGCCGCCGAACGTCCAGGCGTACTCCCCAGGATCCGGCCGGTACTTGATCACCTCGAGGTCGCTCACGCTGCACCATCGTCTCTCACGCGGCTGGGAGTCTCCCGCCGTTCGCAGGCACCACGCGACCGTTCGGGATAATGATTTTGATCTTACCGACCGGTGGCGGGAAGCCTGATCTGCGCGTAGACGGCGCGGTGGTCGCTGCGGGGGATCGCGTGCACGGAGCATGCGAGCACCGCGCAGCCCTTGCTGGCGAGCACGTGGTCGAGGGTGAGCCACGGCTCCTTCCCCGGCCGTCCCCAGGTGCGAGTCAGCGAGTTCCCGGCCTGGATCGCGGCGTCGACGTAGCCGCGGCGAAGCACGTCGCGGAACGCGGCATGATCGGGGGTGGCGTTGAAGTCCCCCGCCACCACCGTCGGCAGCTTCCCCGGCGCGGGCAGCACCCCGAGCTCAGAGCGCCAGGCGACGGAGCCGCCGCGCGACAGCGCCGGCGCCCGCGTGTGCACGCAGATCAGCCCGACCTCCTGCCCGCCGGGCAGCTCAACCACCGCGGTCGGCTGCGCCGCGAACGTCTCGGGCAGCGGCGTCCCCTCGCTCAGCGGGAACCGGGAGTAGATGCCAGAGCCGCGCGGGCCGCCGTCCTTGTGCTCGACCTGCGCGTGCGGCATCAGGTCTTCGAGCCCGGCCTGCTTCAGGCGGGTCTGCGCGTCGATCGTGAGCTCCTGCATGAACAGCACGTCCGGGTCTGCCTGGCGGACCCGGGCGACGACGGCCTCCGGGTCGGCCCGGCCGACGAGCAGGTTCAGCGTGAGCACCCGCAGCGTCGGGCCGCCGACCTCCGGCTGCCGCCTCGGGACCCCCCGCGAGCGCACCACCAGGCCAAGCGCGGCCGAGGCGAACACCGCCGTCGTGGCAGGCCCTCGCCGCCCGCCGGCCAGGCGCAGCCCGAGCGCGGCCAGCGGCGCGGCCGCCGCCACCTGCGGGGTAAACGACATCAGCGGCACCATCACCGTCTCGCTCTGGCGCACGCGATCGGCTCCGACCACCCTGGCCGCCGCCCACGCGGCGAAGCCGCCCGCGACCAGCCAGGAAATACCCGCGACCTTCGATCCGACATCCGTCACCCCGACAGCCTACGACCCCGCGGCGGACGCCGGGCCGATGGCTCGGCTCAGGCGGCCGCGTGCCGCCGCGCGGCCAGCTCGGGACCGCGCTGGCCCGATAGCATCGTCGGATGGTTTCCCCGGGAGTGTTTGCGGACCTGGCCGCCCAGCGGGCGTGCTGGCATCCGGTCGCGTTCGCCGCCGACGTCGCCGACCGGCCGGTCCACGCCGACCTGCTCGGCGAGGCGCTGGTGCTCTGGCGCGGGACCGGCCGGGCGCTGCGGGTGATGTCCGACCTGTGCGTGCACCGGGGCACCGCGCTGTCGCTGGGCTGGGTCGCCGGCGACGAGCTGGTCTGCCCGTACCACGCCTGGCGGTACGGGGCCGACGGCCGCTGCGTGGCGATCCCGCAGAAGGAGGATCCGGCCGCGGTCCCCGCCAAGGCCCGTGTGCGGGCCTTCCCCGTGCAGGAACGATACGGGCTGATCTGGGTCGCGCTGGAGGAGCCCCGGTGGCCGCTGCCGCCGGTACCCGAGCTGGAGGCCGACGGGTGGGCGGTCGTGGCCGCCGGACCGTACCGGTGGGAGTGCGACGCGGCCCGGCAGGTGGAGAACTTCACCGACTTCGGGCATTTCCCCTGGGTGCACCCGGGGCTGCTCGGCGACCCTGAGCGGCCGGTGGTCCCGGCGTACACGGTCACCGCCGATGGTCACGTGCTGCGGTATGACATCGTCCGCCCGGAGGCGCCCAACAGCGAGGACTTCCCGGTCTTCGGCAACGAGCAGGCCGGGCCGCCGGAACGCCGCAGCCGCTACGAGCTGCACCTGCCGTACACGATCGTGCTGCGGCTCGGCTGGGGCGGAGAGCGCGGCATGGTGTACTTCTTCGCCTCGCAGCCGATCTCGGCCGACCGCTGCGCGGGGTACGTGATCATCGGCCGCAACTACAACCTGGACCAGCCCGACCAGGTGATCCGCGAATTCGAGGACACCATCTTCGGCCAGGACCAGGTCGTGGTCGAGTCGCAGCGGCCCGAGCGGGTGCCGTTCGACCTGGCGGCCGAGCTGCATCTGCGCTTCGACGCGGTGGCGGTCGCCTACCGCAAGGCCATGCGTGATGTCGGGCTGGCGGCCGGGTCCGCGATCGGCACCTCGGTCGACTAGCAACTCGCTGAACGGGGTCAGTACGCCGCCAGCCGCGCCCGCTCGTCCGCGGCGAACGGCAGCGGCTTGCGGGCGCCTGCGTCCCAGAGCACGGTGACGACCCTGGCCTCGGCAGCGTTCACGCCCGCCGGGGTCACGATCGCCTCCCGCGTCGTCAGGCTGGTCGTGCCCACCCGCTCGACCTCGATCCGCACCTGCACCCGCCGATCGGCCGGGCGGATCTCGGCCCGCAGGTCGATCTCCACCCGCGCCACCACGTAGTGCGGATCGCGGCCAAGCGCCCGCACGTAGAAGGCGTCCCGGCCTTCCTCCAGGTACGTCAGGAACACGGCGTGGTTGACGTGCCCCAGTCCGTCCACGTCCCGCCACCGCACGCTGACCTCGTGCTCAAAGACCGCTTTCACAAGCACACTGTCTCATCCCGCGGCGCGGGCCGTGCTACCCGACGACGAGCGAGGCCTGGTCCTGTCCCGGCTGGATGGCCGTCACGGCCAGCCGGGCGGCACCGGGGTGCCAGGACGCCACCTGGACCTTGGTCGCGAAGATGAACTCGGCGACCAGGCTGTCGCCGCTGGTCGGCCAGCCGAAGTCGACGAGGGCGTCGCTGCTGACCGAGGTGCCCGGCACGGCCGTCAGCCGGCCGCTGGTGACGGACGCGACCTCGAGCCGCACCGCCTGCCCGCCGTCACCGCCCGAGCTCAGCAGGAGCGCGAGAAGGTCCCCGCCCGGGCTGAACGCCGCCGCCCGCGGAACTGCCCGCGGGCAGCTCGACCACGGTGCGCCGGCCGGTCGCCAGGTCGAGCACCTGGACCTGGCAGGTCGCGGCGCACGGCGACGTCCAGGCGATGTCAGCCGGGCCCGCCGCGACCAGGTCGTCGAACGTCCGGCCGGCCCGCGGGTCAGCCGGGTTCCAGAGCTTGTAGACCGTGCCCCCCGACTGCTGGCTGATCGGCGCGAGCAGCAGCCCGCGGTCGGTTGCCTGGTAGATCACGTACCCGGGCGGGAGCCTGACCGGGGCCCCAAGCGGTCTGCCGTCGGCGCTGACCTCTCGCGCCGTCCGGGCGGCGGTGGCCGCGTCGGCGGTCGGCGGGTAACTCGTCAACCACACGGCGCCGGCGGCGGCGGCCGGCGTGACCTGGTTCGCCGTGCCGACCCGGGTCACCGACCGGGTCCCGCGACCGGAAGCCGCAGGCGGCCGGCCCAGGCCACGGTGGGCCCGCCGATCCCGTCGGGCTCGGCCGGCAGGTCGGGAGCGGCCACGCCAGCCGGCGCCGGCGCCGGGCTGGCGGTGACGGTCGACGGGGCGGCGGCGGGGGGATGCGGGTGGCGCGGCTGGCTGGCGTAGACGACGCCCGCGACAGCCGCCAGGGTCAGCGCGCCGATCACCGCGAGGCGGCGCGGCCACGGGCTGGGGTCGCGGTTCCCGCCCTGGCTGAGGATGTCATCATCCATCGCCGCACCCCCAAGAGCGCGCTGGTCGGTGGGACCACGATACGCGGGGCCGGACCGGCGCAGTCGCGCCGCTACCCGTCAGCTCCCGTCGAAAAGCACGCTAAGCACGACCAAGACGAGGGTCGAGGCGGCCAAGATGCCGTGAATGGCGACGACCGAGCGCGGGAAGTGCCGTTCCGGCGGAACGCTCACGACCCTGGACGGCGACAGGTTCGGCGCCGCGTACGCGCGATAGACGCCAACCCAGCGTGCCGCCATGATCAGGCCGAGCAAGACGACGACGCCCAAGTCGGCGACCGTGCCCCAGGCCAGCCGCTCTTCATCGGTGACGAGGTACAAGCCCCAGACGAGCAGGCCTCCGATGCCCAGCAGCGCGTGGGTGGAGATCACCGGGACGGGCAGGCGCGTTGCCGCCGAGCTCTGGAAATCGCGGTCGTATTCCATGAGCCAGATGATGAGCAGGACGAGGCCGACGAGGACCGTGGCGATCCAGGCGAACAAAGCGGCTGTGCTCATGGCGATCCTGTCTCGTTGCGGGGACACCGTGACGCCGCGGGCAGAGCGACGACCAGGCGATATCCCCTTATCTACGGCTACGACCGGACAATGGATTGATTGGCCTACCGGGCGGCTTCGTCCCGTGCCTGGGTCAACGGACGCGACCGCACCAGGCGGATAGCCCTGCCATGATGATGAGAGACATCTAGGGAGGAAACATGGCCGTGCGCCGTCCTGCCCCCTCGGTGTCGGCGCTGCGGGCGCGGTATGAGCAGCGGGTCGAGCGGCTGACCGCACTGCGGCATGTTCGCAGCGAGCTGGTGAGCCTGGCCGGGCTGATTGGCCAGCCTGTCCTCAACCAGGCGGGCCAGCAGATCGGCCATATGGCGGACGTCGTCGCCCGGTGGGACAGCAATCAGCCGTACCCGCCGGTGACCGGGCTGATCGTGCGGGTTGGCCGGCGCCGGGCCTGGCTGCCGATCGACGCGGTGGAGGAAGTCACCCGCGAACGGGTCAGGCTGAGCACCGCGCGGCTGGACTTGCGGGAGGTCGCGCGCCGTCCGGGCGAGGTCGAGCTGGCGCGCGATGTCATCGATCACCAGCTTGTCGATACCGACGGAGCGCGGGTTATCCGCGCGTCCGACCTGTACCTGGCGCGGGTGGCCGGGGTGGTGCAGCTGGTCGGGGTCGATGTCGGGTTCAACAGCCTGCTTCGACGGCTCGGGCCTAAGCGGTTCCGGTCCCGGCCGACCCCGGAGAAGGTCATCGACTGGGCCAGCATCACCAGCTTCGGCTCACAGCGCGGGCCGGGTGGCACCCTGCAGGCCTCGGAGCGCGGCCTGCAGCGGCTGCGGCCGGGTGAGCTGGCCGACCTGCTTGAGGACCTAGGGCGGGCCGAGCGCCGCGACCTGCTCGCGCGGCTGACGCCGGACCAGGCGGCCGATGCCCTGGAAGAGATGCAGGCTGAGGAGCTGGTGCAGCTGCTGCGTGAGTCCGACACCACCGACGCCGCGCAATTGCTTGGCCGGATGGAGCCGGACGAGGCGGCCGACGGCCTGCGCGAGCTGGACCCGGGCGAGCAGAAGAAGCTGCTCGCGGCGATGCCCGCGCAGGCGCGCGACCGGGTGGCGACGCTGCTCGGCTACAGCGAGCGGACCGCGGGCGGAATCATGACCACCGTCCTCGTCACCGCCACCACGGCGGAGACGATCTTGCAGGTCCGCGACCGGCTACGGGCGAACCGGGAGCATGACGAGGACCTGGCCGGGGTGATCGTCCTCGGGGATAACGGCCAGCTGCTCGACGACGTCACGATGACCGAGCTGTTCCTGGCCGACCTGGAGGGGACGGTGGATTCCCTGATCGGTCCGCCCTGGCCGGTGACCGTGCTGCCGAACGCGGGTCTTGATGAGATCACGGAGCGGCTGGTGGAGAGCCGGCACTCGTCGGTGGTGGTGGTGGACGAGGAGGAACGGCCCCTCGGCCGGATCCTGGTCGATGACGTGCTGGACATGCTGGTGCCGGACCGGCACCGGTTCCGGTTCCCCCGGCGGCTGTCATAGCCGGCGTGCAGGAGGGGGCGCTGCCACCGCCGAGCGAGGTGGCGCCTGCGCCGACCCGCAGGCCCGGACCGGTCCGGCGGCCGCTCGGGCGCCGGATCCTCATGATGCTGGCGTTCATGGGGCCGGGGATCATCGCGGCCAACGCGGGCAACGACGCGGGCGGGATCGCGACCTACGCCAGCGCCGGCGCCCAGTTCGGTTACCGCACGCTGTTCGCGATGGTCCTGGTGACCGTGGCTCTGGTCGTGGTGCAGGAGATGTGCGCCCGGCTTGGCGCCTATACCGGGGAGGGACTCGGCGCGCTGATCCGGGAGCAGTTCAGCATCCGGGTCACGGCGTTCGCGCTGCTGGCGCTGATCGTCGCCAACGTCGGGCTGGTCGTCTCCGAATTCGCCGGGATCGCGGCCGCGATGGAACTGCTTGGCGTCTCCAAGTTCATCAGCGTCCCGGTGGCGGCGGTCTCGATCTGGGCGCTGGTGGTCTTCGGTTCCTACAAGTACGCCGAGCGACTGTTCCTGGTGCTGAGCCTGGTGTTCTTCGCCTATCCGGTCGCCGCGTTTTTGAGCCGCCCCGATTACGCCCAGGCCGGGGCGCAGCTGATCTGGCCGCACTTCCTGCTGACCCATGATTTCCTGTTCCTGGTGGTGGCGCTGATCGGGACCACGATCACCCCGTACATGCAGTTCTACGTGGCCGCCGCGGTCGCCGACCGCGGGATCGGCCCGGCCGACTACCCGGGCGAGAAGATCGACACTATTGCCGGGTCGATCTTCTGCAACGTGATCAGCATCTTCATCATCGTCGCGACCGCCGCCGCGATCCACGTCCGCGCGCCGCTCGAATCGGCCAAGCAGGCCGCGCAGGCGCTCGCCCCGGTGGCCGGCCGGTTCGCCACCCAGTTGTTCGCGATCGGCCTGCTCGGCGCCAGCGCGCTGGCGGCCGCGGTCGTCCCGCTCTCGACCGCCTATGCCATCAGCGAGGCGGCCGGGGCCGAGCGCAGTGTCAGCAAGTCCTTCCGCCAGGCGCCGCTGTTCCTCGGCCTGTTCACCGGCCAGGTCTTCATCGGCGGGGCGATCGCCCTGGTCCCCGGCAACCTGATCCAGCTCCTGGTCGAGGCGCAGGTGCTGAACGGGATCATCACGCCGATCCTGCTCACGTATGTGCTCATCCTCGCCAACCGCGCCAGCGTGCTTGGCGACGCCAGGAACGGCCGGGTCTTCAAGATCGTGGCCACGATCAGCGTCGCCGCCATCTCGGTCCTGTCGCTTTCGGTGCTGGTGCAGACCGTCCTGAGCGGCTTCGGCATCTCCTGACGCCTGGCCGAGGAAGGCGGTAGCCGCGCGAGCAGGGGAACGGCGACGGCGACCAGCTCGGCCCCCCAGCCTGCACTGGCCGCCGTCGCCTCTCAACCCGCACAACACCATCGCTAGACCTGTGCGGTCCTCGTCGCGTCCCCGAGCGACGTGGATGGTGGTGCCGGGGACCTTGAAATGACTAAGTGCGCGAAAAGACTTATTGATACCCCTCGGCTATGTCACCGAGGACGTCGCCTATCCGGCACAATCGCCTCGCGACGGTGCTCACCCCTGTTCAGGAGCATCCTCGCGGTTAGCGCGACGTCACCAGATCGCCCAATTCGTGTCCGCGGAAGCCGCGTCTGCGGTTTCGGAGGTAATCAGGCCCGGGTGGGGGCCGAGAACGGCCCGCGAGACACTCCTGCGGGGTTTGACGCACGGCTCCTCCGGTTTGGCGGTCCACAAGGCCCGCTGCCGGGGTCTAGAGCAGCAATCGCAGCTGAAAATGACTCCTGTGTTAAGAGAGTAACAGCTCAACTGGTGGGACGATATCACATCAGAGTAACCAACGGTGCGGATTAGAACATCTGAAAGTGGAAATCCCAGGAACAGAGCTGGGCATGGTGCTGTCGCGTTTGTCTTTTCCGTCACCAGAACGACTGAAACGACAAACGCATCGAATAAGTCGTCACGCCGCGACTCAAGTCCAGCCAGTTGTCAGCCGCTGGGTCATGACTGCCCCTGGGTGGTCGAGCCGAAGAAGTGCGCGAGCTCCTCGTCGGTCAGCAGCCGGGACCTGATCAGGAAGCGCACGCCCTCGGGGGCCTCGACCGAGAATCCGCTGCCGCGGCCCTTCACCACGTCGACCGTCAGGTGGGTGTGCTTCCAGTACTCGTACTGCGACACCGACATCCAGAAGTTGATCGGGCGCTCCAGCCCCGGGATCTCCAGTTCGCCCAGCAGCACGTCGGCCTCGGAGGTGATGAAGTCGCCGTCCGGATAGCACATCGGCGACGAGCCGTCGCAGCAGCCGCCGGACTGATGGAACATCAGCGGGCCGTACTTGGGGGTGAGGTCGCGCAGCAGGTCCGCCGCCGCGTCCGTTGCCTCGACTCGGTTCAGTTGCGCCATATCGCTCCTTCTTGGCCGCAGGGCCACCGCCGGCGGCCCCCGGACACGTCGGGGGCCGCCGGCTGCCGTCTAGAAGAAGCCGAGCTTCTTCGGCGAGTAGCTCACCAGCAGGTTCTTGGTCTGCTGGTAGTGGTCGAGCATCATCTTGTGGTTCTCACGGCCGACCCCGGACTGCTTATACCCGCCGAAAGCGGCGTGAGCCGGGTAGGCGTGGTAGCAGTTCGTCCAGACTCGTCCGGCCTGGATCTCGCGGCCGGCCCGGTACGCGCGTGAGCCGTCCCTGGTCCACACGCCGGCGCCGAGGCCGTAGAGGGTGTCGTTGGCGATTTTGAGCGCGTCGGCCTCGTCGGTGAAGCTGGTCAGCGCGACCACCGGGCCGAAGATCTCCTCCTGGAAGATGCGCATGCTGTTGTCGCCCTCGAAGATCGTGGGGGCGACGTAGTAGCCACCGGACAGCTCGCCGCCTAGGTCAACGCGCTCGCCGCCGGTGAGCACCTTCGCGCCCTCCGCCTTCCCGATCTCCAGATAGGAGAGGATCTTCTCCAGCTGGTCGTTGGACGCCTGAGCGCCGATCATCGTGTCGAGGTCGAGCGGATGCCCCTGCTTGATGGCCTTCGTGCGGAGCACCGCGTCGGCCACGAACCGCTCGTACATCGACTGCTGGACCAGCGCCCTGGACGGGCAGGTGCAGACCTCGCCCTGGTTGAGGGCGAACATCGTGAAGCCCTCGAGGGCCTTGTCGTAGAAATCGTCATCCGCCGCCGCGACGTCCTCGAAGAAGATGTTCGGGCTCTTGCCCCCCAGCTCGAGCGTGACGGGGATGAGGTTCTGGCTGGCGTACTGCATGATCAGCCGGCCGGTGGTGGTCTCGCCGGTGAACGCGATCTTGGCGATCCGGCTGGACGACGCCAGCGGCTTGCCCGCCTCGACCCCGAAGCCGTTGACGATGTTGATCACGCCAGCCGGGACCACGTCGGCGATGAGCTCCATCACCTTGAGGATCGACCACGGAGTCTGCTCGGCCGGCTTGATCACCACGCAGTTGCCCGCGGCCAGGGCCGGGGCCAGCTTCCAGGTCGCCATCAGGATCGGGAAGTTCCAGGGGATGATCTGGCCGACCACGCCGAGCGGCTCGTGGAAGTGGTAGGCGATCGTGTCGCCGTCGATCTCGGACAGACTGCCTTCCTGGGCCCGGATCGCCCCCGCGAAGTAGCGGAAGTGATCCACCGCCAGCGGCAGGTCGGCCGCGAGGCTCTCCCGGATCGGCTTGCCGTTCTCCCAGGTCTCCGTGACCGCGAGCATCTCGAGGTTGGCCTCGATGGTGTCCGCGATCTTGTTGAGGACGTTGGCGCGCTCAGCCGCCGACGTGCGGCCCCAGGCCTGCTTCGCCCCGTGCGCGGCGTCGAGCGCGAGGTTGATGTCGGCCTCGGTGGACCGGGCGATCTCGGTGAACGGCTGCCCGGTCACCGGCGTGATGTTCTCGAAGTACTTGCCGCTGACCGGCGGCACCCACTCGCCGCCGATGAAGTTCCCGTAGCGGCTCTCTACTGATACCAGGCTGTCGGCCTGCCCAGGGGCTGCGTATTGCGCCATTCTGTCTCCCCTTCTGCGCTGCCGGTCGTCGGGGAGATTCGGTAAACCCGGACTACCTCTGGCGACCCCGTTGGCGCCAAGCTAGTTGCCGCAACGTTGCAACCACGTTGCGGCCGGATTTCACCGGGACGCCCGGTGCTAGCGGCCGAGCTCGGCGTCGAGGCGCTCCACCATCGCCTCGGCCCTCGGCCGGAGCGGGGAGCGGGACGGCAGCAGCGCGCACTGGCGGTGCCACATCTCCAGATCGTCGGCGCCCCAGCGGCTCTGGGTCCAGTTGACGACGAGCTCCTGCCCGCCGTCGGCCAGCACCAGCGCGCGCAGCCAGCCGTGCAGGTCGGCGCGGAGCCTGACCACCTCCGGGGCCTCGCTGTGCGGCAGCAGCGGCCCCGGGTACAGCTTCAGCGCCCCCGCGAGGTCGCCCGCCGCGAGCCGCGCCGCGACCGCGGCCCAGTCCGAGGTCACCTCGGAGCAGAGCCGGTACGGGCGGGAGGCCAGCACGTCGGCGCCGAGCAGCGAGCGCAGCCGGACCACCTCGGCCCGCAGCGTGGCCGGGCTGACGTCGCCCGGATAGAGCATGACCGCCAGCTCGTCGCCGGACAGCCCGCCGGGATGGGTGGCGAGCACCGCCAGGATCTCGCTGTGCCGCAGGCTCAGCCGCAGCGACCGGCCCGCCGCCGTCAGCACCATGTCGGGCCGACCGAGCGCCTGCAGCTGCAGGCCGCCTGCGGCGCGCTCCTGCAGCCGCGACATCGCCATCTCGGTCGCGCTCCCCCACGGCTGCCGGATGGCCGCGATCCGGGCGAGCTCGGCCTCGGCCATCCGCGCGGCCGCCCGGATCATGGCGCTCGTCTGCGGCGACCCGATGTCGTCGCCGCCGGTCACGTCGACGACGCCCAGGATGCGGCCGGTGGCAAGGTCGTGGATCGGGGCGGCGGCGCAGCTCCAGCGCTGAACCGGCCGGACGAAATGCTCGGCCGCGCGGATCGTCACCGGCGAATCAAGGCGTAGCGCGGTGCCGGGGGCGTTGGTGCCCGCGTGAGCCTCATCCCACTGGGCCCCCTCCACGAACGAGATCGCCTCCGCCCGCCGCAGGACGCCGGTCGAGCCGGACACCCACAACAGCTGCCCGTGCTCGTCGGCCACGGCCATCACGGCGTCGCACTCCTGCGCCGCCTGGCCGAGAACGTCCGACAGGAGCGGGAAAATCTGCGCCAGCGGGTGCTCGGCCCGGTACTGGCGCAGCACGCTCCGGTCCAGGGTGATGGGCGGCTCGCTGGTATCGGCCTTGATCCCGGCGGCGACCGAGCGCAGCCACGAATCCGCGACGATCTCCCTGACCCCCGCGGTCACGCCCTGCTCGATGAGGCTGGCGTGCGCGTCGCGCATGGTCACCGGGCCTCGCAGTCTGGCCACGCTCCTAGTGAACCACGCCGGCAGGCGATGCGCCTACTGTCGCGGCCAGCCGGGGCCCCGTCACGGGATGACGATCACCGGGTAGTGGACGTGCCGCTCCAGGGCGGCCGGGACCGAGCCGATTACGTGGTGGTACCCGTGCTCGGAGCGGCCGACGACGAGGAACACCTCGGCGTCGGGCCCGTGCCGATGGCGCAGGTCGTCCGCGACCTCGATCAGGTTGTCCGCGATCGCGCCGTCGCGGCGCTGGAAGTGCCAGCGCTGAGCGGCGGCGCGCAGGTGCGAGGCCTGCAGGCGGGCGCGGACTTCCTCCGCCAGCTCGCGGGTGGTGTCGTCGAAGCTCTGCTGCATGTCGGCCGAGGCCGCGCCGACCAGGCCGGCCGCGGCGACGGCCGGGAGGTGCGCGACATACACGATCTCCATGCCGCCGGGCCGGTCGTTCAGCAGCCGGGCGGCCGTGTCCAGGGCGCGCTGCGACGAGGCCGACCCGTCGAAGCCGACGACCGCGTAGATCGCCCGGTCCGCTGGTCCTGGCATGGTCCCCGCGGTCTGCTCTCGGCTGATGGTAAGCGTGTTCATAGCTAACTCCTTCGCCCGGCGGCCCCGATGCCGCCAGTAGAGTTGTTAATTGCAACTCTAACTGCTAGGGTTGCAACTTGCAACCCTAGATGGCGAGGAATCGACGGGGAGAATATGGCTCGCGAAGCTGCTCTTGATGACCTGTACCTGGGTCTCACCACGCTCGCCAGGCGGGCCCGCGACGTCGGCGATGAGCTCCACCCGGGCCTGTCGGTGGTCGCGTACACGCTGCTGACCCAGGTCGACGTCACCCCGGGGATGCGCGCGGCCGACCTGGCGGCGCACTTTTGCCTGGACAAATCGACCCTTTCCCGGCAGCTCGAGCAGCTCATCTCGGCCGGGCTGCTGCGCCGTGACGGCGAGCAGCCGGGCCGCCGGGGCTACGCGCTGGCGCTGACCGACGCCGGGCGGCAGCTCCTGGACGCCGCCGGGCACGCCGTCCGGGACCGGCTGGCCGAACGGCTAACCGACTGGGACGACGGTGACATCGCCGTCTTCGCCGGGCTGGTCACGCGGTTCAACCTCGGCTCCGGCCGCCTCTGAGCGAACTCAGCCCTGAGGAGGGTGCGCGGACCGGCAACGCGATCCCGGTGAGGGATGCGCAGTAGTCGAGCAGCTGGTCTTGGAAGGCGGCATCGCGGGCCCATCTTGGTGGGCACCCAGCCCGGCTCGAGCGCGTTGGACAGCGAGCCCGGCCACCGGCGGGCGACGGCGAAGGCGAGGACCACGTCGAAGAGCTTGCTGTCGGAGTAGGCCTGCGCGCCGTCCCAGGGCCGCCCGGTCCACTGCGGGTCCGACAGCCACGCCTGACCGCCGCGGTGCATGCCCGAGCTGAGGTAGACCAGCCGCGCGGGCGGGTCGATGAGGGCGGTGAGCAGGTACGGCGCGAGCACGTTGACCGCGAACACGTGCTCGAGGCCGTCGTCGGTCTCGACCCGGCGCGGCTCGCGGTAGCCGATCCCCGCGTTGTGGATGACCGCGTCGAAGCGCCCGGTGGCGTCGGCCGCCGCCGCGACCTGGCGCATCCCGGCGATCGTGGTCAGGTCGCCGGTGACGATCGCCTCGGCCGACGGCAGCGCCCGCCTGGCGTCGTCGGCGCGCCGGTCGTTGCGGGCGTGCAGGGTGACCGCGTGTCCCTGGCGGGCCAGGAGCTGCGCCGCCATGAGGCCGAGGCCGTCGGCCGATCCGGTGATGGACAGCCGGCTCATCGCAGGTGCCCGCGGGCGGCGTGCATCAGCTCGCGGGCGCGCGCGACCTGATCCCCGGCGAGCCTGCCGTCGCGCTTGACGATGTCGCCGCCGACGATGACGGTCTCCACGTCGGCCGGCCCGGCGCCGAGGACCATGACCGCGACCGGGTCGCCGAAGCCGTCCAGGTGCGGCGAGCGCAGGTCGATGACCGCGATGTCGGCCTGCTTGCCCGGGGTGAGCGTGCCGATCTCGTCCTCCAGGTGCCACACCCGGGCGCCGTCAAGGGTGGCCAGCCGCAGCATGTCGCGCTGGTGCAGGTCCACCGTCGGGGCCATCGTGCCGGCCGAGATGACGGCGGCGTTGGCCCGGGACCGCTCGGCCGCCAGGGCCAGGCGCATCTCGGAGAACAGGTCCGTGCCCGCGCTGCAGATCGTGTCGATACCGAACCCGGAGGCGATGCCGCGGCTGAGGGCGGCCCCGGTCGCGGGGTAGGTGCCGAACTGCATCAGCATGTCGGTCGACGGCGTGATCGTGACGGTGCCGCCGCTGGCGGCCAGCAGGTCCCACTCCCGGTCGGTCAGGAAGTTGCCGTGCACGTAGTTGACGTCGGCGCCGAGCAGGCCGTCGCGCTCGAGGTCGCAGACGCCGTGACCGGTGCCGGCCATGCCGACGTGGATCGAGATCGGCAGCCCGAGGTCGCGGGCGAACGCGTAGTCCTGCACGTTGCGGGCGGCGCTGGTGAAGGCCGGGCCGCGCAGCCCCATCCCCATCCGCAGCCGCCCGCACCGGCCGGAGGCGAAGTACTCGTCGCGCATCCGGCGGGCGTCGGCCGGGTGCGGCGGGTTCGGGTCGTCGGTGGCGGGGCCGGGGCCCCCGTAGAGGAAGTAGCCGCGGATCCCCGAGTCCCGCAGCCCGCGCAGGTCCGCGTCGGCGTGCGCGGGCGACTGGTCGTTGTGGGCCCAGTCGGCGATCGTGGTGATCCCGGCGTCGAGCGCCTGCAGCGCGCCCCACAAGGTGCCGGCGTACACGTCGTCCGGCGAGTGCTCAAGGGCGATGCCGGTCAGCACCGTCGGGCCGTACCCGGCCCCGGTGATCTGCGGGGTGTAGCCGCCGATGGCGCCCTGCCAGACGTGCCGGTGGGTGTCGACCAGGCCGGGGATGACCAGCCGGCCCGCCGCGTCGATGACCTCGGCGTCGGCCGTCGCGGGCCGCAGGTCGGCGCCGACGGCGGTGATCACCCCGTCGGCGGCGAGGACGTCCCCGACCGCCAGGTCGGCCAGCTCCGGGTCCACGGTGACCACGTGGCCCCCCTTGATCAGGAGTTCCCTCGACATGGCTGATCGGCCTCTCTCCCCCGGTCCCCCGCGTGGCGGCGGGGCTGCCCGGTGCTGGAAATCTGATCTGATCTTCAGCCTGCCTGCGGCTTCAGCCGACGTCCAATACTCAATTCGCGCGCTCTGATACCCGCCGGGCATCAGCCCCGGCCGTCTGGGGGAACGCAGGGTCCGTTCGAGATAAAGCTCTTCGGCATCGGGGTGGCGGCGGGCTCCTGAGCGGCCCGCGCCGGCCCGGCTGCGAGAATGGCGGGATGGACGGACTCGCGTGTCCCTGCGGCCTCGGTGACGACTACGACGCGTGCTGCGGGCGGCTGCACGCCGGCGCCCCGGCCCCGACCGCGGAGGCGCTGATGCGCTCCCGCTACAGCGCCTTCGCCGTCGGCGACCCCGGCTACCTGCTGCGCACGTGGCATCCGTCGGCCCGCCCGGAGACGCTGGCGCTTGACCCGGAGGTTCAGTGGACCCGGCTGGCGGTGCTGGAGACGGAGGACGGCGGGCTGTTCGACTCGGCCGGGACGGTGCAGTTCCGGGCCGTGTACGTGCAGGACGGCAAGCGGGGCGTGCACGCGGAGACGAGCCGGTTCGTGCGGGAGGACGGGCTCTGGACCTACGTCGGGTCGGCCGACTGAGCGGTCGTGGATGCGCGGCGGGCGGTCCTGATCTGCCGGACCACCGACCAGCCCCTGGTCAGCGCGCGGTCTTCGAGCAGCCGGAGGGTCGTCTGGCCGTCGACCAGCCGGCGGAATTCCGGCAGCGTGGTGGCGCGCCTGACGGTGAGTCGCGGCACCGCGAACGGGTCCGCCCGCTGGCTCGCGGTCGCGTTGTCGACCGCGTGGGCGTAGCGGTAGCCCGCCTCGCGGGCGACCCGCCTGACCCGGGCGTTCGAGTAGCCGAAGGGATACGCGAGCCCGGGCACCGCCAGCCCGATCTCGTCCTCAAGCCAGCGCTTGCTCGTGCCCAGCTCCGCGCGGACCAGCTGCTCGGGGAGCTGATCGAGCTGCGGGTGGCTGCGGGTATGGGCCGCGATCTCGACCCCGGACGCCGCCGCCTCGGCCAGCTGGGTCCGGTTGAGCATCCGGCCGGGCGCGGACGCCCGCAGGCCGGCGTCCTGCTCCCAGCCGGTGGTGACGAACAGGGTGGCGGCGAAGCCGTGCCGATCGAGCAGGGGCATGGCCCGGGAGTGGAAATCGGCGTAGCCGTCGTCGAAGGTCAGCACGATCGGCCGGTCCGGCAGCGGGCCAATGCCGGTGGCCTGGCGGGCCGAGAGTTCGGCCGCGGTCATGGTCGTGAAGCCCGCGCCGCGCAGGTAATCGAGCTGCGCGGCGAAGTTCGCGGGCGAGACCGCCAGGCGGCTGGCCGTCTCCGCTCGCTCGGCGATCTCGTGGTACATCAGGATCGGCACTTCGGCCGCGGCGGCCGTCGTCATCGGGCCCGCACCACGGTCGAGGCGATGGCGGCTGGGTGGGTCGCGTCCGCGTGCTCGACGGCCCCGGCCGGGCGGCCGTGCAGGCTCCCCAGCAGGGGCAGGCCGATTCCGGAGAGCCAGCCCGCGGCGAAGCCGGCGGCGGTGGTGGCGAAGCCGACCGCGATCGCGGCGGCGCGGGCGACGCCCCAGGCGTCACCCTGAGCCGCGTCCTTGAGGCCGCGCAGGACCGCGTGCGGAAGAATCCGGTAGGTGTAGCTCCGCTCGGCCGCGGTGCTCTGCCGCGCCCCGTCCATCGCCGCCAGCGCCGCCTTGCCCTGCCCCTCGTGGAAGCAGCGGCGGGCGAAGTAGCGGAAGGTCGTGCGCTGTCTGGGTATCCAGTGGCCGACGGTCCCGGTCGGCTCGTAGAACCAGATCCCCCGGTCGCCGGCCGCCCGCAGGCACAGGTCGGTGTCCTCGGGCCGGGCGACGTCGCCGACCTTGCCGAAGTCCTCGCGGAAGCCGCCGACGGCCTCGAACACCGAGGAGCGGATGGCCATGTTGCCGGCCCACACGTTGCGGACCGGCTGCGCCCGCTCGGGCATCCCCTGATACGAGAAGCCGACGGCCCAGCCGAACTCGACCGGGAACCACCGCGGCCGGGAAGCGGCCCAGAGCGGGTCGATCCGCCCGCCCACGCCGACGATGTCCTCCCGGCTGAAATGGCCGAGCAGCGCCGCCAGCCAGCACTCGGAGGATCGCGCGTCGTCGTCAAGGAACGCGACGATCTCGCCGCGGCACGATGCGGCGCCGGTGTTGCGAGCGCCGGACGCCCCCCGGGCGCCGGTGTTCGCGATGACGAGGCAGTCGGTGAACTCACGCCGGGCGCGGGCCAGCAGGGCGGGATTGTGGTCGATGACAACGACCGTCTCGAGCACCGGCGCGGTCTGCGACCGGACCGACTCGATCGCGTCGCAGAGCTGATTCCAACGCTCATCCGCGAAGGCGGCGATGACCACCGAAACGGCGGGGAGCCGGGTCCCGCTGTTCGCCACCGTGCTCATCTGGTTCCTCCTCCATTGGGTTCGGTACCCACCATGCGCCGGCGAGATGGCAGCGCAGTTCGGCCACAGGTGCAACCCGGTGGCGGCACGCGCCACAGGGACCTCAGCCCGCCACAATCCGCTCCTATTGACAACGCTGTCACGCTGGTAACAACGCAGGTTTCAGGGAACTGGCATGGGTAGCTGACGTCGCAGGCTACTAGACGAGGTGCAACCATGACATATCCCGCATCCGCCGATGACGCGGGCAGCCCGCGCGTCCGGCCCGACTCCGGCCGCTTCTGGGCCGGCGCCGTGGCGACCGCCATCGTCGCGGCGCTGATCGCGCTGGTCGGCATCTTGATCTGCCGGTGGACGCTCAACATCCCGATCCTGGCCCCGGCCGGGGACGGCGCCTGGGGCGACGCCCACACCGGCGAGTACGTCCTGGTGGCGGCGCTCGTCGCGCTGGTCGCGGCGGGCCTGCTTTACCTGCTGGTGCTCAGCACGCCGAACCCCGGCCTGTTCTTCCGCTGGATCATCGGGCTGGTCACGCTCATCGCGGTGGTGTACCCGTTCAGCTCGGGCGCGCCGCTGGAGCAGAAGGCCGCCACCGCGATCGTCAACCTGGTGGTCGGCGTGGCCATCGGGTCGCTGCTGCTCGCGACCGCGGGCCGCGCGATCCGCCGCACCGTCCGGCCCTCCGGCCCGGCTCGCCCGGTCGACCCGGGCGCGCCGGCCGACCCGTACGGTCAGCGCGGTCCGGGGTACAACCAGCAGCCGGCCCGCCCGCAGCGGTACGAGGAGCAGCCCACCCGGCCGACCTACACGCCGGGCACGCCGCCCCCGCCCGACGGCTGGCAGTAGTTCTCACCCAGCCGTAGGCTCCGGGCGGGCGGTGTTGCCCTGGAGGGTCCATCCCACGAGCGCGTTGGCGTGGCCGTGGCCCATGCCGTGCTCCGACTTCAGGTAGCCCACGATCGCCATGTGCTTGTCCAGGCCGCACCCGGCGATGACCTGCTGCCACTCGGCGATCGAGCGCCCGTACTTCTTCTCGATGGACGGGAAATACGACGCAGGCCCCTGCTTCGGCCACGGCGGCGACTGCTCGGTCATGCTGGATGCTCCTCTGGCTGGTGATGATGAGACGCATCCGGCGGCGGCTTCTCATCGCTGCGAAGCATTGTTGCTCGTCAGGGGGCATTCGAGCACAATGGAGCCGTGTCTGCCCAGGAGATCGACCAGTACCTGGAAGCGCTGGAGGAGCCGAAGCGCGGCACGCTGGCCCTGCTCCGCCAGCGGATCCTTGACGTTCTCCCCGACGCCGAGCAGGGCATGTCCTACGGCCTCCCCGCCTTCAAGATCCAGGGAAAGACCGTCGCCGGGTTCGCCGCGTTCAAGGATCATCTGAGCTACCTCCCGCACAGCGGTTCCGTCTTCCCCCAGCTTGCGGACGAGCTCACGGGCTACACGTGCTCGGCGGGCGCACTGCGTTTCGACGTTGACCGCGCCCTGCCCGCCTCCCTGGTGGAGAGGCTCGTCGAGGTTCGGCTCAGGCAGGCCTTCCCCTAGAGTTCGGCCACCAGAAGGCGGTAGCCGACGTCGGTCTCGTCGAGGTCGAGGAGGTCGGCGTGACGGGCGTGCCAGCGGCCGTTGGACAGGTCGTCGGCCAGCCGGGACAGGCCGGGCGCGAGCGCTTCTTCACCGGTCTGGGCGAGCATGGAGATGCCGGCCCGGACGACCGGATCGAGGTAGGCCTCGGGGCGTCGCCAGTAGGCGACGCCGAAGCCGTCGGTGCAGTCGTGCGGAATCGGGACCGGCTCGATCCTCGCCGTGCCCAGGAGCGCGGCCAGGTGCTCGACCGGGATCGCGCGGGCGTCGTCGAGCGCGGCCGCCTCGGGCAGGTACTCGCTCAGCAGCCAGGTCTCGCGGGTGACGGACTGGTCCCAGGTGAGGACGACGATGCGGCGGCGCGCGATCCGGCGCATTTCGGCCACGCCGGCCTCGAGGTCGGTCCAGTGGTGCACGGTGAGCAGGGCCATCACGGCGTCGGCGGCGTCGTCGCGGAGCGGCATGGATTCCGCGGCGGCCTGGATGGCGGGCGCCGCGGTGACCGGGCGCTGGGCGATCATGACCGCGCTCGGCTCGACCGCGAGCGCCGTCTGCGGGGGCTCGTAGGATCCGGTCCCAGCGCCGACGTTAATGACCGTCTCCGCGTCGCCGAGGGCCGCGTGGATCCGGGCGGCAATGCGCGGGTCGGGCCGTCTGGTGGAGGTGTAGGTCGCGCCGATGGTGTCGTAGATCGTCATAGGAGCAATTATTGCTTCGCCGCCCTCGAGTCCCCTGTCGGGTCACGATGGTACGTGCGCGACTAATGGTCTGCAATGGTTTGAAATAGTCGGGGAAACGGCGTTCAGCGCGTTTAGCTGCGATGATTCGCCTCGTCGTCCTTCAGAAAAAGCCAAGGTCGGGGCATGATGGGTTTGTGGATTACCAGATTGGGGTTACCCCCTGTCCTCAGTGCGGCAGCAGCGACCAGGTGCACACCGCGCGCCAGATGTTCGACATCATGAACGGGGCGAGCCAGCAGGGGGCCCAGCCGCCGACCCCGTCTCCGCAGCCGACCGGATTCGGGCAGCCCGCGCCGTTCGGCCAGCCGGCCCCGTTCGGCCAGCCCGCGCCGTTCGGCCAGCCGGCCCCGTTCGGCCAGCCGGCCCCGTTCGGCCAGCCGGACCAATCCCAGCAGCCGGGCCAGCCCCAGCAGCCGGGGCAGTTCCCGCAGCCGGAACCGGTCCAGCCGCCCGGCCAGATGGGGGGCTATAACCCCACCAATGACGGCGACTACGACCACTACAACGGCGACGGGGCCGGCCCTGGCTACGGCTTCGGCAATAGGTCGCGCCGCGACGACTTCGGGTTTGACTCCCTGCGCGAGGGCCTGGCCGACGACATCGGCGGGGCGGTCGTGGGGGCGGCGCTCGGGTTCGCGGGGCGGGCGCTCGCCAAGCGGATGAAGAAGGCCTACGACGAGAAGATCGGCCCGGCCATGGCGGCGCGGGCGGCGCAGGTCCAGCAGCAGACGCAGCAGCAGTCGGAGCAGACCAGGGCCGAGCAGGACGCGATCGTGGCGCGTTACCCCGAACTGCGCAGCTGCATGACCGATCGGTTGATCTTTCTCGACGGCGGGTACAAGACCGTCCCCATCAGCGAGCTGACGATGCCGATCACGCTGGCGCAGGCGGACGCGGTGGTGACCCGGCTGCGGTAGCCGCGGCGCCGACCGTCTGGCCGAGTTCGCGGAGCACCGCGCGGGCCGCGCGCCGGCCGCTGACCAGGGCGCCCTGCAGCGAGGGGGTGTCGCGGTGGTCGCCCGCCACGAACAGGGTGTCGCTGAGCCTGACCGGCTTGCGCAGCCGGCCCTGCGGGGGCGGCGCGGTGACCAGGCCCGGTTCGGCGCGCACGGTCGCGATGTGCTCCCAGTTGCCGGTGGGCCGACCGTAGAGGTCAGCGAGATGACGGCGGAGGGCGGGCTCGTCGAGGCCGACCTCGGCCGGGGCGGTCGTCGCGATAAGGTGGCGGCCCGGCGGGGCGTAGCCGGGCGCGGCGAGGGACAGCACGACGCTGTTGGCGATTCCGGACCGACCGGTCCCGTCGAGCAGCAGGACCGGGCGGTCGGCCGGGGGCTCGTCGGCGGCGTGATAGGTGGTCACCAGCACCCGTTGCTCGGGAACGGCCAGGCCCGGCAGCAGGCCGGCCGCGGCGGCCGGGTCGGCGGCCACGATCACGGCGCGAGCCTGCACCGGCCCGGCCGCCGTGTGCACGTGCTGGCCGTCGATGGCGAGGACCGGGGTGTTCAGACGGACGGTATCGGGCGGCAGCGGCCGGGCGAGCGCCTCGATGAGGCTCTCCATGCCCGCCGCGGGAACGCCGACGCGACCGCGGACGAACGAGCGCCAGATCATCGTCATCACCCGGCTGGAGGTGAGCAGCGGCGCGTACCCGAACACGCCGGTCAGGAACGGCTCGACCAGGGCGCGCACGGTCGCGTCGTCGAGACGCCTCGCCAGGTAGGCGGCGGCCGCGGTCTCCGGCTCCGCTTTCAGCTTCCGCACGTCACCGTAGCCGAGGCGGGCGCTGAGCAGCGCCAGCGTCACCAGCCCGGTGACGGGAACCGGCAGCTGGCGCAGCGCGGGCAGGCTGAGATGATGACGTGGGTCCGCCAGCAGGTGCCTGCCCCGGTCGTCGGCGATGCGCACCCCGTGGTCGAAGAGCCGCAGGTCGAGCTCGGTCAGATCGAGGAAGTCCGGCAACGCGGGGTACGCGGTGTTGACCACCTGGAAGCCGCGGTCAAGGCGGAAGCCGTCGACGGTGTCGGTCACGATCCGACCGCCCAGCCGGGGACCCGACTCGAGCAGCAGCACCTGGGTCCCGGCGGCGGTCAGCTGACGGGCGGCGGCCAGCCCGGCCGCCCCGCCGCCGACGATCACGACGTCACTGTGGCTCGGCAGGTCGCTCATCCGGTCATCCCCTCATAGTCGGTTCGCTAGCGGCGGGCGGCCATCGCCCAGCGGATCGCGCCGACGACAGCGCGGCCGGTCGGCGGCACGAGCACGGACTCGGCGACCGGGAGACGTGGCAGCCGCAGCGCCCGCCGCGCCCAGGGCGGCAGCTCCGCGATCGCCGTCCCCGCCAGCAGCGAGTACGGGCCGCGAGCGAGCAGCGGCAGCGGCGGGTTCCAGACCAGGAACCGGGCTGCCTCCAGGGCCTCGGGCGTCGCCCGCAGTTCGGGCCGGTAGGCGGCGAGCGCCTCGGCCAGCTCGGCGCGGGTCTGCGGGGGGTCCTCGACGCCGAGGGCGACCGCGATCCTGGCGGTGTCGGCGACGTAGCCGTCGCAGCCGTCGGCGTCGAGCGGCTGCGCGCCGTAGCGCTGGTGGCAGCGGAGGAAGCTGTCGGTCTCGGCCACGTGCACCCAGCGCAGCAGGTGCGGGTCGTCGGCCCGGTAGGGACGGCCGTCGGGGTCGGCCCCGGTGATGAACTGATGAACATGCCGGACGTGGTCGACGGCGCGCTGCGCGTCGTCGGCGGCGCCGAACGTGGTGGCGGCGAGGAAGGTGCTGGTCCGCTGCAGCCGGCCCCACGGGTCGGTGCGGTAGTCGGAGTGCTGCGCGACCGCGATCATCGCCTGCGGGTGCAGCGACTGCAGCAGCAGCGCGCGCAGTCCGCCGACGAACATCGCGGCGTCCCCGTGCACCCGCCGGATCGGGCGGTCGGGAGCGAACCAGCGTGGCCCCGGGTTGGCGAAGCGCTCCCGGTTGGCCGTCCCGTTGGGACCCGCGACCCGGGCGAAAAGCGCCTCGCCCAGGCGGCGCTGCAGCGTGCCCGGCTCGGCGCTCATCCCCCACCTCCAGTGGTCTCTCCTGCGGTTTCTCCTAAGAACTAGCCTAGCTACCCGCCACAAGTCGGGGTAAGCGCCGACCGCGGTGACCGGTGCTTCGCGGTCCACCGGCACCGCCAGGGGCAGCTGATGTACCCGTCGGCCGGGGTGGTCGCGACCACCATTGAGCGGGCGCGGTTAGTGCCTTGCCGGCCGCCGGTCGAATCGCCGATGATGGCGGCCATGGCCACCACCCGACGAGCCGACATGTTCACCGCCGACGGCAAGCCGTCCGACGACGACCCGCGCGAGAACGGGCCGAGGCTGGGCGATGAGCGGGTCACGCTGGCCGAGGCCCTGCGCACCGCGCGCTTGACCCTGGAGATGAAGTGCGCGGGGCTGGACGCCGAGGCGATGGCGCGGCGCTCGGCCGAGCCGTCGACGATATCGCTGCTCGGGTTGGTGCGGCACCTGGCCGAGGTCGAGCGGGCGACGTTCCGGGTGCTGCTGGCGGGGCAGGACGCGCCCCGGCTGTTCTGCTCCGACGACGACCGTGACGGTGACTTCGACGGCGCGGTGGCCGATCCCGTCGTGGTGGCGCAGGCCTGGGACTCCTGGAGGGCGGAGGTGGACTTCGCCACCCGGTTTGTGGCCGAGGCGCCGAGCCTCGACCTCGCTGCTGGGGACCCGCTGAATCAGCATGGCAGCGGCGGCGGCTCCGTGTCGCTGCGCGAGGCGCTGGTCGGCATGGTCTGGGAGTACGGCAGGCACATGGGCCACGCCGACGTGCTGCGCGAACGGATCGACGGGCGCATCGGGCAGTGACATTCAGAGTCATTTGACAGAGGTTGCGCGGCCGCTTGGAACCCGACAATTCTGCTATGAACCCGACCCCCAGAAATGCCCGCCTGGCCATCGCCTCGACGGCGGTCGCCGGCCTTTCGATGCTGGTGGCCGGGTCCGCCACGACGACCGCGGTCGCGGCCGCCACGGCCACGTCCGCGGCCGCCGGCGGCGGAACCGGGGGCGAGACGCCGTGCGCGACCAGTTCCCTCACCGTGCGCCTCGGGACCTCGCAGGCGCAGGGCACGGCCCGCAGCACCTACGTCGAACTCGACTTCACCAACATCTCCGGTGCCGCCTGCACGCTCTACGGCTACCCGGGCGTCTCGTTCACCGGCAGGACCGACGACGCGACCCAGATCGGCGCCGCCGCCACCGAGATGTCCTCCCCGGCCGGGCAACTGGTCACTCTTTTCAGGTCGAAGTAGCTAACGTAACGGTGCGCGGCGGGCCCCGGCAGCCTGACTGGGCCGCGCCGGAGGCGTACCAGTCGGACGCCATCGCCGGCCAGCTGATCGAGCGTGACCCAGCCGACGCCGGCTAACCGGGAAGGCGGTTTGCCCATGATCACGAAGCATTTTCGTACCTATAAGCGCATTTTCCTTCGCCAGGATAAAAGCCTTCGTGATCATGCGCGCGGCGGACTGACTCGGGTTGCCGGAGGTGCCCGTGTGGTTCACGTGGTCGGTGGGGTGGGGGGCGGTGGGGTGGGGGTCGGTGGGGTGGGCGAAGATCATGCGGGATCGGGGGAGGTCGTAGGTGACGGTGAAGTTCCGCAGGAAGCGGTCGCCGACGAGCCCGTCGTAGATGATCTCCTGAAACATCACGTCGGGGTCGGCCTGGCGGATGAGCGGGGCGGCGGCCAGGCTGACATCGCCCCGCAGCGTCGTGAAGGAACGGGCGAACGAGTGGCCGGTCTCGTCGCTCCCGTCGACCGTGCGCACGGTCTCGGCGGCGAGGTCGACCCCTGCCTCCGCCGCCAGCGCCGTGTTGAGGATCAGCTGGTCGCTGCCGGCGTCCACCTCGGCGCTGATCACGCGTCCGCCCGGAAGCCGCATGGCCAGGTGCACGTCGGTGGACGGCCCGTCGTCCTCGACCTGCACGCTCACCGGGAATCCGGACGCGGCCCGGCGGGCCAGCGACTGCTCGTCCTCGAGCACCAGGACCTGGGCCCGGTAGTCGATGGTGACCGGGATCGACCGGAAGAACTGCAAGGACAGGAACCCATCGATCCCGTCCAGGCCCGCCATCGCGCCCATATCGAAGATCGCGGCCGGGACATCTCGGCTCCGGCAGTCCCCCAGCCTGACCGAGTCGAGGGAGGTCATCGGCGCCGTCACCGCCTGGCCGGACATCCGGCGGCCGGTGAAGAACGACCCGGACGGCGCGGCGCCGACCGCGCGGGCCAGCGAGTCCGAGATGAGGTTCACGCCGATCCCGGTGTCGACGATGAACCGGGTCTCGGTCTCGCCCGCCCAGACCGGGACGGTCAGCAGGTGCATCAGGTACTGAAACGGCACGGTGGAGGCCACGGTTGAGAAAATACCGGTTCGCAGGGTCCGCCCGAAATGACGAGCTTGACGCCGACCGTGACGGGGCAGGGGTGAGCTACACGCTGACTCGCAGCCAGCCACCAGGCCGGGCCGGACGCGCGCGTCGGATCGACGCCCCGCTGCACACAGAGATCGCCTGGCCTGTCTCGGCAAACCCGCTGACCTTCGTCTGGCAGAGCGAATCGGCGCACCTGGAGGCAAGAGCCACTAAGGAACACGACCATGGTTGCAACTGAGTATCGCGAAGGCCGCTTCGAACGGGCTTCCGCCCAGCCGAACACGGCCCGCCCCCTGGATCTCGCGCTGTGGCGCCATCGATGCGTTGCCTGGTGCCTGAGACGGACGGTGCGGCGGGAGTGGACCAGGATCCCGCCGCCTGCCCCGGTGCAACGGCCGCTGTACTCGGCGGGCACGCTGGCGCGCATCGAACGCGTGCGCGCAAGCTGCCCGGGCCCGGCCGACTGCGCGGGCCTACGGCCCCCGCTCCGGGAAGGTCAGCCGTCGTGGTGGGAGGCGGGACGCCGCGAGTTCTGACCGATGGCGTGGTGTCCCTGGCCCGCGGACGCTAGCAGATCTGACGGTGTGCGGCCGGCGACCGGGGGCAATGCTCGGGCACAGCGGAAGTTTCCTGTCCGCCCGCGAACGAAAGGTTCACCGTGCCCGACCGCCCAGTCATCGTCTTCGACGTCAATGAGACCCTGCTCGACCTCGACTCGATGAACCCCATCTTTGAACGGATATTCAAGGACCCGGCCGCGATGCGGCTGTGGTTCGCCGATCTGATCCTCTACTCCGAGGCGCTCACGATCGCCGGCGTCTACGTCCCGTTCACCGACATCGGCGCCGCGGTGCTGCAGATGCTGGCTACCACCCGCGGGATCACGATCAGCGAGGCGGACGGGGCCGAGCTGACCAACCGGTTCGCCTCGATGCCGCCTCACCACGAGGTCCCGGCGGCCCTGCGACGCCTCCGCGATCACGGCTTTCGGCTGTTCACGCTCACCGATAACACGCTCGAGATCTCCGGGCGGCAGCTCACCCGGGGCGGCATCATCGACGAGTTCGAGCGCCGGTTCAGCGTCGACGAGACCGTGCACCGTCACAAGCCCGCGCCGGAGGCGTACCGGTCGGTGGCCGCCGCGCTCGACCTCGACGCCGGCGACATCTGCCTGATCGCAAGCCACGTCTGGGACACGATCGGGGCGGGCGCGGCCGGCTGGCAGGCCGGCCTCATCCTGCGCGAGGGCA
>Ga0302314_10001677_pt1 | contig 41380 bp, 32 predicted proteins | sample III_Palsa_N2_3_FD_200533 | JGI IMG/M metagenome (GOLD analysis project Ga0302314, IMG submission 200533) | Peat permafrost microbial communities from Stordalen Mire near Abisko, Sweden - III_Palsa_N2_3 | ecosystem: Environmental > Terrestrial > Soil > Palsa > Peat permafrost | place: Sweden... | reverse complement strand
TGATGCTGTCGCTCGCGACCTTCGGCGCCGGCTTCATCACCCGCCCGATCGGCGCGTTCGTCATCGGCAACTTCGCCGACCGCGTCGGGCGCCGACCCGCAATGATGCTGTGTTTCGTGCTGATGGGGTGCGCGATAGTGGCCATGGCGGTGATACCCCCTTACTCCATCATCGGCATCGCCGCGCCGATTCTCGCGATCACTGCGCGCCTGCTGCAGGGCTTCTCACTGGGCGGCGAGATCGGCTCGAACACGGCCTATCTCAGCGAGGCGGCGACACCCCAGAACCGCGGCCTGATCGTCTCCTGGCAGTCGGCGAGCCAGAACATATCGCTGATCATCGGCGGCATGGTCGGCGTGGCGCTCACGAGCCTGCTTCCCGCAGCCCAGCTCGATGCCTATGGCTGGCGCATTGCCTTTCTGCTCGGCGCCGTCACGGTGCCGTTCGGACTGTGGTTGCGCTCGAGCCTGCCGGAGACGCTGCATGCGCCGGAGGTGACGATCGTGGCAGCGAAGCCCGTGGCGGGATCGCGGCTCCTCGAAGCGCGTCGCCACTGGCGCATCTTCGCGATCGGCCTGATGTATCTGGGTAGTGCCACCATCAGCACCTACATCTTCACCTATATCGTGACCTACGCCCAGGCGACGATAAACCTGAGCGCCCGGGTCGGCTTCATTGCAGAAACCGTCGGCAACGTGCTGACGATTCCGACCATCCTGTATGCCGGCGCCATGTCCGATCGGCACGGACGCAGGCCCGTGACCATCTGGGGCAATCTGCTGTTCCTGGTGCTCATCTATCCGACCTTCGCCTGGATCGCCGCGAGCCGCAGCGAAACGGCATTCATCTTGGGCTTCATCCTGCTGAACGTGGTGTCCCAGATCAGCACCGGCGCGTTTTATGCGAGCCTGGTCGAGAGCCTGCCGAAATCGATTCGCGGCACAGGCTTCGGCCTCACCTATTCATTTGCCATCGCGGCTTTCGGCGGTACCACGCAGCTGGTGGTGACCTGGCTGTTGCACCTCACGCACGACGCAATGGCACCGGCCTGGTATCTGACGGGTGCGACATTCATCGGGCAGATTGCCGTGATGCTCATGCCCGAAAGTGCGCCGAGCCAACTCGTGCGGCCAGTGCGTGGCGCGCCGCGGCGCGCCACGTAAGCCATATCTCACGGTAGGTGCCAGCGATGCGCGCCTGCCGAGCGTGTCGTCCGCGCTCCCACAATCCTCTGCAGGTTCATGTACTGACTGGAGGAGATGCACATGGCACAGCCCACGCTGAACGGACTGCGGGTCGCGATTCTCGCGACCGATGGCTTCGAGCAGTCCGAATTGCTCGAACCGAGGAAAGCGCTCGAAGCACTCGGCGCCGAGACCGAGGTGATATCGCCAAAGGAAGAGGAAATCCGCGGTTGGAATCACAAGGACTGGGGCGAGAAGGTCAGCGTGGACCAGACGCTCAGCGATGCGGACCCGAGCGACTACGATGCGCTCGTGCTGCCCGGCGGTGTCATGAGCCCGGACTCACTGCGCATGCAACCTCGGGCGGTCACCTTCGTGCGCTCCTTCTTCGAATCCGGCAAGCCGGTCGCGGCTATCTGTCACGGTCCGTGGACCATCGTCGAGAGCGGTTCCGCCCGTGGTTATCGCATGACCTCCTGGCCCTCCCTCAAGACGGACATCAGGAATGCCGGTGGCGACTGGGTCGATCAGGAAGTCGCAGTGGACGACAACCTCGTGACCAGTCGCAAGCCCGATGACATTCCGGCCTTCAACCGGGAAATGATCGCGCTGTTCGCCAAGCATCAGGCTAAGCGGGATCAGCAGGTCACCGGGTGATGCCATGGCGAAGAAAAAACGGCCGGCAGTCAAACGCAAATGGTCGGCGCAGGTCGCCAAGCGCAGCGATGCGCTTGATCTGAAGCCCGGTATCTTCACCCAGCGCAGTGCGCGTGCCATTGCGCAGTCGCTGAAGAAATCGGCTGAAGCGAGTCGGCGCCGCAAGGCGAACCCGTTCCAGTCGGCGATGTCGATGCTGAACTTCGAGATCAACCGCGCCGGCAAATCCCTCAGCGCGGCGCGGCGTCATGTGCTGGAGAACGCGAAGGTGCAACTGCGTCGTGCGTTCGAGCGACCCGCGTGAGCGGCGCCGGCCCTACCAGCCGAATCCGGGGCCGTAGTAGAACCCGATCCCCGGTGCCCAGGGACCCGGGCCCCAGGCGCCCCAGTTCCAGGCCGCATCGCTGTAGGTATCGGCGGCCATCTGCTGTTCATCGGCGATCCGTTGTTCCATCCGATCGCGCTTGTACTGATCGTAGGCCTGCTGGGTGCCGACATACAGACAGCCGCAGACCAGCGGATCGGCATAGACGTAGTGCACGGTATTGCCGTTCGCCCGGGTGACGAACCGGTTGGGCGGCAGACGCTTCAACATCGCAATGCGCTCAGGCGTGTCCGCCGGCTTCAAGACGAATCCCGCGGCGGCGAGGTTGTCCTCGCGCTGCTCGATCGCCGCTGTCTTGCACGCCGTGAGCAGCGGAAAGAGGAGTGCGAACATCAGGACCGGAATGCAGCGGGTGCCCGCGCGTGCCACATGCTGTTCATGATGCGCTACCATGATCGTTCTCCTGGTTTTTGGATCGGCCATCGAACTTACAGGATGGCGATGCAGCATCGGAAGGAAAATCATGGCTACACGACGCGGGTTCTTATTGAGTGCCGGCTTGCTCGCCACGGGCATCGGCAGCGTCCAGGCGCAGGATGCCTGCGAGATATTCAGCAAGTCGATGCAGGCGGCCACGACTCCGGAGCAGGCGCTCTCCCGGCTCAAGGACGGCAATGCGCGCTTCGTTTCGGGGCACACCATCAATTGCGACCTTCCGGCCCAGGTGAAGGGCACGGCGGCAGGCCAGGCGCCTTTCGCCGCAGTGCTCGGCTGCATGGACAGCCGCGTCTCACCCGAGCTCGTCTTCGATCAGCGGCTGGGGGATATCTTCGGGATCCGCATTGCCGGTAATTTCGTGAACCCCGACATCCTCGGGAGCCTCGAATACGCGACCAAGGTTGTCGGGACGAAGCTGATCGTCGTTCTCGGCCATACCGACTGTGGCGCGGTCAAGGGCGCCATCGACGATGTGAAGCTTGGCCATTTGACCGGCGCCCTGGCGAAAATCCGTCCTGCTGTGACGGAGATCACCGATGCGCAAGGCGAGCGGACCTCGAAGAACAAGAAATTCGTGCAGCGGGTGGCGGATCGGAACTCGATGGACGCCGCGGCCCAGCTCTCGTCCCGCAGCTCGGTGCTGGCGGCGCTGGTAAAAGGTGGCGACCTGGTGGTGCACTCCGCGATGCACGACATCACCACCGGTGTCGTCAGCTGGCTGTCCTAGGACTTAGGGCAAACTGCCAACTGGTGCAGCGCGGGCGGGCGGCTGATTCCGTAATCTGAACGGTAGATTTGCGGAGATTTCGGCCATGAGGATGATTGCGGCGGGGCTTCTCATGCTGGTCCTGAACCCGGCCCTGGGCGCGGACTCGGCGAGCGGTTCGTGGAAGAGCACACTGGAGCCGCTGAGCGCGGGCGGCTGGACCTTCATCTCGGACGGCCCGGCGGAAAATCCCAGCGCCGTTTATGCCTCGAGCCACAACGTGCAGCACAACGGCAATGTCGTCACGGCCTGGATGCGCTGGGAGTACTCGCGCGCACAGGCGGAAGTCTATCCGCTGCATTACCAGAGCGCCGTGACGCACGAAGAGCTGGATTGCGATGCGCGCGCCTACCGGCGCGCCGCGGTGTTCTACTACCGCCAGAACAATCTCCAGGAAAAGGAACTTTCGCTCACCGCGCTGGACGATGACACGAACTGGAAGCCCGCCATTCCGGGCACCGAGGCGGATGCCATGCTCAACTGGGGCTGCGCGACGGTGACCGTGCATCACAAGGACGACAAGACCGGCAGCGCGAAGAGCGCCGCCAAGGATGCCAAGTCCAGCGCGCCGGATGATGCGCCGTCTTCGGCGCCTGCCCCCGGCCTCGATCTGCACACCGCGCGCTAAGGCGACGGAAACAGGTTCCTGACCGCCGGGTAATCGGCGAACACCATGAAGCGGAATGAGCCTGGCTTGTAGGCAGGCCAGGTCGGGCCGTTGGCCGCCACTGGAACTCCATCGGAGACGAAGGCCGCCCAATAGGCTGAGACCGCGGCGGCGATCTCGCGATCCGCTGCCTTCCAGGGCCGATCGAGCACCGCGAGATCGTCGAACACGTAGGGCAGCTCCCCCGAATGGAACGCTCCGAACTGCGGGTGGGCCGGCCACGGAATGGCCCGTTCGAAGTAGTAGGCGTACGCGGGCTGGGTGCTGACCTCACTGCGCTCGCTGAGCAGCTGATCGAGCGCATGCAGGGACTGTGCGCGCGTCGTCGCCGCACGCGAGCCGTTGTAATCCTCGCCGAAGCTCGGCTCGTCCGCCTGCATGCCGATGATCATCGGCACATCGTTCTGCTGACGTGCGGCGTAGATCTTCGCCGGATCATCCGGCAGCAACCAGCCATCGAGGACCGGTCCCAGGTGCGGGAAGCTCTTGCCGCCCGGCAGCAGGCGCGCGGCGGGAAGTGCGCGCAGCTGCGCCGCGGTGCTCGCACCGAGACTGTTGGCGTAATCCGCGCCTTCCTTCTGCGCCTGCGCAAACGATGCGGCTGTCGCCGACCCGCTGTCCAGGGCCGCGAGTGCGCCCGGGCCGCTCTCGATGATGGTGCGCTGGAACAGTCCCTTGGCCTGCGGTGCCACCGTGAGCAGATAGGCCGATATGGCGCCCGCCGATTGTCCGGATATCGTCACGCGCCCGGGATCACCGCCGAACGCCGCGATGTTGGCATGGACCCAGCGCAGGGCCGCGACCTGATCCAGGAGGCCGTAGTTACCCGAAACGTGATGCTCCGATTCCTGTGTGAGCGCGGGATGCGCCAGGAAGCCCAACACGCCGAGCCGATAGTTGATCGTTACGACGATGAGGTTCATGCGCGCCAGCGCGGCGCCATCGTACAGCGGCACCGAGACCGAGCCGCTCATGAACGCGCCACCGTGAATGAAGACGAGCACCGGCAGCTGCCTGCCGGTGGCTGCGGCGGGTGTCCAGATGTCGAGGTAGAGGCAGTCCTCAGCCGTCGGACCCAGGTGCGCGAATTCCGCAGTCCACGGCAGGCTGACGGGCGCGCTGGGATTGCCCGGGTCGATGGCCTGCACGCAGCCCGGAGCCGGCTTCGTCGCATCCAGGATCCCGAGCCAGGGCAGCGCTGGCTGCGGTGCGCGCCAACGCAAGGCGCCGACCGGCGGGGCGGCATAGGGAATGCGCTGGTAGACGATCACGCCGGGCTGGGCTGCGCTGACGGCGCCCTGAACGCTGCCGGATTGCGTACTGACGATGACGCCGCTGTCCGCCATGGCGACATCGAGCGCCGCGGCCACTACGGCGCAGGCCACGGTCAGCAAGGCCAGTGCGAGGCGGCGCTCAGGCATCGGCGTTCAATTCTGCGGCAGCGGCACGGCGTAGGCCTTGAAGGGACCGGGGTCCTTGCCTTTGAGCGGCGGACTGATCAGGTAAAGGATCTTCCCCTCCAGCGCATAAACCGTATCGCGCACCAGCGTGACCGCCGGGGGCGACTGCAGTCCTTCGCGCAATACCCTGATGGTTGCGTGCACGCCATGGATCGTGACCAGGTCGATGCGCCCGGAATTGCCTTCGGCCAGCAGGAAGCGGTTGTTGCCGATCGAGCGAAAGCCATCCGGCCCCGCAACCGGTTGCGAGAGCACCAGCGGCGTGAGCGGGCCGGCGGTACCGTCGGGACGGATATCGGCGATCAGCAGTTGATTGCGGGTGACGTTGTTCAGGTACAGCACGCCGTTGCTGCCGAACACCAGGCCATCGATTCCCTTGAGCTTCGGATCCTCGAGGAACACGGTCAGCGCCTTGCCGTCTTTCGCGAGGCGCAGAATGCGGCCATTGGGTGTGTCGGAGGCATAGACATCGCCGTTCGGTGCGACCGAGATGTCATTGCAGACCGAGGCCGGCGCCGGGAACGGGTAGTGCCCGGTCTGCCGGCCCGTCTGCAGATCGAATGACATCAGGGAGGCGATGCCGTTGACGGGGGGTGAGCGCAACACGCCGGGCGATGAGCATAGCCACAATGTGTGAGTGGGTGCATCCACGAGCACGCCCAGCAGGGTCAGGATGCCATTGGCAGGCGTTGGTTTGATCCAGGCTTCGGCCCTGTCCGAACCGGGTCGGGCGCGATACACGATGCCCTTCATGCTGCCGATGTAGACGCTGCCATCCGGCGCCGAACTCATGCTCTCCGGATAGAGGTCGGTGCCGTCCATGACGATGTCCGGCAGCGCGCCGTCAGTGGCGGTGGTACCGCGCGTGAGCGCCGGTGACACGGGTGATATCCCAAGGGCGGCGACGCCAAGCGCCGCCAGAAGCAAACGGCTCACGGTTGCACCCCCGGTGCTTCGGCGCGTTGTCTTGCAAGATCGAGCTGCACTTTCCACGGATCCTTTTGTCCTGCGGCCACGCCGTCCGCCTGGAAAATCAGCAGTTCATCGGCCGCGGCGGAATACGCCGGCCAGTGGGCGAGGCCCGTGCCGTTCGGATCACCGGTCTTGCCGAAGTTGACCCAGTAGGCGTGGGCTGTCTTTGCGACCGCGGCGTCGTGCGCCGTGACGGCGCTGCCATAGCGCGCAGCGAGAGTGTCGAACACGAATGGAATCTCCTTCGCATGGGGCGTGCCGGTCTTCCAGGTTTCACGCATCGAGTCCACGACGTAACCGAACCGGAATTCCCATGCCTTCAGACCCTGCGCCGCGAGCGTCGTGACGATGAAGCGTGCCGGCTCGATCATCACGGCATCGCGGCCGATGCGGGCGGCCGTCGCCGCCACATCGTTGCGGTTATCCGGATCGTAGGCGGCCTGCGCCCGGGCGGCATCGGGCCCGAAGGGCCTGAACAGTTCGGCCATGCTCTTCGCGGCACCGAAGCCGCCGATGTCGGCCGTGTTGGCCCCGATCATGAAGGGCACCTTCGCCTGTGCGCCGGCACGGTAGATCACGCTCGGATCGGCGGTCACGATCTTTCCGTCCAGCATCGGGCCGGCCGTGGTGGGCGGACCGGACTGCGGCGGTACCCCGAATCCGACACCCGCCTGAACCGCATCCGCCGGCAGGGCACGCAGCTTTTCGAGACCCGGCGCGCCGGTGTCCCCGATACCCTGGCTGTTCGCGAAATTGACGCCGATGCTCTCGCCGCTGGGGATGCCGTTCAGGTCCTTGTGCACCTGGCGCGGGCCCATCAGGCTGCCGCGTCCGCCACCGGATTCCACGATGGCGGCGGCGAACAGTCCGCGGGCCAGGGGCGAAGTCATCAGCACGTGCACCGAGCCGCCGCCGGCCGACTCACCGAACACGGTGACCCGCTTAGGATCGCCGCCGAAGGCGGCGATGTTCTGCTGCACCCATTTGAGCGCCGCGATCTGATCCATGTAGCCGTAGTTGCCGAGGAGCCCATGGGGGCTCTCGGCGGTGAGTGCGGGGTGGGCGAAGAAGCCGAACCGGCCCAGCCGATAATTCATGCTGACGAGAATCACGCCATCGCGGGCGAAGTTCGCGCCGTCGTAGGCAGCGGGCGAGGTGCCACCGATCGTAAAGCCGCCGCCGTAGATCCAGACCATGACCGGCAGGTGGCCGGGGGTCGCTGCGGCCGGTCGCCAGACATTCAGTACCAGGCAGTCCTCGGCAGGCGTGGTGCGGATCGGTGCATCATCGGCGGCGAAGCGCAGCTGCATGCAGTCGTGGCCGTACTCGGTCGCCTGGCGCACGCCACGCCACGGTTTGACGGGCCGCGGCTCGCGCCAGCGCAGCGCGCCGACCGGCGGCTGCGCATAGGGGATGCCTTTGAAGGACAGGACACCCTGCGCGACCGCTCCGGCCACCACCCCCGAGCGGGTTTTCACCTGCGTTGAGAAGTCATCGGCGCGGGCGGTGGTTATGGTCAATGCGGCACCCAGCAGCACAGGAATCAAACGCGCAAGACTCATCACGCCCCCTCAATTTATTTTCCGGCGCCCGCAATATAGCGCCACACCCCGGTGACCGTCGCGCTCAGGTGAATGTCGCCTGGCACGATATTGGTGGGTGGCGCCGCCGCCACGGCCGCCGCTGCGAACGTGCGCATGACCGGGCGCGGCAGGCTCGGCTCCTCACCGGTGTTGACTTGCAGCAGTGCGCCGAGGGTGCCGCCAGCGGCGACCGCCATGACCTCGGCATCGCCGCGCGCATTCTGCATGGCGCGCGCGAGCGCGAGGTGCCGCAGCGCCGTCTCATCCGCCGGTGCGAAACCCGGATCGGAGACATTGGTGGCACCGGCGTTCAGCGCCGCATCCACCCAGGTGCCGAGTTTGTCGAGTCCGGCGGTGTCGATCATCAGGGTCGTATCCGCCTGGAATCCGGTCCGCCGCCGCTGGTGGGTGTGCTCGTCATAGACCCACTGCGGATTGATCGTCAGATGGGTCGATTTGAGATCGGCCGCCGGCAGGCCGGCGCCACGCAGCGCGCCGGTGACGGCATCGGCCAGCCGTGCGGCGTGGGCACCCGCCGCCGCGGCCGTATCGCCCTGGGTTTCGATGCCGATGGTGAGGTTCGCCCGCGCCGCCGGAGCCGTGGCCTCGCCGCTGCCGCTGACCGTGATCCGCGGCGCCGGCTCGGCGACGAAGGCGGGCGGATCCGCCGCCATGAGTGGCGCCGCGGGGATCAGCAACAGCAGCATTAACAGTGAGCGGGCGGCCATGGTGACTCTCCTTATCTGCGTCTGCGATCCTGCAGCCGGGCCCGCCAGGCACGCACGTTGCGCATCACCTGCTTGCGGAGCCGGACGATGAATTTGAGTTTTTCGAACAGCACCAGCAATGTCGGCGCGAGCGCCGGTGGCACGCCGGGACGATAGATGTGACCCTCCTTCAACATCCGCTGGCCGCCATAGTTGGGAAAGCGGGCGAGGACGCCGCGCAGCTCCTGGCCGGGATCGACGCCCATCGCGGTGAGCTTGCCGTAGAAGGCGGTCGGCCGCCCGTCGCCGGTACGGGTATGGTCCATCGAGACCGCATCGACCACGTGCACCGGGTGGCGGCCTTCGAGAATGCAGCCCCAGGCAATGTCGGTCCCCCAGGTACTGCGGGTCCAGGGGAAGGTGGGCAGCAGTTCCTCGAGCGCCGCCGCCGAGAAACACGGCGCCATGACCTCGACGAAGCTCAATCGGCGCATGAGGCACACGGGATTGCGCACCAGCACGTTGATGGTGGTGTGGGTGAACCAGTTCAGCGAGGGCTGGCACAGGTAGGTGCCGTACTTCTCGCACAGCTCGAAGAGGTGCGACAGCGCGCCGGGGCGCAGGTAGACGTCATCATCGAGCAGTACCACGTAGCGCCACGGCCACGGATCCGGGCTTTCCTTGCGGAACTCGATGAAGCCATCCAGCTTGTTGAAGCCACCGCTGCTGTAGTACTCGGCGACCTGTTCGCGCAGCGGCGGCACGTACCAGCTGACGCAGCAGTCCCAGTTGCGGTCCGGATTCTCGGCCAGCAGGCGGTTGTGGACGGATTGGGGCCCGGCCCGTACGAAAACCAGGTAGGGGCGGCGCGCGGTGGGTCTGGGCTGGCTCATCGATGCGGCATGTTACACGCCGGGTCGGGCCAGCTTAAGCGGTGAGTACCGCCTGGCGCAGCCGCTCACAGTGCTGCAGACAGCGCTGATGACCGGTCAGCGAGAAGCCGACGGTGGGATCGCAGATGCTGGCGACCAGCAGCTGCTGGTCGCGGATCTGCACGCTCACCCGTTCGCCCTCGGCGAACATGGTGCCGGGAGTCAGGGCGTCGAAGCCGCGTGAATCCTGGCGGCTAAGCGTCCAGCCGGCTTCCGCGGCGGCGCGGCGCGCGGCCGCGAGCGCGAGGTCCGGAGCGATGCTCAACGGGATGGCGGTGTAGCGCAGCCAGCGCAACTGCAGGCGCAGGATCAATGCCCCGACGCCGCCGGTCGCGAGCAGGCCGAAGAGCCCGGCCGCCGCGATCGCCATGGCGTCCCGGATCGTCACCAGGAATGCCGAGACGGTGACCAGCGCCAGGCACATGGCCGCGAGGAAGCCGAAGAACACCACGGGCGCGAAGTACCGGGCCCGATCGATGCCCTGTAATCTGAGTGTGGTCGGAAATGCCGCACTGTGCATGGTTACAGTATGCACGGCCGGATTCGCAGCTGCGTGCGCCCGATCACGATCCGGTAGCCCTGGTCGGGTCAAAATCAATAAGTTGCAAGCCGCTGCCTTGGCTTTGGCCGATTCGACTATAATAAGGGTCAGTGGGTACATGAGGAGACTTCGATGGCTGACCGCTTCCTTCGCTCCGGTAATCCGGGCCTGAACGACAAGACCTTCGCGAGCCAACCGCTGGTCGGGCTTGGCGGTGAGCGCATGACGGTGTCGGGCGCGGTCAACAAGTCGTTTCTGCTGCTCGTCGTATTGCTGGCGGGAGCGTTCTGGCCTTGGTCGCAGTACCTGGCAACGGGTGATGCGTCGGTGGTCACCGGGCCACTGCTGGTCGGTCTCATCGGTGGCTTCGTGCTGGCGCTGATCATCAGCTTCAAGCCCAACACCGCCTCCTACCTCGCCATTCCTTATGCCGCGCTCGAAGGCGTGGCGATGGGCTCGATCTCCGCCATGCTCGAACGCCGCTATCCCGGCATTGCGATGCAGGCCGTGGGCGCAACCTTCGCAGTCTTCGCCGCCATGCTGCTCGCCTATCGCACCGGGCTCATCCGCGCCACGCAACGGTTCCGGTCCATCGTGGTGGGCGCGACCATGGCCATTGCACTGTTCTACCTCGCGACCATGGTGCTGGGCTTCTTTCACGTGAACACCGGCGGCATGTTCAATGGTTCGGCACTGGGCATCGGCATCTCGCTGGCCATCATCGTGGTCGCCGCGCTCAACCTGATCCTGGATTTCGACATCATCGAGTCCGGCGCGGCGCGCGGCGCTCCCAAGTACATGGAATGGTTCTCGGCGTTCGGCCTGCTGGTGACGCTGGTGTGGCTGTACATGGAGATCCTGCGGCTGCTGGCCAACACCCGCCGCAGCTGATCCGTACCCCCGGCGATACCCTCGCCGGCGGGTTCCCCCAAGCTGATTTCGAGCGCCGCCCGTCGCGGGCGGCCGTGGACTTTCATTCATGTGGTTTCGGAACCTGGTTCTCTACCGGCTGCCGCCGGGCTGGTCCCTGAGCGCTGCGCAACTGGAAGAAAAACTGGGCACGCGCCCGCTGCAGCCCTGCGGCGCACTGGAGATGCTCAGCCGCGGCTGGATTGCGCCAACCCCCAACGGCCGGCTGCTGCATGCCCTCGAGCAGCATTACCTCATTGCCCTGGGCGTCGAACAGAAACTGCTGCCGGCATCGATCATCCGCCAGGAGGCGCAGCGCCGCGCCAGGATCAAGGAGGACTCCCAGGGGTTCCCGGTGGGCAAGCGGCAGATGCGGGATCTGAAGATGCAGGTGACCGAGGAGCTGCGGGCGCGGGCGCTCAGTCGCCAGCGCAGCACGCGCGCATGGCTCGATCCGCAGGGCGGCTGGTGCGTGGTGGATGCGGCAAGTCCCGCCAAGGCCGAGGAGCTGATCGAGACACTGCGCGACACGCTGGGCAGTTTCGCGGTGCAGTTCGTGCAGACCCAGCGCTCGGCGCACACCAGCATGGCGGCCTGGCTCACCCACGGCAGTGCCCCGGGCGGCCTGGCACTGGATCAGGATCTGACTTTGATGACGGCCGATGGTACGAAGTCGACGGTGCGCTACACGCGCCATGCGCTGGATCTGCGCGAGATCCGCTCGCACCTCGAGTCGGGCAAGTACCCCGCGCAACTGGGTCTGTGCTGGAACGATCGGGTCGCCTTCTTGCTCACCGACAAACTCGCCATCAAGCGCGTGCAGTTCCTGGACCTCGAGCCGGATGCCGGGGTTGCGGAGGTGCAGCCCAAGGATGATCCGCTCGAGAAGTTCGACGCGGATTTTGCATTGATGACCGGTGAGCTGCGGCAGTTGCTGGCACAGGTCCTGGACGCCCTGGGTGGCGAGGTGCAGATCGCAGGTTCACTCGCGGCGTAAGCGCCACCAGCTGGCGGCCACCACCGAGGTCACTGCCGCGGCGGCGATGATCGCCAGGCTGTGGCCACCCAGCCATGCGAGCAGCCGGCTCCAGGAAAAGCCCTGCGCTGCAATCGTCAGGCCGAGCGCCTGATAGACCTGGGCATTGGCCTGCAGGAATTGCGGATAGTCGGCCGGATCCACATGGTCGTTGAGCGCGACGTAACTGTGGTCGATCTGCAGCGCGCCGCGCGCGAAACGGACGTTGCGCACATAGCGGAAGGCGGCCGTTTCGATCACCATCCGGCTCGGCAGCGGCGCGAAATCCGCCGGCAGCGCCGCACTGATGTGCTCTTCGATCTGCAGCGGCCACGGCAGACTCAAGGGAAAGCGACGGGTCGGCTCATCACGCGGCTGCACCGCCTCGGTGAGCGCCTCGGCGAAGAAATTGAATTCCGGTTGCTGCGGGTCGGCGAACGGTTTCGGGATGCGAAAGTGCGAGATCAGCTGCAGCGCCTGTGCGTCGGGCAGATCCTGCAGCTGCACCTGCCCCACGGCAGTGGCCGACGCATAGTCCTGCGCGACGCTCTGGATCTGTGTCAGTTGCAGCTGCGCGGGGCTTTGCGCCAGCAGCTCGGCCCGGACCGCCTGCGCCCAGCCGCCCCGAAAGCGGGTCGTCATGGTGAGTGCGGCGGGTTGCGTATTGCCGGCCCGCAGGTCGAACTGTTGCGTGACCACGCGCAAGCGCGAATCGGGCGCGGCGCGCGGCAGCGCCACCACCCGCGCGTTCGTCGCTGCGAGAAGCAGCGCGCGCCGCAGATCGGACGGGTCGGTGGTTCCCAGCTGCGTCGCGGGTCCCGGCGCATCCGGGTTCAGCCAGTATTCGGTGGTGCCGGCGCGGGCCACCACCAGCGCCGCGTCCAGCACGAAGGGTGAGGGCAGGGCGCTGTCCAGCAGCGTGCCGCGAGTCTCGGCCAGTGCCACCTGCGCGTCGATACCGACGCGCGTCAGCAGGGCCACCAACAGGCGGGCGATATCGCGACTGTCACCGTAGCCGCGCTGCAGGACGGCTGCCGGCTCCGCCGGCGTGTAGACCCCGACGCCCGCGAGGTTGATCGCATGCACCTTGGATTGGACCAGGCGCACTGCGTTCAGGATCAGTCCGGGCGTCGCGAGTGCCGTCGGCTGGTCGAGTTCTTCCTGCGGGTGCGGATCGGCGTCGCCCGGGCGCGCGTAACGGGGTGCCAGCACCGCCGCGACCTGCATCCAGTCGCTGAAATCGCTGAGCTCGACGGTACTGCGACGCTCGAACCAGCGCGGGATATCCGCCTCCGTCGCGGCCGGCGACTGCTCGCGCCATTGCAGATCGAGTTCCCCGGGATGGGTGTCGATCGTGGGCGTGACGCCGCTCGCGCCCCCGACGATGCGATAGCGCAAGGCGCGCGCGGCGGGCCAGGTGACGTGCAGACGCTCCCAGTGCACCGGCTGATCACCACCCGTCGGCCATTGCGCGGCGTAGTGTCCGGCAACGAGCCCCGCAAAACGCGCCGTGACCGAATGAATGGTGTACTCACACTCGAGCTGGTCCCCGACCCGGGTGCCGGGAACCTGGATGCTGACCTGCAGTTGCGGATTCAAGTCGCGCTTGTGTGCATCGGCTTCGCCCGGCTGGACCCGCACCTGCTCGCGGATCTGGGACGCGCTGAACGTCTTGCCGGTGCCATCGGCATGTGTCAGCCGCAATGAGTGAATCGCGAGATCCTGGAAGCGCGGATCGATGACGATGTAGACCTGCGTGGCCTGCTCGGGCGTTGCGGCCACGGCAATGCGCTCGACGGTGTGTTCGTAGCGGTCATCGCCGCTGGCCGTGATCCGGATCTGACGATCGTGCAGCAATACTCCGCTCGCGGCGGGCAGCTGCGCGGTTGCCGCAGGCAGATCCCGCACCCACTCTTCACGCGGTGCCACGCGCCACGCCGCAGGAGCTGTGTCGGCGGCGACAAATGATGTCGCGGCTGCCATCAGGCAGTACGCAGCTGCGCGAAATACCGCGATTTTTCGCATGCGAAAGGATAACGCAAGCTGCTTACAACTGGAGGCCTGCGATGCACCATGCTGTAATGCACCCGAGGCATCGCAACGCTCTGTGCTGCCAACCGACGGGAGAAGACTCGATGCTGAATTGGCGCCCCCTGATGGCAGCAGGAATTCTGGTCTCGATCGGTTCGGTGGCCGTGGCGCAGGTCAGCCATGTCCGGTCACAGGCGGCCGCGACTGCCGCTGCACCGCTGGTGATCTTCGGTGGCGCAACGCCGAGCGCCGCCAAGGCGGATGCCTTGCTGCTGGGACGCCTGGACGGCCACCTGCGCGGTGTTGCGCATGCCGTCGCGGCCAACCGCAGCCTCACCGCGGCGACCCTCCACAACTTCAATCCGGCCGTGCACTTCCGCGTGGCCGCGCCGTCCCTCACCCCCGAGGTGCTGGTGGATGCGGTCGCGGGGGCCGATCCGGCAGCAACGCAGCAGCTGCTCGAAGGTCTCGGCATGCGCAACGTGGCACGCGTCTCGAACCTGATCGGCGGCTGGCTGCCGGTTACGGCACTGGCGCAGGTCGCGCAGCTTGCCGAAGTGACCCAGGTGCGCGCCTCGATGCCGCGCACGCGCGCCACCGGGCCGGTCGCGCTGCAGGGCGATTTCGTCCAGGGCAGCTATGCCCTGCGCAGCAAATTCCCGACGCTCACGGGCAAGGGCTACACGGTCGGCGTGATGTCCGACAGCTTCAACTGTTTCAACTATTACGCCCTCAACGGCTACTCGAAGCTCGGCAACGGCTACAACGGCTACGCGACCAACGGCTTTTCCCCGACCTATGCGGATGACGTGACCAGCGGCGCATTGCCCACCGGTGTGGACATCGTCGAAGAGGCGGACTGCAGCAACTACGGCGCCCCGCAGCAGCTGCCCTTCACGGATGAAGGCCGTGCGATGCTGCAGATCGTGCACGTGGTCGCCCCCGATGCGGCGCTCGACTTCCGCACGGCGGCGAACTCGGAGGCCGATTTTGCCGCGGGCATCACTCAGTTGCAGCAGGCGGGCGCGAACATCATCGTCGATGATGTGGGCTACCCCGATGAGCCGTTCTTCCAGGATGGCGTGGTGGCTCAGGCCATCGATGCCGCGGTCGCGGCGGGCGCCGCGTATTTTTCGGCCGCCGGCAACGATGATCAGCACTCCTATGAAAATGCGGCGGCGGTGTTCGTCACGCAGGGTGCGAGCACGCTGCTGAATTACGACACCACCGGCGCGACCACGACGACGACCCAGCAGATCACCATCCCGCCGGTCGCGCCGGGGGAGTTCGTGCTGCTGAGCGTGCAGTGGGATCAGCCGTACGTGACCGGCGCCGCGGGCAGCCCCGGGTCCGCCAATTCGCTGAACTTCTGCATCGAGAGCGCGACGCCCAACGTCGACTACGTGGCGACGACCGGCGCGGCCGCGATCGTCACCTATCCGACCTGCACCGGCGCCAACGCGATCGGCGCGGATCCGGTGCTGATCTTCGCGGTCGGCAATCCGGCCAATGCCACGACCCCGACGGCGACGGTGGTGCTGAATCTGTCGATCCAGCTGCTCAGCGGCGTGGCCCCCGGGCGCGTCAAGTTCCTGCTTTCCGATAACGGTCTGGGCGCCAGCATCGATACCTTCAACACCTCGAGCCCGACCATCCAGGGTCATCCGAGCGCGGCGAGCGCGGTCGCGGTCGGCGCGGCCATGTACTACCAGACACCGGCCTGCGGCACCTCACCGGCAGTGCTCGAGCCTTACTCCTCCTACGGTGGTGATCCGATCCTGTTCAACTCGAGCGGCGAGGCGCTGGCGACGCCGGAGTATCGCGGCAAGCCGAACCTGGTGGCGCCGGATGCGGTCAACAACACTCTCCTCGGGTTCCAGCTCGCCCAGAGCACCGCGAACTCGCCGCCGTGGAACGCCCAGGGACTGTTCCCCACCACCATCGCGCAATGCCAGAACAACCCCGCGTACCCGAATTTCTTCGGCACTTCCGCGGCCGGCCCGCATCTGGCAGGCGCCGCGGCACTGCTGTGGCAGGCGAACTCCGCGCTGACTCCGGCGCAGATCGCGACCGCACTCGAGAGCACTGCGCTGCCGATGTCGGAAGGTGCCGCTGGGGCAGGCGCGGGCTTCGCGCAGGTGGATGCCGCCCTGGATGCGATCCCGGTGGGCGCGCCCACGTTGAGCATCTCGCCGACCGAAGTAACTGCGGGCAGTTCGGCGACGCTGACCTGGGCGTCCTACGGCACGACCGGTTGCACCGCTGCGGGCAGTTGGAGCGGGGCACAGGCCGTCTCGGGAACCCTGACGGTCACCCCCACGGCCGCCGGCACGCAGACCTACTCACTGGCCTGCGCGAACTCCAGCAGCAGCGGCGCGACTACCAGCGTCACACTGACCGTCGAGGCCGCCGGCGGTCATCATGGTGGCGGCGGCCTCGACGCGGCGACGCTTGCCGTGCTGTTGGTGCTGTTGCTGCTGCGTCCGGGCTACTTGGCCTTGTGGGCGCGCGCACGTTCGTAGGCGCGCACGATGAACTCCTGGGCTTCGGCGGCGTCGCCCCAGCCCAGCACCTTCACCCACTTGGTCGTCTCCAGATCCTTGTAGTGTTCGAAGAAGTGCTGGATCTGCTGGCGTGAGATCTCCGGCAGGTCGGTGTAGTTGTGCACGTTCTCGTAACGGCGCGTGAGCCGCGTGGTCGGCACCGCGACGATCTTTTCATCACCGCCGGCTTCATCCTGCATCTTGAGGACGCCCACCGGGCGCACCGCGATGACCGCGCCGGGCTGAATGCCGCGCTGATTGCAGACCAGCACGTCGCAAGGATCACCGTCCTCGGACAGGGTGTGGGGAATGAAGCCGTAATTGCCGGGATAGCGCATCGAGGTATAGAGAAAACGGTCGACCACCAGCGCCCCGGACTCCTTGTCCATTTCGTACTTGATCGGCTCGCCGCCCACCGGTACTTCGACGACTACGTTCACTTCCCGCGGCAGATCACGGCCCGATGAGATGGCTTCAAGACGCATTGGAACTCCTGGAAACGAGAGGGCCGCAAAATACGACCGTGCCGGGGCATTATCTGCTGCCGTCCCATTTGCAGCCACAGCCGCGCTCGCCGAGAATACATATTTCGGGCTTATCCACCTTGTCTGAAGCCGTCTACCGCGAACGCGACTTCCGGTTGTTCATCGCCGTCCGCGTCGTTTCAACCCTCGCCGTCATGATCCAGTCCGTCGCCGTCGGCTGGCAGGTCTACGACATGGAGCGCACGCCCCTGGCGCTCGCCTGGGTGGGTCTGGCGGAGTTCGTGCCCATGTTCCTGCTGACCCTGCCGGCCGGCGCCGTGGTGGACCACACCGATCAGCGCAAGGTGCTGGCGGCGGCGTTCGTGATCCAGGCGGTGTCGGCGGCATTGCTGCTGGCCCTGAGCGTCGCGCAGGTGCGCAGCGCCTGGGCCTTTTACGGCGTCATTGCCGTCTTCGGCATCGCCCGCGGCTTTTACGGGCCTTCGGCGCAGTCGCTGCTGGCCTTTCTCGTCCCCCCGGAGCGCTTGCCGCGGTACATCGCCTTGAACTCCTCGGCCTACCAGGCGGCCGTGATTGCCGGACCAGCGGTGGGCGGCCTGATCTACGCCCTCGGGCCGCTGGTGACCTACGGCACCTGTCTGGTGGCCTTCTGCATCGCCGCGGTGGCCACGCTCACCTATGGCGGCCGGCGCAATCAGCCGCGCACGGGGGACCAGCCGAGTCCGGTCGAGCGCGTCCGCGAAGGGCTGGCTTTCGTCTTTTCACGCCCGGTGGTACTCGGGGCGATCTCGCTCGACCTGTTTGCCGTGCTGCTGGGGGGCGCGGTGGCGCTGCTGCCGATATTCGCGCGGGACATCCTGCACGTCGGCCCACAGGGCCTGGGCGTGCTGCGCAGTGCGACGGCGGTGGGCGCGACCTGTACGGCACTGCTGCTCGCGCGGTACCCGATGAAGCACGACAGCGGCCGCAAGATGTTCGCGGCGGTCGCGCTATTCGGTATCGCTACCATCGTGTTCGGCCTGTCGCGCAACATGTACCTGTCGATGGGCGCGCTGATCGTGCTGGGGGTCGCCGACCAGATCAGCGTCTTCGTGCGCTCCTCGCTGATCCAGCTGGCGACGCCGGACGCGATGCGCGGTCGGGTGAGTGCGGTGAACATGCTGTTCATCGGCGCCTCCAACGAGCTCGGCGAATTCGAATCGGGGATCACCGCATCCTGGTTCGGCACCGTGCCGGCGGTGGTGCTGGGGGGTATCGGCACGCTGATCGTCGTGGCGGTGTGGATGCGGCTGTTCCCGGCGCTGCGCACCGTGGACCGCCTGGATTCGGTGCTACCGCACCGCTGAAGGCCGGCACGAGCGTGTGCCCCGTCACGATTCCGATGACGGGTGCGCAGGCAGCAGTGGTGCTATGTGAACTATCTCCGTACGGCGACCGGGAGAGCCAATAAAGTCTACCCAACGGCGGTATCCCACACCTTATGACAGCCGTCCTTAGGAGCGGCTATGACGCAGCAGCAGGTGGAAGTGGATGTCCTGACGGGCCTGATCAGCGGCGCCCATATCAATTCGTTCACCCAGGCCACGTGGGAAGCGGCGACTGCCCGTGCGGACGCCTTGTCGGTGGTGCTCGTGGAACTGGATGACTTCGAGCGTTACTGCGACAACTACGGCCCGGAAGCCGGCGAGGCACTGCAGCGACGCACCGGCGCCGTGATCCGCAGCAGCGGGCTCAATGCGACCGACCGGGCCGGGCGGCTGGCGGCCGGAGAGTTCCTGATCGTGCTGCCGGGCGCGACCCTCGACGCGGCGCACACCCCGGCCGAACGCATCCTGCGCGCCGTGCGCGACCTGGAGATTCCCCACCGCGGCTCGACGGTTTCGAATTACGTGACGGTGAGCATCGGCGCCGCCTCCTGCAGGCCGCAGCCGGGCGATTCGATGGTCACCCTGATCGATGCGGGGGCGAGCGCCCTGTGGACCGCCAAACGGCGCGGCCGTAACCGGATCGCGGCCTTCGAGCTGAGCCCGCAGGTCGGGACCGACGAGGCAGTTTCGGCCATCAGGTACGTAGGCTGATACACAATGTCTTTGCTACACTTAACAATAGCGGCAATCCTTTGCCCAATTGAGGCATACAGATGAGCGGTGGCAGATTGAAGCGGTTGTTCGCGCTCCTGAGCGCGCTGATCCTGGGTTCCGGCGCATCGGCGTTCGCCGCGACTACCCACAACAATCATCACCGCCGACACCTGGCGACCGCCGAAGCGGGCGATGGCCCGGGGCTCAAGTCCGCCGCGGCGTATGTCGTGGACGAGAGCGATTCCTCGGTCTGGTATTCGCGCAATTCGAACGTGGCATCCCCGATCGCTTCGATCACGAAGCTGATGACCGCCCTGGTGGTCGCCGATGCCCATCTGCCGCTGGATGAAGTGCTCGAGGTCTCCCCGGAGGATCGCGCCATCGGCAAGGGCGCCTTCTCGCGCCTGGCCATCGGCACGAAGCTGACCCGCGGTGAGCTGATGCACCTGGCCCTGATGGCCTCCGAGAACCGGGCCGCGCACGCGCTGGGGCGCAATTACCCGGGCGGTGAGGCTGCGTTCGTGAAGGCGATGAATGCCAAGGCCCAGAGCCTCGGCATGACCTCCAGCCACTTCGTCGAGCCCACCGGACTGTCCTGCGACAACGTCGCGAGCGCCGAGGACCTCTCACGGCTGGTCATGGCCGCCGCCCAGAACCCGACCATCCGCGACTTCTCGACCGACACCGAGCACAGGGTGCTGATCGGCCGTCACATGGTGGAGTTCCGTACCACCGATGCCCTGGTGCGCAACCCGGGCTGGAACATCATCGTGCAGAAGACCGGCTATATCACCGAGGCCGGGCGTTGCCTGGTGATGCAGGCGGTGATCGGCGGCCGCAACGTGGTCATCGTGCTGCTGAATTCCTTCGGCAAGTACACCCGCGTGGCGGATGCCGTGCGGATGCGCAAGTGGATCGAGGCGCGCATGAACGAGCACGCCACGGCCCCCGCGCACGTGGTTGCCGCCAGTTAAGCTACCGGCTGACTCATGAGTCCGGGGCCATATGGCCCCAGAGGCTGCGGAAGGCCTCGTTGAGGAAGACCTTCGAGTCGCCGAACTTGGCCTCGTATTCGGCGGCCGGGTTCTTGGCCACGACTTCATCGATCCCCAGTCCCTGCCGCATCATTTTCTGCATGCGGCCGCTGATGGTCGCGTACATCTGCTGCTGATCGTTGAGGTCCGCCCGGGTCAGCACCCGGCCGTTGGCCGGAATCACCTTGGTCTGATCATTCGCGATGCCCGCCAGGGTCTTGATGCCGTCGATCAGGCCGACGATCCAGCCATTGCTGCGCACGTCGATCACCGGCCAGCCCGCGGCCGAGACCGGGCCGCCGGTCACGAGCACATTGGACTTCTTGAAGTACACATAGATGTCCCCGTCAGTGTGCGCCTGCATCAGGTAGCCGTATTGCACCGGTTCATCGCCGAACTGGACCTGCTTAGAGTCGTAAAAGAACGTGTCGGAGGGCCGGGCTTTCGGCGCAAGCGGGCCATACGGTGTGTTCTGCGGCGGCACCGGATTGGCATACTGCAGCCATAGCCGGGTGTTTTCGTGCGCGATGATTTTCACCCCGTCACTGCCGAGGCGCTGGTTGGAACCGGTCTGGTCGGGGTGCCAGTGGGTGTTGAAAAGCGTGTGGATCTTGCTGGTACCGGTGGCCTGGCTCACCTGCTTCAGCAGGTCGCGCGAGGCCGCCTCGGGGCCGCCGTCCACGAGCGCGACGCCCGCCGGATCGCGACAGGCCACCACGTTGGCGCCGCCTGCGACGAGCAGCCACAGGTTGTCGCTCAGCTGCTGCGCGGGCGCGGCGCTGTCGGCGGCGAGAGCCGGGTAGAGCCGTGCCAGGGAGGCCGCGGTGGCGCCGGCAATGGCAGTCTTGATAAAGCTTCTGCGGTTGGCAGAACGTGTCATGTTGACCCTTCCGTAAGGGGGTTGTTGGCGGTCCCGAGGGACCCTATATAGTCAGCAACGGGGCGCACGTTGACTGATCAAACCAGGCTTGGCAATGGGGGCCGACGGGCGCGGAGGTGTGTGCAGGACCGTCCATGGCGTGCCGCGTGCAGTGCATAACACTGTAGACACAGTCCATGAAGTTGCCCGAACCCCGTTTCGGGCGAAGGCGTTATTATAGTGGGGCTCGGAATTCCGGCACGGGGCGGATTCCAGTGTAAACAGGACTTTGCGAAGGCGGGATCGATGCAACACCCTCTGTTCGGACACGTACTGCTGGCAGCCGGAATCTGTGGCATCACGGTGCTCGGAGGCGTCGGAGGGCTGTCCGTGGCCGCGTCGAACACCGCAGCGGCCGCGCCGGCGCCCGCCGCCAGCCAGGGCGCGAGCGGCGCTGCCGCCACGCCTCCGGACAAGCATTGGGCCTTCCTGAACCAGTACTGCAGCAAGTGTCATAATTCGGAAGACTGGGCCGGCGGCATCGCTTTCGACACCATGCAGCCCGACGGTATTTCCGGGGATGCCAAAACCTGGGAGCATGCCGTGGCCAAGCTGCGCGGCCGCCTGATGCCCCCGGCGGGCAATCCCCAGCCGCCCAACGATAAGCTGCACGACTTCGTCTCCTACATGGAGAACTCGCTGGATGCGGCCGCGACCCACCAGGTCGATGCCCCGCGCGTGCCCCTGCATCGCATGAACCGGACCGAATATGCCAATGCAGTGTGGGAGCTGCTGCGCGTCAGGGTGAACCCGAGCCAGGCGCTGCCGCCGGATGACGAGAGCAACGGCTTCAACAACGTCGCCGACGTGCTGCAGGTGTCTCCGGCATTCGTCGACGCCTACATCTCGTCGGCCCGTCAGGTGGCCATCGCCGCCTTGGGGGATCGCAATGCGAAGGCGGTCGGCGTGCAGTTCGCGGTGGATCCCGCGGTCGCCGGCAACCAGGAATTCCACGTCGACGGTCTGCCGCTGGGCACCCGCGGCGGCACTGCGGTGGTCTACAACTTCCCGGCCGACGGCACCTACGAACTCTCCGTCGCCAATCTCGCCGCGGCGCTGTGGGTGACCAACCTCGAGTTTAAGAACGACCTGATCGCGACCTACGACGGCAAAAAGTTCTTCGATACCAATGTCGGTGGTGAAGAGGACCTGAAGTCGATCGACCAGAAGCAGGACCCGGCCGTCGATGCCATCAATCAGCGCCTGAAGAAGATCAAGTTCAAGGCCACCGCCGGCCCGCATACGGTGGCGGTCACCTTCGTCCAGCGCACGCTGGCCGCCTCCGAGGATCGGCTCGAGGCCCCGGTGCCTGGCGGCATCCAGGACCGCATGCTGCGCATCAGCAGCTTCGAGATCAAAGGTCCCTACGACATCACCGGTATCAGCCAGACGCCCAGCCGCGAACGCGTGTTCGTCTGCCAGCCGAAGACCGAGGCGGACGAGGCGCCCTGTGCGCACGAGATCCTCAGTCGCCTGGCCGAGCGGGCCTTCCGCCGTCCGGTGACGGATGCGGACCTGGCGCCCCTCATGCAGTTCTACGCCGCGGGCCGCAAGTCCGGTGACTTCGAAGAGGGCGTACGCCGGGCCCTGACGGCACTACTGGCGAGCCCCAACTTCCTGTATCGCACCGAGACGGGCAAGGCGGCCCGGGTGGCGATGAGCGCGCAGCCCGCCACGGCGACCCCGGTCGTCGACAGTGCGACGCCGGGCGCCGTGCCGTTGACCGACGGCGAGCTGGCCTCACGACTCTCGTTCTTCCTGTGGAGCGCGCCGCCCGACCAGGAACTGCTCACGATCGCCGACCAGGGCAAGCTGCACGACCCGGCGGTGCTGAAAGCCCAGGTCAGCCGCATGCTGCAGGATCCGCGCGCCACGACACTCGCCTCCAACTTTGCCTTCCAATGGCTGGACGTGCAGCGCCTGGATGAGATCAAGCCCGACGCGGGTCTGTTCCCCTATGCGATGGATCCGCGCGAGGACTATCGCGAGGAACTCAAGCTATTCATCGACAGTGTGTTCCGCGAGGACCAGCCGGTGATGAACCTGCTGACTGCCAACTACACCTACCTGAACCAGCGCCTGGCGATGCTTTACGGCATCACCACGGTCAAGGGTGATCAGTTCCGCCGCGTCACGCTGAGCGACTCGGCGCGCTGGGGCCTGTTGGGCAAGGGCGCGATGCTGATGGGCACCTCCTATCCGAACCGCACGGCGCCGGTGCTGCGCGGACAGTGGATCCTGGAGCGCATCACGGGCACCCCGCCGGCCGCACCGCCGCCGGCCGTGCCGTCGCTGAAGGAAAACAAGACCGGCGAGAAGGCGGTCACGGTGCGTGAGATGATGGCGCGGCATCGTGATCGTCCGAGCTGCTTCGCCTGCCACGGCATCCTGGATCCGCTGGGGCTCGCCCTGGAGAACTTCGACGCCGTGGGTGTGTGGCGCGACAAGGACCGGATGGCCGGCACCGTCATCGATGCCTCGGGCGTGCTGCCCGATGGCACCAAGATTTCCGGTGTCGATGACCTGCGCAAGGCGCTGGCGAACGATCCGTTCCAGTTCGTGCAGACCATGACCATCAAACTGATGACGTATGCTCTGGGTCGTGGCATCGACTACCAGGACATGCCGACGGTCCGTGCGATCGTGCGCGAGAGCGCGAAGCAGGATTACAAGTTCAAGGAACTGGTCATGGACATCGTGACCAGCACTCCGTTCCAGATGAGAAGCGATCAGGCCGGCGCTGCGGCCCCTTCAACCAAGACGGCGGCCCTGATCCGCTAGGCAAGCGAGGTATAGCGACATGTTCATCACCAAGAAGCATCTGTCCCGCCGCACCATGCTCAAGGGCGCGGGCTTTTCGATCGGTCTGCCGCTGCTGGATGCGATGATCCCGGCGGGTACCGCCCTTGCCGATACGGCTGCGGTCGCGCCGCCGCGCATGGGCTTCGTTTATTTTCCGCACGGCGCGGTGATGAACAACTGGGTGCCGACCTCGACCGGCACCGATTTCAAGATCAGCCCGATCCTCGAGCCGCTGGATCCGTATCGTCAGTACCTGACGGTCGTCAGTGGTCTGCGAAACAAGGCGGGCGAGAGCCCTGCGCCCCACGCGATCATCGCCGGCACCTGGCTCACCTGCCTGCATCCACCGGCCTCCCAGCAGCCGCATGTCGGCCCTTCCGCCGACCAGGTGGCGGCCAAGTACATCGGACAGGACACCCCGCTGCCGTCGATCGAGCTGGCGGGTGAGGGCGGTGGTGGCGCCTGTGATCCCTCGTTCGGCTGCGCCTATTCGGGCACGATTGCGTTTCGCACCGGTGAGCAGCCGCTGCCGATGGACAACAATCCGCGCCAGGTCTTCGCGCGCATGTTCGGCCTGGGTGACACCGCCGAGCAACGTCACGAGATCACGCAGGAAACCGGCAGCGTCCTGGACTACGTGCAGGAATCCGCCAAGAACATGCAGCAGAACCTGGACGCCTCGGACAAGCGCATGGTCAGCGATTACCTGGACTCGGTGCGCGAGGTGGAGCGCCGCGTGCAGAAGATGATGGCCAAGGAAGGTACGGGCGTGAAGCTGCCCAATGCCCCGGATGGCGTGCCCGATGATTTCGCGAAGATGCTCGACACCATGTTCGACATGATCGCGCTGGGTTGGCAGTCGAACACGACGCGGGTGGCCTCCTTCATGATCGCGAAGGAAGTCAGCATGCGCACCTATCCGAACCTTTCGATCACTGATGCCTTCCATCCGCTGTCGCATCACCAGAATGATCCGGCGAAGATCGAGAAGCTCACGCGTATCCAGAACTTCCACACCAAGGCGTTCGGACGCTTCGTGAAGCGGCTGGCGGAGACCCCGGATGGCAACGGCAACCTGCTGGACCATTCGATCATTCTGTACGGCAGCAACATGAGCAACAGCGACATGCACAACAATGATCCGCTGCCGAACGTGGTCATGGGCCACGGCTACGGCAAGATCAAGGGCGGCCAGCACCTGCACTACCCGCAGGACACGCCGCACGCCAACCTGCTGCTGACGCTGCTGAACCGCGGTGGCATCCCGGTGACCAGCCACGGCATCAGCACCGGCACGCTCGCGGAGATTTGAGATGCAGCTGCGAGGGGGAATGAAGGTGCGGGCGACGATCGCCGCATTGATACTGGGCGTGACGCTCGGTGGCGCCGCGCAGGCGGCGGATGACTCACTCGCGGCCCTCGTGCAGGCCAAGGATCACGATGGCGCGGTCGCGCTGCTCGCGAAGGGCGTCGACGCCAAATCCCGTCAGGTGGATGGCACCACGGCGCTGATGTGGGCGAGCTACAACGACGATGCCGACCTCGTCGAGCGGCTCATCAAGGCCGGCGCCGATGTCGGTGCCGTCAACGATTACGGTGCCTCGGCGCTGCAGACGGCGGCGGTGCTCGCCGATCCGCGGATCATCAAGGATCTGCTCAAGGCCGGCGCGAACCCCGACTCGCCGAATCCGGAAGGGCAGACCGCCCTGATGGTCGTGGCGCGTTCCGGCAATGTCCAGGCGGCGAAGCTGCTGCTGGATGCCGGCGCCACGGTCGATGCGCGTGAAGGCTGGGGCGATCAGACCGCCCTCATGTGGGCGGCCTCCGAGTCGCATCCGGAGATGATCAAGCTGCTGCTCGAACATCACGCCGATCCGAATGCGCATGGCGCGATCCGCGACTGGCAGCGCCGGGTGACCGCGGAAGGGCGCCCGAAGAATGAGAATCACGGCGGCTTCACGCCGCTGATCTACTCGGCCCGCGTCGGCTGCATCGAGTGCGCGAAGGTCCTGCTGAAGGGCCATGCCGACATCAATCTGCAGGATCCGGATGGTGAGACGGCGCTGTTGCTCTCGCTCATCAACATGCACTTCGACTACGCCGCCTATCTCGTCCAGGCCGGCGCGGATGTGAATCGCTGGGATTTCTACGGCCAGACGCCGCTGTATGCCGCAATCGACATGGCGACGCTGCCGACCGGCGGTCGGCCGGATCTGCCGTCCGAGGACAAGACGCTGCCGCTGCAGGTGGCGGAGCTGATCCTGAAGGCCGGCGCGAACGTGAATGCGCAGTTGAAGCTGCGCCCGCCCTATCGCAACGGCGTCTTCGATCGCGGTGGCGACCAGGTGCTCTCGACCGGTGCCACGGCGCTGCTGCTGGCGGCGAAGTCCGGCAACAACGATGCCGTGAAGCTACTGCTCAAATATCACCCGATGGTGGACCTGCCGAATGCCGAAGGCGTGACCCCGCTGATGGCGGCGGCCGGCATGGGCCATGGCTTCAATCCGACCCGCGGCCGTTACAAGACGGACGATCAGGCGCTGGAGGGCGTGAAGCTGCTGCAGGCGGCCGGGGCTTCGATCACGGGCGCCGATCGCAATGGCCTGACCGCGCTGCATTCTGCCGCGACCCATGGCTGGGACGGGACCGTCAAGGTGCTGGTCGCCGGTGGGGCTCCCCTGCAGTCGACCGACAAGCTGGGGCTGCGTCCGATCGACTACGCGGCGGGCCGTCAGCCCCGCGCCTTCCTCGAGCCCGAGCACGTGCCGAACGATTCGACCGTGAAGCTCCTGACCCAGTACATCGTGGCCTCGACGGGTCAGCCGCCGCTGATCTTCGCCGGCAACCTGAACCGGTCCACGCAGGGCACCGGGGGTGCCGGTGGTACCTCATTGCGTCCCGGAGCCGCAGCCGCAGCCGCTGAGGGCGCCGCAGGCGCCGCTGCCGCGGCTGCCGGTGCTCGCCCCACCGGTACGGCTGCTGCCGGAGCGGCGGGTGCTGCGGCGGCTCCCGCACCGGGCAATGCGGCTCCCGCGCCGCACACCGGTGGGACGCCGCCCGCTGCTGCGGGCGCGCCCCCGACTGTGCAGAACCAGCCCAAGCAGTAACGTCAGTTCGGCAGCGGCTGCTTGAAGAGATCGTGGGAGATGAAGCCTGCGATGTCCCGCAGCTCTTCAGGTTTCAATGCGCCCCGAAACGGCGGCATATTCTGGTTCTTGCCGTTGGTCGCCGTGGTGATGACGACCTTCATGTCATGCGCGGCCTCGCCCAGCGGTGCGCCACCCCCGTGACCGCCCAGGCCGGCCTCGCCATGGCAGGCCTCGCAGAACCGCGAATACAGAATCCGGCCGTTGACCAGATCGGGCGCGCCCGCGGCGAACACCACCGGGGGCTGCTGGGCCGCGGTAACGGCAGCGCCGGGACGCGGCGGGGGCGGTGCCATCGGCAGGGACTCGATCTTCCCGTGCAACGAGAACAGCCAGATGCTGTCGCCCTTCCTGCCACCGCCGAACAAGGTGCCGGCGGACATGACTGCCAGGTACTGCGCGCCCTGATACTCGAAAGTCGTGGACGGGGCGTTGACGCCGGCGTCGGTCTGGAACTGCCATAGCAGCTCCCCGGTGTCGGTATCGAGCGCGGTCAGGCGTCCGTCGCTGCGGCCGGTGAATACCAGCCCGCCCGCGGTGGCCAGTGAGCCACTGAAACAGGCCTGCGGCCAGGCATGTTCCCAGACGAGGCGGTTGGTCGTCAGATCGTAGGCCGCAAAGATGCCGCGTCCCGGGACGCCGGTATTGGCAAACGCGCCGTTCTGCATCCACATGCCCTCGAAGGTGGGGCCCTGGAAGTCCTTGGTGTCGTGCGAGGACACCGCCAGGTTGTCGATGCCGCAGACGAAGAAGTAGTGGCTCCTGGGATCGTAGGAACTGGGTGGCCAGTTCACGGCCATCTGCGGACGATAGACGACCGGCTTGTCCCAGAAGGGGGTGAAGATCCGGCCGCCATTGATGAGCGTGAAGCCCTCGGGCGCCATGTCCACCGACTGCGCAAAGAGCGGATCCCCGATCGGATACGGCTGCGTGGCCGCCGTCTTCTGCCGCGGCTCCTGGGGCACGGGCCGCTCGGGGATGCCCAGCAGGGGTTTGCCGGTGATGCGGTCCAGCAGATATACCCAGCCGGTCTTGGAAATCTGGGCGATGCCGTGGCGCATCCGGCCGCCGTAGGGCGCATCGAACAGCACCACCGGATTCGGGGAGTCATAGTCCCAGATGTCGTGGTGCACCTGCTGGAAATGCCAGCGGTACTTTCCAGTCTTCACATCGAGCGCGACGATGGAGGCGGTGAAGAGGTTGTCGCCCGCGCGCCGGGTGCCACCGTAGTCGGGGCCGGCATTGCCGGTGGAAAAGTAGAGCAGTCCGAGCTCGGGATCGATGGCCGGGGTCTGCCAGACCGCGGCGCCGCCCCATTTGTAGTAGTCGTTGTCGCGCGGCCAGGTGTCCGCACCGAACTCCCCTGGCCCGGGCACCGTATAGAAGGTCCACAGCAGGTGGCCATCCTTCGCGTCATAGGCCTTCACGCGGCCGCGGACGCCCATGTCGCCACCCGCGTAGCCGACGATCACCATGCCGTCGTAATACAGCGGTGCGCCGACCAGGGAGTAGCCCTGGTTCGGATCCTCGCCCTGGATGCTCCAGAGCACCTTGCCGGTCTTCTGATCGAGTGCCGTGAGCTTCGCATCGAGCCGGCCGAGGAAAATCATGCCATCGCCCAGGCCCAGGCCGCGTGACACCCAGCCGCAGCACACCCGCACATGGGACGGATCCAGCTTCGCCTCGTAGGTCCACAGATGCGCGCCGCTGCGCACATCGAGTGCGAACACATCATCGGCGCCCGTCACCACGTACAGCACGCCCTGATAGAAGAGGGGCTGGTCCTGGCCCGAGTACTGGGGACCGGCACCGGAGCCATCCAGATGGGTGCGCCACTCGGCCTTGAGGTTCCTGACGGAATCGCGGTTGATGCCGGTCAGCGGCGAAAAGCGCTGATTGAAGAGATTCCCGCCATTGGTCACCCAGTCCGCACCGGGCAGGGCGGTGAGCTGCTGCGACGTAAAGGCCGGCGCCGGCGGGATGTCCGGCCTCAGGTCCGCGGCCGCAGCGATCGCGGCCAGCAGCAGGCCGCTCAGTACCGCAGCAGCGCAGCGAGCGCCGCAGCTTCGGGTGGCGGCCACGTCAGCCGGTGGGGCGCAGCAGCCCCATCGCCGGTACGGTCAGGAAGTCCTCGAAGTCATCCTCGAGTGACAGCTTGCGGAACAGCTCGACGGCCTCCTCGAAGCGGCCGCCATCGTAGGCCTCGGCGCCGACTTCCTTGCGCACCCGCTCCATCTCCTCGGTGATCAGCCGATTGAGCAGTTCGGGGCTGGCCACGGTGCCGCCCTCGAGCGTGATGCCGTAATGGATCCACTGCCACACCTGGGCACGGCTGATCTCGGCCGTGGCCGCATCCTCCATCAGGTTGTAGAGCGGCACCGCGCCCTTGCCGCGCAGCCAGGCCTCGATGTACTGCACGCCCACGCGGATGTTTTCGCGCAGGCCACCCTCGGTGCGGGTGCCCTGGTGCACTTCCAGCAGATTCGCCTGGCTGATGTTCACATCCTCACGCATGCGCGTGAGCTGGTTCGCCTGCGGCATCAGCCGGTCGAACACTTCCTTGGCAACCGGAACCAGATCCGGATGCGCGACCCAGGTGCCATCATGCCCATCGCCGGCCTCGCGCTCCTTGTCGGCCCGCACCCGCGCCAGGGCCGCCTCGTTGGCAGCCGCGTCGCGACGGTTCGGAATCTGGGCCGCCATGCCGCCCATCGCGAAGGCGCCACGGCGATGGCAGGTCTTGATCAGCAGCAGCGAGTAGGCGCGCAGGAACGCCTTGCCCATCACCACCTGCGAGCGATCGGGAAGCACGTAGGCCTTGTTGGCGCGCAGCTTCTTGATGAACGAGAACATGTAGTCCCAGCGACCACAGTTGAGGCCGGCCATGTGCTCGCGCAGTTCATAGAGGATTTCATCCATCTCGAACGCGGCCGGCAGGGTCTCGATGAGCACCGTGACCTTGATCGTGCCGTTCGCAATGCCCAGCTGCTGCTGGGCAAACACGAACACGTCATTCCACAGCCGTGCTTCGAGATGGCTCTCGAGCTTCGGCAGATAGAAGTAGGGGCCCGTACCCTTGGCGAGCTGCGCGCGCACGTTGTGGAAGAAGTACAGGCCGAAATCAAACAGGCCGCCGGCGACCACCGCGCCGTCGACCGTCAGGCCCGGCTCCAGCAGATGCCAGCCGCGCGGCCGCACCAGCAGCACCGCGGGATTCGCGGTCAGGGAATACTGCTTGGCGGTGGTCGCGTCCTTGAAATCGATACTGCGCTGCCAGCGATCGGCGAGATTGACCTGGCCTTCGAGGTTGTTCTGCCAGGTCGGGGAATTCGCGTCCTCGAAATCTGCCATGAATACGTTCGCGCCGGAGTTGAGCGCATTGATGATCATCTTGCGATCGACCGGACCGGTGATCTCCACCCGGCGGTTCAGCAGATCCGCCGGAATCGGCGCCACCTTCCAGTCGGCGTCACGGACCTTTTGGGTCTCGGGGAGAAAATCGGGCAGCTCACCGGCCGAGATGCGCACCTGGCGCGCGCTACGCGCCGCCAGCAGTTCCTGGCGCCGGGCATCGAACCTGCGATGCAGGGCGGCGACGAACGCGAGCGCCTCGGGAGTGAGGATTTCAGCAAAACGCGGCGCCAGCGGGCCGTGTACGACGACGCCCGCAGGGGCGCCGGAAGACTTGGTTTGTTCGGCGGTGGACATAATATTCATCGAGGTTCAGGATCGCCGATTATAGCAAAAGCCGACGCGACCGACCCGCCACCGGCCGGCCGCACTGGTGCGCTGCTCCCGCTCCGGGGCACAATGCACCGCCTCAACTTCCCAAGGACAGGACCCGCACGATGAATGTTGCCCAAGTCACTGCAGAAATCCTGAAGCGCGAAGGCGTGGATGTGCTCTTTACCTATCCACTCAATCCGCTCACGGAATCCGCGGCCGCGGCCAACATCCGCCCCATCGTCGTGCGCCAGGAGCGGGTCGGCGTACACATGGCCGATGCCATGAGCCGCATGACCTCCGGTGACAAGGTCGGCGTGTTCTGCTGCCAGGTGGGTCCCGGCATCGAGAATGCCTTCGGTGCCGTCGCCCAGGCCTGGTCCGAGGCCGTGCCCCTGGTCGTGATCCCCGGCGCCTACCCGCGCAACATCGCCTTCTCGAAGCCGAACTTCAATGCGACGCTCAACTTCCAGCACATCACCAAGCACGCGGAGACCGTCAACACCCCAGAACAGCTGGTGCCGGCGCTGCGTCGCGCCTTCAGCTTCGCGCGCAACGGCCGCCCGGGTCCGGTACTGATCGAGATCCCGATGGATTTGTGGAACGTGGAGGTCCCCGGCGAGATCGAGTACACGCCGCGGCGGCGGACGCTCTCGGCGCCGAACCCGAAGGACGTGGACGCCGCGGCGGCCGAGCTGATCAAGGCCAAGAACCCCTTGATCTACGCCGGGCAGGGCGTGCATTACGCCAAGGCCTGGGACGAGCTCAAAGCGGTCGCCGAACTGCTGGAAGCCCCGGTTACGACCAGCCTCGAGGGCAAGAGCGCCTTCCCCGAAACGCATGCGCTGTCCCTGGGTTCCGGCGGCGTCGCCATGCCGCGCGCGGTCGCCGCCTATGTCGAGGAATCGGACCTGGTGTTCGGCGCCGGTGCGAGCTTCTCGGCCACCAACTTCGGCATCAAGTTTCCGACCAAGAACAAGACGTTCATCCACAACACCAACGAGCCGATGGACATCGACAAGCACATCGCCACGGATCATCCGCTGATCGGAGATTCGAAGCTGGCGCTGGGCATGCTGTACGAGGCCCTGAAGGATCGGCTGAAGAAGCCGCGCGGTCTCACCGCGCAGGTCGCAGCGCGCATCAAGGAGCTGAACGAGCCGTGGTGGAAGGAGTGGCTGCCGCGCCTGACGAGTCAGGAAAAGCCGCTGCAGCCGTACCGCGTCATCTGGGACTTCCTGCATCTCACCGATGTCGCCAACACCATCGTCACGCACGATGCCGGAAGCCCGCGCGATGAACTCTCACCGTTCTGGAAGAGCGTTACACCGCTGTCTTACATCGGCTGGGGCAAGTCCACGCACCTGGGTTACGGGCTGGCGCTGGCGATGGGTGCGAAGGTGGCCCATCCCGACAAGCTGTGCGTGAACTTCTGGGGCGATGCGGCTATCGGCATGACCGGCATGGACTTCGAGACCTGCGTGCGCAGTGACATCCCGATCCTCTCGATCCTGTTCAACAACTTCTCGATGGCGATGGAGTTCAAGGTCATGGCCGTGTCGAAGGAGAAGTTCCGCTCCACCGACATCTCGGGCAACTACAGCGAATTCGCGAAGGCCTTAGGCGGCTACGGCGAGCGCGTCACCGAGCCGGGCCAGATCCAGCAGGCGCTGCGTAACGGGATTGCCGCGACCAAGGCGGGCCGGCCGGCCCTGCTGGAATTCATCACCACCCAGGAGAAGGTCTACTCGACCTTCCAGGGCGGCTACCACGGCGGGGCCTGACGCTTTCAGGCTTATGGCGCGGCGGGTGCGGCTGGCGTCGCCGCGCGGGCCGCAGCTGCCGCTTCGTTCTGCTCGCCCAGGATGCGCCCGTCGAAGTTTTTCACGACGAGGGTGCTCAGGAAGGTGATCACGGCGCAGCCGATCATGTAGTAGGCCGGCGCAGTGGGCGATACCGAATGCGCCAGGCGCAGCGCCGCGTAGCCGGCGGCACCACTGAAGATCGAAAAGGCCAGATTGAACGACACCGCGATGCCGCTGAAGCGCAGCCGGGTCGGAAACAGGTCGCCCACCAGGCCGCACATCGGACCGTTGCAGAACGAGGCCACGAGTCCGACCAGCGCGAACAGCACGTAGAGGTTCATGCTGCGCGCGGCAAGTGCGGAATAAAACGGGAGGCTGAGCAGCGCCATCGCCAATGAGCCGACTCCCAGGATCCAGCGCCGCGGGATGCGATCCCCGATCCAGGCGGTGGTCAGAAGACCGAAGGACAGCACCAGCAGCCCGACGTTCTGGGCGGCGGCCGCTTCGGTGGCGGTGTAATGCATCACCGCGGGCAGGAACGCCGGCATCGCGAACAACAGGCCGTTGAAACCGCCCGTACAGGTGAGCGCCGCGACGCCCACGAAGGCCGCCACCGGGCTGGAACTCATGAGCTCCGCGAAGGGCCGCTTGGAGGCCGTATGTTTGAGCTTCTTGAACTCCGCCGTCTCCTCCAGCGACAGTCGCAGCCAGAAGCTGATGACGCCGAGCAGACCCCCGAATATGAAGCCGATGCGCCAACCCCAGGCGGCGATACCTGCCTCACCCATGGTCGCGTGCAGCGTCAGGTTCAGAATCGCGGCGATCGCGACCCCGGTATTGACGCAGAAGAAGATGAACCCGGCGACGAAGCCGGCGCGGCGCGGCGCGGTTTCGACCGCGTAAGTGATGGCGCCCGGCAGCTCGCCGCCCAGGCAAAAGCCCTGCATCATGCGCAGGAACACCAGGCAGGCCGGCGCCGCCACGCCCCAGGAGGCGTATCCGGGCAGCAGGCCGATGCTGACGGTCGCACAGGACATCAGCAGCATCGCGATGATGAAGACCGGCCGGCGGCCGTAGCGGTCGCCGAAGTGGCTGAAGATGACCCCGCCGACGGGCCGGGCGACATAACCCACCGCGAAGGTGACGAAGGTTTTCAAAAGCCCGGTGGTCGGATCGGAGGAGGGGAAGAAGGCGCCGCTGATGTAGGCGGCGAAGGTGCTGAAGACCACGAAATCGTAGAACTCCAGCGCACCGCCGAGGCTGGACAGGATGATCACGCGCCATTGGGCGCGGCTGATCGTCGAGGTCGCGGTGGCCGCAACGCCAGTCATTTCCTGTTTTTCCCCCTCAAGCCGACGATTGCAATGTCGTTCCTAAGCCCACATCTTACCGTTAATCCATGACGCGCTGCGCGCGATTGATAGGTGCTCCGGGCCCATCCGTGACGGCCGCGTTGACCCCCTCGGGGCCGTATGTTACCCCTTGCCTGCATTATGGTTTTTGACGCAAAGACGGGCCCTTCAAGATGAGCAATCGCAGGCACTTCCTGCAGACTCTCGCCGGCGGTGCCGCGGGCTGGTCCCTGACCGCCGCGGGCTTCGCCGCGGCCGCTGCCGATCCGCTCACGGTGACCCATTTATCGGATGAGCTGCTGCTCATCCAGGGAGCGGGCGCCAACGTCGTGGCCCTGTCCCAGCCCGAAGGGGTGCTGCTGGTGGATGGCGGGGATGCCGAGCACTCCGCCGCCTTGCTCAAGGCGATCAGCGAGGCCACCGGTGGCCGGCGCGTGGTCACCGCCTTCAACACCCATTGGCACTGGCCGCACACCGGTTCGAACGAGACCCTGCGCAAGGCCGGCGTCAGGATCATCGCCCAGGAGAACACCCGGCTGTGGCTGACAGAGCCGGTGAACGAGCAGTGGGAACATCGGGTCTATCCGGCGCGCCCGAAGGCGCTGCCGACCGACACGTTCTACAAGGGCGTGCAGAAGCTGAGCTTCGGCAAGGCGACGGTGGAGTACGGTTACCTGCCGCAGGCCCATACCGATGGCGATATCTATGTCTACTTCCGTGATGCGAACGTGCTGGTCGCGGGGGACGTGGTTGCAGTCGGGCACTACCCGATCCTCGACTACAGCACCGGCGGCTGGTCGTTAGGGATGGCGAACGCCACCAAGCAGCTGCTGGATGTGGTCGATGACAAGGTGCGGATCGTGCCGGGCAGCGGACCCCTGCAGACCAAGGCGGATCTCGCCGCCGAACACGATATGCTCGCGACGCTGCACGAGGATCTGTGGCAGCTCATGCGCAAGGGCATGGGCGTCGAGGACATGATCGCGGCGGGCGCCACCCGCAAGTTCGACGACAAGTGGGGCAACTCGGACCTGTTCATCGCCAATGCCTACCAGGGCCTGTACGGACATGTGCGCGAACTGCGCGGCATCGTTTAGAGGATTTTTCGACGTGAGACGCAATGCAATCCTGGCTTTCGCAATCGGACTGGTGGCCGCGATCGGTTACGGCGGCAGCCTGAGGGCGGCCGATGGCCCGGCCGGTGTGACGATCCCGGCTACGGGCGCCGCCAAGGGCCCCGGCGACAAGCACTGGGCAATGCTGAACACGTACTGCGAGAAGTGCCACAACTCCACTGACTGGACCGGTGGCATCGCCTTCGACACCATGCAGCCCGACGGCATTCCGAACGATGCCAAGGTCTGGGAGACCGCGGTCAGCAAGCTGCGCGGCCGCATGATGCCCCCGCCCGGCGAGAAGCAGCCGGACCAGGCCTCGATCGATTCGTTCGTGGGCTGGATGGAGGGCAACCTCGACAAGGCGGCCGCCGCCCATCCGGATGCGGGCTATGTCTCGCTGCATCGTCTCAACCGCGTCGAGTACGCCCGGGCCGTCAAGGATCTGCTGGCGGTGGAAGTGGACCCGACGGACCTGCTGCCGCAGGACACCAAGAGCGATGGCTTCGATAACGTCGCGAGCGTCCTCAAGGTCTCGCCGACCTTTCTCGATCAGTACATCTCGGCCGCACGCACGGTCGCGGCGCTGGCCGTCGGTAGCGCGCATGCCTCCCAGGCCATCGTCACCTATCGGGCGGGCCCGCACGACCAGGCGTTCCATATCGAGGGCCTGCCGCTGGGTACGCGCGGCGGCATGTCCATCGTGCACAACTTCCCGGCCGATGGCACCTACACGTTCAATCTCAACGTCGGCACCGGCCTGGGCTATATCGGTGACCTGGCCCAGGAACACAAGGTCGTGTTCCTGATCGACGGCAGGCAGGTGCTGGAGCGCACCATCGGCGGCCCGGCCGATTTCAAGGACGCCGATCAGAAGCAGCAGGAGGCGACCAAGGAATTCGCGGCGCGCTTCCGGGGCATCAAGCTGCCGGTCACCGCAGGCCCGCACCAGCTGGTGCTGACGTTCGTGCAGCGGGCCGAGTCCGAGTCGGACGACTGGCTGGCCTCGTTCAATCCGATGGGCGGCATGGGCGGCTTGCCGCGCATCGGCGGCCTCGAGGTCAACGGGCCGGTGGATGTCACCGGTCTGAGCGAGACGCCGAGTCGCGCGAAGATCTTCAGCTGCCGCCCGAGCGATGCGAGCCAGGAAATGCCGTGCGCGCGACAGATCCTGACCGCGCTGATGCGCGATGCCTATCGGCGTCCGGTGACGGACGAGGACCTGGCCGCGCCGCTGCATTTCTTTGATGTCGGCCGGCAGGGCAAGGATTTCGATGCCGGCATCCAGAACGCCATCGTCGCGATTCTCGCCAGCCCCAAGTTCCTCTATCGCCTGGAGACCGATCCGCAGGTGACCACCGCGCAGTCGGGCAATGGCGCGCAGGCGAGCAGCGTCAAGGTGAGCGACACCCAGGGCGCCTATCACCTCTCCGATCTGGAACTGGCCTCGCGGCTGTCGTTCTTCCTGTGGAGCCAGGGACCGGATCCGGAACTGCTGAGCACGGCGGTGAGCAACAAGCTGCACGATCCCGCGGTACTACAGGCGCAGGTCAAGCGCATGCTGGCCGATCCGCGCGCCAATGCCCTGGTCACCAACTTCGCCTTCCAGTGGCTGCAGGTCGACAGCATGGACAAGATCCAGGCCGACCCGAATGTGTTCCCGTACTTCGACGAGGACCTGCGCATCGCCTTCCGCAAGGAAATGGAATTGTTCGTGGGCAGTGTGCTGCTCAAGGACCGACCGGTGACGGACCTGCTGACGGCCAACTGGACGTTTCTGAATGAACGCCTCGCCCTGCACTATGGCATCCGTGATGTCCGCGGCAGCGAGTTCCGCCGGGTCGACCTTACCGACTCGCATCGTTACGGCCTGCTCGGCAAGGGCGCAATCCTGATGGGCACTTCGTACGCCAACCGCACCGCACCGGTCCTGCGCGGCGCCTGGGTGCTCGAGGTCGTGGCGGGCACGCCACCGCACGCACCGCCGCCGGCGATTCCGGCGCTCAAGGAGAACGTGCCGGGCGCGAAACCCCTGACGATCCGCGAGCGCATGGAAATGCACCGCTCGCAGCCCTCCTGCAACGCCTGCCACGGCATCATGGATCCGATCGGCATGTCGCTGGAGAACTTCGATGCGATGGGCAAGTGGCAGACCAAGGATGCCGAGACCGGCACCCTGATCGACACGGCCGGCAAGATGGCTGACGGCACGGCCGTCAACGGACCGGATGACCTGCGCAAGGCCCTGGCGGCGCGCCCGGATCAGTTCACCCAGACGCTCACCGAGAATCTGATGACCTATGCGCTGGGACGGTCGGTCGAGTACTTCGACATGCCGGTGGTGCGCCAGATCGTGCGCGATGCGGATCGGAACGGGGATCGCTTCACCGCGATCGTCATGGGGATCGTCGGCAGCCCCGAGTTCCAGACATCTCTCGCGCCGCGCGGTACTGCGCGGTGTCGGCGCGACCATCGCGCTGCCGCTGCTGGATGCGATGATTCCGGCCGCCACCGCACTCGCCGACACGGCCGCGGTACCGAAGATGCGCATGGCGTACATCTACTTCCCGCATGGCGCGATCATGGACCAATGGACGCCTTCCGGAACGGGCGCGGATTTCAAGCTCTCGCCGATCCTCACCCCGCTCGCGGCTTTCCAGAAACAGATGATCGTGGTCAGCAACCTCGGCAATCGTCCCGGCGAGAGCGCGGCGGTGCATGCCATCGTGCCGGGGACCTGGCTGTCATGCGTGCATCCGCGTGAGACGCAGGACCCCTACGGTGGGGTCACCATCGACCAGATGGCAGCGCTGAAGATCGGCCAGGACACCCCGCTGCCGTCGCTGGAGGTACGCACCGAATCAAGCGGCGGCGGCGGCTCCTGCGACCGCGCGTATGGTTGCAGCTATTCCGGCACGATCGCCTTCCGGACCCCCTCGACACCGCTGCCGATGGAGAACAACCCCCGCACGCTCTTCCAGCGGCTCTTCGGCCGCGGCGACACGCCCGAGGAGCGCAAGGCACTGGGGGATCAGTACGACAGCATCCTCGATATGGTGCAGAGCGATGCCGCGACCATGCAGCGGCAGCTCGGGACACGTGACCGCGTGGTGCTCGGGGATTACCTCGAGAGCGTGCGTGAAGTGGAGCGGCGGGTGCAGAAGATGGAGAAGCAGGATCTGTCGAAGCTGCAGCTGCCGCAGGTGCCGTTGGGCATCCCGGACCAGTTCCCGCAGGAACAGATGCTGATGTTCGACATGATCGCGCTGTCCTTCCAGGCGAACCTCACCCGCATCGCCACCATGATGATGGCGGCCGAGGTGAGTAACATGACCTACAACTTCATCGGCGTGCCGGATGCCTTCCATCCGGTCTCGCATCACCAAGGCGATGCCACCAAGATCGCGAAGCTCGTCAAGATCCAGACCTTCCACTCCCAGCAGGTCGCGAAGTTCCTGAAGCGGCTGCAGGACACGCCGGACGGCGACGGGTCGTTGCTCGATCACTCGATGGTCGTCTACGGCAGCAACATGAGCAACAGCAATGCCCACAACCAATACCCGTTGCCGACCTCGGTACTGGGCGGCGCCTGCGGCAAATTGAAGACGGGCCAGCATCTGCAGTGCGCCGAGCACACCCCGCTTGCGAACCTGTGGCTGACACTGATGAACCGCTCCGGGATCGAAGTCGATAAGATCGGCGACAGCACCGGCCAGTTCGCGGAGATCTGACATGAAGCGATGGATGTTAGGCGCGATTCTCGTTGGCCTCACAGCTACGGCCGGCGCCGCGCCGTCCTCGCTGGTGGAGGCCGCCCAGCAGCCGGACCCGGCGCAGGCACTGGCGCTGATCGATCACGGTGCGGATGTGAATGCACCCGCGGCCGACGGCACGACGCCGCTGATGTGGGCCGCACATCGCGGCGACTTCACCCTGGTGCAGGCGCTCCTGAAGGCGCACGCCAAGGTCGACCTCAGCAACAGCTACGGCGCCAACGCGATGCTCGAGGCGGCGCAGTTCGGCGATGTGCGCATCATCGAGGCGCTGCTCAAGGCCGGTGCCAATGTCGAGTCGCCGAATCCGGATGGTGAGACCGCGCTGATGCTGGTGGCGCGCGCCGGCAACATCGAGGCCGGTAAGTTGCTGCTGAAGCATGGCGCGAACGTCAATGCCCAGGAGAATTTCCGGGGTCAGACCCCACTCATCTGGGCGGCAGCGGAAAGCCAGCCGGCGATGGTGAAGCTGCTGATCGATGCCCATGCCGACGTGAATGCGCGTTCGGTGATCAACACGAATCGGCGCGAGGTCACCGGTGAGCCGCGGGCACAGGCGCGTCCGCCCGGCGGCATGACGCCGCTGCTGTATGCCGCGCGCCAGGGCTGCCTCGGCTGCGTCAGGTATCTCGCCGAGGGTCACGCGGACCTGAACATGGCCGATCCCGAAGGGATCACGCCCATGCTGATCGCCACCGAGAATTTCAATTTCGACATCGCCGCTCTCCTGCTCAAGCACGGTGCGGACGCGAACCGCTGGGACTGGTGGGGACGTACGCCTTTGTACGCCGCGGTCGATCTGAACACCTTGCCCTATGGCGGCCGTGCGGATCACATCTCGATGGATGAGACCACGCCCCTCAAGCTCATCGAGCTGTTGCTCGATGCCGGCGCGAATCCGAATGCGCGGCTGAAACTCTTTCCTCCCTACCGTGCCCTGGGAGCCGACCGCGGCGGCGATACGCTGTTGACGATTGGCACCACGCCGCTGCTGCGCGCTGCGCGTGCCGGGGATGCCCCGGCGATCAAGCTGCTGCTCGCACATCACGCCTTGCCGGACCTCGGCAACAACGTGGATGTGACGCCGCTGATGGCGGCCGCCGGCGTCGGGACGTCGGGCGTCGATACCCGGGGCAAGTACAAGACCCAGGCCGAGGCCTCGGCGGCCATCAAGCTGCTGGTCGCCGGTGGTGCGAACGTCAATGCGGTGGATGTCCGGGGGCTGACGGCGCTGCACGGCGCGGCGTTGCTGGGTTCCGATGACGTCGTGCGCACGCTGGCCGCCGAAAATGCGCGCCTCGACATGAAGGACAACCGCGGCATCACGCCGTTGGACATGGCCCTGGGCAAGGGCGGCGGATTGGGCCGGGGCGGCGAGGGCGCGACGGTGCATCAGAGCACCGCGGACCTCATCAAGCAGCTGCTGGCCAACAATGCCGCGGGTGGCGCAGCGCCCCCGACCGCTGCCAATACTTCCCTCAAATAACCGAACCGAACGGGACGTTTCCGCCACTGCCTCACGGTGCGGTAATCTAAACGAATGCCTAAGCTTAACGACCTGCGACTGGTGTGGGATCTGCCCACGCGACTGTTCCATTGGCTGGTGGTGCTGAGCATCATCGGCTCCTACGTCACCGCCAAACTCGGCACCGAATGGATGCCCTGGCACTTCCGGCTGGGCTTTTTCATGATCGGGCTGCTGATTTTCCGGGTGATCTGGGGCCTCATCGGCCCGCGCCACGCGCGCTTCGTCAACTTCATCCGGGGACCCACCTCGATCGTCGCCTACCTGAAGGGCGGCATCAAGAGTGTCGGGCACAATCCCCTGGGCGCGGGGATGGTGGTGCTGATGCTGCTGTTACTGCTGGTTCAGGTCACGACCGGCCTCTTCAGCACCGATGACATCGCCTATGTGGGCCCGTACAACCCTTCAGTCAGCCACGCTCTGGCAGAGAAGCTCACTGGTTTTCACCACAAGAATTTCAACCTGATACTCGCCGCGGTCGTGCTGCACCTGGCCGCGATCATCTTCTATACCTTCGTCAAGAAGGAGCCGCTGGTGCCCGCGATGTTCCATGGGCACAAGCCGGCAGATTACGTTTCTGCTCACGAGGCGATTCCGAGCAGCCAGCTGTGGAAGGCGCTGATCGTGATCGCCGTGGCCGGGGGCTGCGTCTACTGGTTGATGCACGCCGCGCCGCCGCCGCCCGCCAGCATCGACTACTGATGTTTCAAATGTGAAGAGGCCGCCTTCCCGTGAGGGAAGGCGGCCTCGGACTCAAGCGAAAGTCAGCCGATCAAACGAAAGCCGGGCGCTTACGTGTCGCGGAACTGGTCGTGGCAGGCGCCGCAGGT
>Ga0302314_10001676_pt1 | contig 41387 bp, 30 predicted proteins | sample III_Palsa_N2_3_FD_200533 | JGI IMG/M metagenome (GOLD analysis project Ga0302314, IMG submission 200533) | Peat permafrost microbial communities from Stordalen Mire near Abisko, Sweden - III_Palsa_N2_3 | ecosystem: Environmental > Terrestrial > Soil > Palsa > Peat permafrost | place: Sweden... | reverse complement strand
ACAATGCTGTACCTGAACAATGTCATGAAAGGCTTGCGCGCGGCCATACAAGGAAACCGCATTGAGCTCCCCGGGAGCGAACGCCATACGCGTAGGTGTCGCTTGCTGAGCCTGTGCCGCGCCCATGCAAAGAATCATCAGTACGAGTACCAAGCCTAATGTCTTCATTCGCGTTCTCCGTAACCGTGGGCGATGGTGATCCAACTCGATGAGCATCCTTTCTTTCCGAAACGTCCGCTTGACGGCGATATGTACCGGTCATGGCGTACTTGGATAGTCACAGGCGTTTCAGCGCACCTGCGTATCGCTCCACCCCAACTGCCCCGGCGCGGAAGCCAGCGCCAGCCGGTCGTAGCGCCACGCTGTCAACGCCCCAACTCGCTGCTGGCGAGCCTGTGCCAAGGCAGTCTACGTAAGGATGGGCCAAAGCTCGCGATGATGGATTCCAGCGATCCTGCCCACTCGGATATTGGATTAACCGCGGTTGGAGCCCGACAGCACGTCGACCCAAACGGCCAGCACCAGGATGCTGCCTTTGACGATCATCTGCCAGAAGGTGTCGACGTCCATCATCGACATGCCGTTGTCGAGGCTGGCCATGACCAGCGCACCGATCAACGCGCCGTGCACGGTGCCGGAGCCGCCGCGCATCGAGGTACCACCGATGAAGCAGGCGGCGATGGCATCGAGTTCGCCGCTGGTGCCGGCGGAGGGTGAGCCGGCAGCGAGGCGTGCGGTATTGATGACGCCAGCGAAGGCGCACATCACCCCCATCATGGCGAACACGGCCAGCTTGACCCGTGCCACGTTGACGCCCGACAAGCGCGTCGCTTCCATATTGCCGCCGACTGCATAGATGTGTCGGCCGAATACGGTCTGGGTCGAGATATACGAGAAAATGCCAAGCAGCCCCAACAGGATCATCACCGGCACCGGCACGCCGCCGGCATCGTTGAGCATGCGCAACGAACCGATGATCACCGCACCGATGACCACCAGCTTGACAACATCCATCCACACCGGCATCTGCTTCAATTCGAGCTTGGTGCGACGGCGACGGCGCATCACCGTGATGGCCAGCAGCAAAAGAAAAATCACGCCGCCCAGCACGCGCGACAGGCCAATCGGTACCAGGCCCTGTCCCAGATAAATCAGGTCATCCGGCACCGGCGCAATCGTGGCGCTGTGGGTAATGCCCAGCAGGATGCCGCGAAATGCCAGCATGCCGCCCAGACCAACGATGAAGGAAGGCACGCGCAGCTTGGTGACCCAGAAACCGTTGAATAGGCCTATGCCAAGGCCCACGACCAGCGCGGCGGCGATGGCCGCTGGCGTACCCCAGTGCATGTTGACGGTGAGTATCGCCACCACACCGCCAAGCAGTCCCGACAGCGAGCCTACCGACAGATCGATTTCACCGGAGATGATGATGAAGACCATGCCGCAGGCGAGCATGCCGGTGATCGACATCTGCCGCAGCAGGTTCGCGACATTGCGCGGCGTAATGAAGTCGCCGTCCGTGCCGATGTGGAAGAAAATCCAGATCGCGGCCACCGCCAGCAGCAGCGCGATGATCTTGTAGCGTACGAAAAACTGCTGCACTTGCTGAGCTTGCATATCTGGTTCCCAAAGAGGCCGAAAGGTCTGCCTTGCAAAAATCGGATGGAGTAGTTTGATCGAAAGCCGGTCTAGATTGAAACCCGGTAAATCAGGCTGCTTGCGGCTTCGCGTCGATCGCCGCGGCCAGCACACGTTCCTGGGTCAGATCCTTGTTGACGAAATCACCGCGCAAATGACCCTCGCCGATCACCAGCACACGATCGCTGACACCCAACACTTCACTCAGCTCGGACGACACCATGATGATCGACACCCCCTTGGCGGCCAGCTCGAACATCAGCTGGTAGATGTCGTATTTGGAGCCGACGTCGACACCGCGCGTGGGCTCGTCGAGAATCAGCACCTTAGGCGCCGGCAGCAGCATCTTGGTCAGCACCGCTTTCTGCTGGTTGCCGCCGGATAGACCCGCAATTGCCAGCGCGGGGCTGGCGGTCTTTACGCGCAAGCGCTTGATCTCGCGGTCGACCGTGGCCAGCTCGGCATTCTTGTCGATATGACCGCCATGCGAATAATGCTGCAGCGTTGCCAGCGTGATGTTGTCGCCGACGCCGAGCATCGGCACGATGCCCTGACGCTTGCGGTCTTCCGGCACCAGCGACAGGCCGGCGCGAATCGCCTGCTCGGGTGTCTTCACCTTGATCGGCTTGCCGTCCATGAAGAGCTCGGCAGTCGACTTGCCGGCATAGGCTCCGAAGATCGCTGACACTAGCTCGGTGCGACCGGCGCCGACCAGTCCGGCAACACCGAGGATCTCGCCTTTGCGCAATTCGAACGACACATCGTCAACGCGCTTGCGACTGGTATTGGTGATATCCCAACAGGTGACGTGCCGCGCCTCGAAGATCACTTCACCGATGGCATGTTCGCTGCGCGGATAGAGATTCTTGATCTCGCGACCGACCATCATGGCGATGATGCCATCGGTATTCAGTTCGGCCATCGGCTTGGTTGCGACATGCTCGCCGTCGCGAATCACGGTGACGGTGTCGCATACCTTGGCGACCTCTTCCAGCTTGTGTGAGATGTAGACGCAGGCCACACCCTCGCGCTTGAGGTCCTCGATAATGGACAGCAGTACGTCGATCTCGCTGGAGGTCAGTGATGAGGAGGGCTCGTCCAGAATCAGCAGGCGCGCGTTCTTGGCCAGTGCCTTGGCGATTTCGAACAATTGCTGATAGCCGCCACCGTAGTTCATCACCGGCGCGGCGACGTTGACGCCTTTCAGTTTCAGACGCGCCAACAACGCGTCGGCCTGACGATACATGGCATCATAATCCATGCGCCCGCCGGGCTTGGTGATTTCGTTGCCCAGGAAAATATTCTCGGCAACCGACAGCTGCGGCACCAGCATCAGCTCCTGATGGATGATGACGATGCCAGCCTTCTCGCTGTCGCGTACCGAATAGGCCTTCAGCGGCTGGCCTTCCCACAGGATTTCGCCTTCGAAACTGCCATAGGGATACACACCGGACAGTACCTTCATCAAGGTAGATTTGCCGGCGCCGTTCTCGCCACACAGGCCGACACACTCGCCAGGTCGCACCGCCAGACTCACGCCGTTGAGCGCCCGCACGCCAGAGAATTCCTTGACGATATTGCGCATCTCGAACAGATATTCACTCACACGCCCACTCCACTGCTTCCACACAAACTGCCGCGAGAGTCGCGGCGTCGATCACTACATCAAGCATTGAAACACAGGAGGCGCACCGATGACCGATGCGCCTCCTACCTGAACTTCAATTAATTACCGTACACCTGCGCATGCGTGTAGAAACCGTCCTTGATCACCAGGTCGACATTCTGCTTGGTCAGCAGGGTTGGCGTCAGCAGCTCGGTGTTGACGTCCTTGGTGCCGTTATTCATCTTGTCGGTGAATTTGGGCGCAACACCCCGAACCAGATCGACCGACAGCTGTGCCGCCTGCGAGGCGAGGTTGTTCAGCGGCTTGTATACCGTCATGGTCTGGGTGCCCGAGATAACGCGTTTCACGCCGGCGAGATCCGCATCCTGTCCGGATACCGCCACTTTACCTGCCAGCTTCTGCGCAGCGAGTGCCTGAATCGCACCACCGGCCGTGCCGTCGTTGGAAGCCACGATGGCCTGAATGTTGTTGTGGTTGGCGGTCAGCGCATCCTCAGTGATTTTCAGTGCGTTGGTCGGATCCCATTCCGGCGTCCATTGCTGACCGACGATCTTGATATCGCCCTTTGCCACCAGCGGCTGCAGCACCTTCAACTGGCCATCACGAAAAACCTTGGCGTTGTTGTCGGTGGCCGAACCGCCGAGCAGGAAATAATTGCCTTTGGGAACCGCGTTGACCAACGCCTGTGCCTGCATCTCACCCACCCTCTCGTTGTCGAACGAAATATAGGCATCGACATCGGCATTCAGGATCAGGCGATCATAAGCCACCACTTTGATACCAGCGCGCTTGGCTTCGGCAATGACGTTGCCAAGGACTTTGCCGTTGAACGGCACGATCACCAGCACGTCGACGTTGCGCGAGATCAGGTTCTCGATTTGCGCGATCTGGCGCTCTTCACTGGCATCGGCGGACTGTACGTAGACCTTCGCCCCCAGCTTGGTAGCCGCGGCGGTGAAATAGTCACGGTCGCGCGTCCAGCGCTCGACGCGCAGATCGTCGATTGAAAAGCCAATAACCGGTTTTTCCTTGCTGGCATGCGCAGGCATGGCCGCGAAGCCACCGGCCAGAGCAACGGCAGCGGAAAGTGTAAGAGTGCGGAGCGTTTTATTTTTCATGAAATTCCCCATGCAAGTGACGTGCGTCTTTAGTGGACAGAATCAGCGCCAGCTTCGGCACCAGTGAAAAGTGGCTGCAACTGCGAATACAACTTTCCAAACAACGGATACCTTTGTTCGCGATAAAACGCATGACGCGACGCAACAGGATCGAATCGCGAGATCAAGGGTGGTGACGGGCAAACGTCGGCCACAACGGCGCCCTGCTCTGCCGCCAGATGGGCGAGCCGGGCAGCGCCCAGCGCAGGGCCCACGTCACCGCCCACACGCTGTTGCAGCGGCTTGCCGAGAATGTCGGCGAGCATCTGTATCCAGTAGGCACTGCGCGAACCGCCGCCGATCACCGTAATGTCGTCGGATCTCAGTCCGGCGGCCTCCACGGCAAGCAAACCATCGAGCAAACCGAAACCCACGCCTTCCAGCGTGGCATTAGCCAGATCGGCGCGCTGTGTATCACTACTCAAACCCACGAATGCGCCGCGCGCATGACTGTCATTGTGCGGCGTGCGTTCACCGCTGAGGTAGGGCAGAAACCAGGGGCTTTTGGCATGGATTCCGTTCGACGCCTCGGCATCACCGAGCAACCCCGGTACACCCTCGTAAGCGACCAATCGTGCGGTGAAATCCAGACAGCTGGCGGCGTTGAGCATGACGCTCATCAGATGCCATGTATTCGGTAAAGCGTGGCAAAAGCTGTGAACGGCCTGTCCGGGCCGCGACAAAAAACCATCGGAAACAGCAAAGAACACGCCAGAGGTTCCCAGCGACAGCATCGCCTGCCCTGGCTTGACGATACCTACGCCGACCGCACCGGCGGCGTTGTCGCCACCACCTGCTGCGACCGGCACGCGGGGAACGCCCCAGCGTTCGGCCAATTCCGCACGAAGTTGCCCGGTGACTTGATTCCCTTCATGTAGCGATGGCATTTGTGAACGATCAAGCCCGCAAGCGCGCAGCATTTCATCGTTCCAGGCACGCTTGCCGACGTCGAGCCACAGCGTGCCAGCGGCATCAGACATATCGCTGGCATAGTCGCCGGTGAGTTTCAGCCGCAGATAATCCTTCGGCAGCAACACCTTGGCGATGCGCTCGAAAATTTGAGGCTCATGCTTGCGTATCCAGAGCAATTTCGGCGCGGTGAAACCCGGCATCGCGAGATTGCCGGTGATCGCGCGGAAGTTCGGTACCTGCTCCAGTTCCGTGCATTCGAGATCGCAGCGGCCGTCGTTCCACAGGATCGCCGGTCGCAGCACCTCATCGTTTGCATCAAGCAATGTGGCGCCGTGCATCTGGCCGGAAAGGCCGATGCCGGCGATCTCATTGGCAGCGATGCCGTGCTTTTTCGCATCGGCAAGCAGCGCATCCACCGATGCCAGCGTGGCCTGCCACCATGCCGCGGGATCTTGCTCGGACCAACCCGGCTGCGGATGCGACAAGATCAACGCGGTGGATGCGCTGGCACGCACCTCACCCTTGCGGTCGAGCAGCACCGCCTTGACTGACGACGTGCCCAGATCGATACCGATGAACATGGGCCGCGTTACTCCGGCGACCTTGCCGACATCAGCAAACGATCAACCGTAGACATAGCGATTCACCAGATTCTCCAGCGCTTCCTGCTGGCCTGACACATGTTGCGGCTGCAGATTTCGTTTGGCCGCTTCGGCGGCCAAAGCCTCCAGCGTGAAGTTGCCGGTGAGCACCTGTTGACCGAACTCGCCATCCCAGCCCGCGTAGCGTGCAGCCTTCATCGTCGCCAAGGTGTCGCGCTCGATCATCTTGGCAGCCCGTTCCAGCGCCAGCGCCAGTACGTCGATCGCACCGATATGGCCATGGAACAGATCGGCCGGATCGCTGCTCTGGCGGCGCACCTTGGTATCGAAGTTGAAGCCACCGTTGACGAAGCCACCGGCGCGAAGAATCTCGTAAACCACCAGGGTCATCTCTTCGACGCTGTTGGGGAACTGGTCGGTGTCCCAGCCATTCTGCATGTCGCCACGATTGGCGTCGATGCTGCCGAACACGCCCAATGCGATCGACGTGGCAACCTCGTGCTGGAACGAATGGCCGGCCAGCGTCGCGTGGTTGGCCTCGAGGTTGACCTTCACCTCATGCTCCAACCCGAAGTCCTTGAGGAAGCCATACACCGTGGCGGTGTCATAGTCGTACTGGTGCTTGGTCGGCTCCTGCGGCTTGGGCTCGATCAGGATGGTGCCGTTGAAACCGATCTTGTGTTTGTGCTCGATCACCATCTGGAAGAAACGACCCAGCTGCGCACGCTCGCGTTTCAGATCGGTGTTGAGCAGCGTGTCGTAACCTTCGCGACCGCCCCACAGCACGTAGTTGGCACCGCCGAGACGCTTGGTCGCGCCCATCGCGTGGAACACCTGCGTGGCGGCATAGGCAAACACTTCCGGCTGAGGATTACTGGCCGCGCCCGCGGCATAGCGCGGATGGCTGAACACGTTGGCCGTGCCCCACAACAGCTTCATGCCGGTCTGCGCCTGCTTGGCTTCCAGCACCTCGACCATCGCGGCAAAGTTGTTGGCGTACTCGGTCAGGTTGCTGCCTTCCGGCGCCACGTCGGTGTCGTGGAAGGTGTAGAACGGAATGCCTAGGCGACTGAAAAAATCGAAGGCGGCATCAGCCTTCGCTTTTGCCTGCTGCATCGGATCGCCGGGCTTGTGCCACGGCCGATCAAACGTGCCGGCACCGAATACATCACTGCCCGGCCAAACAAAGGTATGCCAGTAGCAAGCGGCCAGACGCAGGTGCTCGGCCATGCTCTTGCCGAGAATCTGGCGCTTGGCATCGTAGTGATGAAAGGCCAGTGGATTGTCACCATTGGCACCTTCGTAGCTGATCGGTGCAATGTGGTCGAAATAAGACATGGGAAACTCCACTGAATGCTGCATTGAGATCGGGTTGACAGAGATCCAGTCAGCAGATCCCAGTAATCCTCGAATGCTGCACAGTCCTTACCCTTGCAGGCAATTGCGAAATTTGTTGTGGCGATGATCATTTTCACTGTGGCAATGCGGCATGCTAGCGGGCTTGGCGCGTGATAGCGTCTACACTTGCCGAGTGATCAACGCTTCGCGGCGAGCTTCTGGCAGCGCGAAATTCTGACCCATTCGCCATACCGTACCGGACTATCGAAACGCCTATGGGACTCTCCCCGCCACCGCATCGCATCGCGCTGCTGTTCAACGCAAATAAAGGCTATGACCGTGAGGTGATCGCGGGCATCGGCCAATACCTCAACTCGACCCGGGTCGAGTGGGATCTCTATCTGGAAGAGGATTTCCGCAGCCGCGTACAGGGCATCGAACGCTGGCACGGTGACGGCATCATCGCCGACTTCGATGACCCGCAGGTGGTCGAGGCATTGAGCAAATCTGCTCTGCCCGTGGTGGCTGTCGGTGGTTCGTATGCAAATGCCGCGCGGTATCCCGAACACATTCCCTATATCGCCACCGACAACGCCAAACTCGTGCAGCTGGGTTATCGCCATCTGATCGATCAAGGCCTTTCCAGCTTTGCGTACTACGGCCTGCCACCAGCTCCTGGCAATGCATGGGCCGCCGAACGCGAAGCCGCCTACGCCCAGCAACTGCTGACGGACGAACTGCCGATAACGATTTTTCGCGGCCAACCGACCAGCGCCGGTGGCTGGGACAATGCGTCCGAGCAACTGGTCGAATGGCTGCAGGAATTACCCAAACCGATCGGCATTCTCTGCGTCACCGATGCGCGCGCACGCCAGTTGGTTCAGGCTTGCCAATTGGCGAAAATTTCCGTGCCCGAACAGGTGGCAGTCGTCGGCATCGACAACGATCCGCTGACCCAAATGCTGACGCGCATACCGCTGACGTCAGTGATGCAAGGCACCGAGGAAATGGGCCGCACGGCGGCGCATCTGCTGCATCAGATGCTACGTGGCGCCGACCATTCGCAGACCCGTATTATCGTGCCGCCGGTCGGTATCAACGTGCAATCGTCGAGTCGGCATCAGCCACTGCGCAGTCCGCTGGTGATGCGCGCTCGCCACTACATTCGCCAGTACGGCTGCCTCGGTGTCAAGACCGAACAGGTAGCCGATTATGTCGGCGTATCGCGCACCGCACTCGAAGAACACTTTCGCCGCGAGCTGAAACAGACCGTGCATCAGGCGTTGCTGCAGCACAAGCTGGAACACGCTGGCGAGTTGCTGATCAGTTCATCGCTGCCGCTGGCCGATATCGCCGTGCGTTGCGGTTTCACCTCGCTGCAATACATGTACGCGGTGTTCCGCCGCGAATACAACCTCACTCCCAAACAGTTTCAGGCGCAGCACCGCGGCGCCGAAATCACCGACTCCACCGGCAGCTCTGCATGACCTCCCTGACGTATCCAAATGCGGCCCACGTTCCCCATGCCGTGCGCTGGGGCACGCTGGCCGATGGCCGCAAGGTGCATCGCTGGACGCTGCGTAACGCGCAGGACATGCGCGTCGATATCAGCGACCTCGGCGGCAGCCTGTTGAGCTGGCACACGCCGGATCGTCACGGCCGCATTGAAGGCGTGGTGCTTGGCCATGCCGATCCGCTCGCTTACGCGGAAGGGCTTGGGTATCTCGGCGCCCTGATCGGTCGTTGGGCCAACCGCATCCGCAACGGCAGCTTCGAACTGGACGGCGTCACGTATCGACTCGACCGCAATAATAACGGTCACCACTTGCACGGTGGCCACGAAGGGTTTCATCAAGCCGTCTGGCAAGTCGATACGGATGGCGACAGCCTGCTGCTGACCCTGCACTCAGCTGATGGCGAAGGCGGTTTCCCCGGCAATCTTGATGTGCAGGTTCGTTACACACTACACGACGACGGCACGCTAAATCTCGACTATCAGGCGCGCAGTGATCAGCCCACACCGATCAACCTCACCGCACATCCTTACTTCAACCTTGGTGGTGCGCGTGGGAATATTCGCGATCATCTGCTGTGGATCGATGCTGAAGATTTTCTGGCCGTCGATGCCGGGCTGATTCCTGCAGGCCAGGAAAGCGTGGCTGGGAGTGCCTTCGACTTTCGTCATTCCGCGCCACTGGGTTCACGCCTCAGCTGGCCGCACCCGCAGTTGTCCGTCGCCGGTGGTTTCGATCACTGCTACTGCTTGGGCGAATCGCACGGCCAGCCACGCAAGGTCGCGCAGGTAATCGATCCGGCCAGCGGTCGCCGACTTACGGTAACCACGGATCAGCCGGGCCTACAGCTTTACACTGGTCAATATCTGGCTGCGTCACCCAAGCGCAGCGGCGGCTTTTACCAAGCTTTCGACGGTTTATGTCTGGAGGCACAGGCATTTCCCGACCAGATCAACAGCGCCACTGCCGAACGTGCCGTACTGCGCCCAGGCACCGTGTATCGCCAGCACACCGCATATCAGTTGGACGCGGTTTAACCACCGCTGGTGACGACAGCGATCGGAACTTTCAGCCGCTCGATTCATCGCGACGTTTATCGATACAGCGAACAAGTGCCAGCAAAAGCGCCAATGCCGGCAGCAATACCGAAAGGTTGCCGAGTTTGGCAGTGGCCAACCCGCCTGCGCAGGCGCCAATGGCAAAGCTCGAGCAGACCATCATGAAAATGCGCGACTGATGCAGTGCCACCGCGTCGCGCGGCGGAAAAATTCCGGCAAACAATAATTCCGCGGTTCGGCGCAGGTTGCCTGTCGTCATCACCGAACTGTATGGCGATCCTTCGACCTTGGCGAAGCTGGTACTTTGCAGTGCGGCCACAAAGGCCACGCCAAGCACGATGGGAATATCCGGAAAATTGCGTGGCAACGCGGCCACCACCAGCAGAAAGACGATTTCAATCGAAAGACTTAATAGCGCCGAGCGCTGCCGGGCGCTGCGCGACTCGTGCGCGCGCAGTCGAAAGGCCACGAATACACCCACAAAAAACGCGACGATCGGCGGCACATGACGCAGCGATTTATCCCACTGACCCGACGCAGCGTAAATACCAAGAAGCACTACATTGCCGCTTTGCGCATTAGCGAATACGCCGCCGTGACCGAGCCAGGTAAATGCATCCAGAAAGCCGCCTGCCCCGCTCAGCAGCATCGCTACGCCGATGGTTTCCCTAGGGTTCGAAACCGCCGCACCACGGTGGACTCTGAGCTTGCGAACAAGTGCCTGGATCGAGGTCTTCACGGTAATGGCTCACTGATGCGGCGCGAAATAAAAGCTAATGAAACAAGACTGACACATCAAATACGTGACGCTCAACGCCGAGGCTTTTTTTGTGTCGGATTGGCGCATGATCAAATGCAAGGCAGGCACAGCGGCGTCTTTCTCTGCAACTATGAGAAGCGATACTTGGGGGCGAGCAATGCCCATTGCGCCATTAGTGCGGACCACCCCGTTAAAATTCGATCACTTGTTTCCTTTCAGCATCATCATTTTGTGATTTGGCCCTTATGACTGATATCACTGCTATCGATCATTTTCCGTTTCTTGGCGAAGGCTCCGAAACGGCTGGCTTGATTCGCACGTTCGACTGGAGCAAAACCGCGCTGGGCAAAATCGAACACTGGCCCGAGTCGCTGAAGATGGCGACGGCGCTGATCCTGCGCTGTGATTTACCGATGACTCTCATGTGGGGTAAACAGGGTTACCTGCTCTACAACGATGCCTACAGCAAGATCGTCAGCACCCGGCATCCTGCGTTACTGGGCAAGACCGTGCGCGATGGCTGGCCGGAAGTGGCTGACTTCACCGCGAATGCGATGGAGCAAGTGCTGACCGGCATCAACCTTACTTACCGCAATCAGCACATGGTGCTGATGCACCCCGACGAACCGTCGGATCTGTGGCTAGACATTCTCTACAGCCCAGTGGTCGGCGCCGATGGGGTGCCAGCCGGCGTGCTGGCGCTGATCAGGGATGCCACCCAGCAGTTTCAGGCTGAACAGCGCCTTCGCATTGCGCAGGAAGCCGGCGGTGTGGGTACGTTCGAGTGGTATCCGGAAGCCGGTCGTCTGGAGGTTTCCGATCAGTATCGGCGGGTGTGGGGCCTGAGTCCGAACGAAGATGTCACTGATACGTTATTGATCAGCCTGGTGCATCCCGATGACCGTCATGCGATAGGCCCAAACCGCCTGGATTTGCCCAACCCACTCAGCTATTCCGAATTCCGACGCGTCGATCCGAAAACCGGCGAGATCCGCTGGATTGCGCGTCGGGGTGAAACGCTGGTGCTGGATGGCTCGGATCGACTGCATTACATCGGTATCGCGATGGATATTACCGACCGCAAAAAAGCCGAAGAGGCGGTGGTCGAGAGCGAAGTCCGTTGGCGCAACCTGTTCGAGGAAATGCAGGAGGGTTTTTTTGTCGGCGAGGCTGTGCGCGATGCTGCCGGACGTATGGTCGATTTCCTCATCACCGAACTCAACCCCGCCTTCGAAAAACAGTCCGGGCTGAATATCCGGTCTTCCATGGGTCAATCCATCCGTGCACTTGTTCCCAACCTTCCCGAATCGGTGATCGACGCCTACGCGCTGGTGCTTGAGTCGGGCGAATCCACGCAGATGGAAGTCCATATACCCACTTTGGAAAATCGCTGGTTCGAAGCGCGTGCGCGCAAGGTGGATGATCAGCGCTTCGCCGTGCTGTTTGTGGAAATCTCCGAACGTAAAGCCGCCGAAGATGCCATGCGTGAAAGTGAAACCCACTTCCGCACGCTCGCCCAGTCGATGCCCAATCACGTCTGGACCACGTCCGACGATGGCAAGATTGAATGGTTCAACGATCGCGTCTATGCCTACGCAGGGGTTGAGTGGGGTTCACTGGAGGGTGAAGATTGGTTCCGCATCGTTCACCCGGAAGACGTCAATCCGACGATGCAGGCCATGCTCAAGGCACGCACCACGGGCGAGAACTACCAGACTGAACTTCGGCTGCGTCGCCACGATGGGATGTATCGCTGGCACCTCGCGCGCGCCGTTCCCATCACCAATCGCGATGGCGAAATCGAACGCTGGATTGGCAGCAGCACCGACATCGATGATCAGAAGGTGGCGGAAGCGGCGCTTGGCAATCTTGCCGCCACGCTGGAAGAGCGCGTCATCGAGCGTACGGCCGAATTGATCAAGACCCAAGACGCGCTGCGCCAGAGCCAGAAAATGGAATCGATCGGCAACCTCACCGGTGGCATTGCGCACGACTTCAATAATCTTCTACAGGTCATCAGCGGCAATCTGCAGCTGCTCGGCAACGATGTAGCCGGTAACGACCGGGCTGAGCGCTGCGTACAGAATGCGATGGCCGGCGTGACGCGCGGCTCGAAGCTCGCCTCGCAGTTGCTGGCGTTTGGACGACGCCAACCATTGGCGCCGAAGGTAGTCAACGTCGCCCGCTTTATTCGCGATCTCGACGATCTGCTACGGCGATCATTGGGCGAAGGCATCGAGCTGGAAACGTTGATTGCGGACGGACTCTGGAACACGCTGATTGATCCGGGCAATGTTGAAAACGCACTGCTGAATCTCGCACTCAACGCGCGCGATGCGATGGATGGCCAAGGACGTCTGACTATCGAAGCGGGAAACGCGTCACTCGATGAAGGCTACTCGTACCAGCATTCTGAAGCCGGCCCCGGCCAGTACGTGATGATTGCGGTCAGCGACACCGGCTGCGGCATGACATCTGACATCGTCGAAAAAGTCTTCGAACCTTTCTTCACTACCAAGCCGGAGGGCCGCGGTACCGGTCTGGGCCTGTCGATGGTATACGGCTTCGTGAAGCAGTCCGGTGGCCACGTCAAGATATATAGCGAACCGGATCATGGCACCACGATCAAGATGTATCTGCCGCGTTCGACGCAGTCGGAGGATCGGGGCATCGACCAGGAATCCGGCCCGATCACTGGTGGCAGGGAAACGATTCTGGTGGCCGAAGACGATGAGGCAGTACGCAATACCGTGGTTGCGTTGCTGGATGAGCTTGGCTATCGCGTGCTGAAGGCGAAGGATGCCGAAAGCGCGCTTACCATCATCGATAGCGGCGTCACCATCGATCTGCTGTTTACCGACGTAGTGATGCCGGGTGAGCTGAAGAGCCCTGAGCTGGCGCGCCAGATACGCCACCGCCTGCCACATCTGGCGATACTTTTCACCTCGGGCTATGCGGAAAATTCCATCGTGCACGGTGGCCGCCTGGACGAGGGCGTCGAGCTGCTGAGCAAGCCCTACACGCACGAAGCTTTGGCGCGAAAGCTGCGCCAGGTACTGGACAACCAGCAGAAGCGCAACGCGGCGGCGGCGCCTGGCTCGCCACACCCGGGAAATACCGCCACTCGCAGATTGCAGCCACAGGTCGCCCGGCCGCTACAGATTCTGCTATGCGAGGATGATGAATTGATTCGCATGAGCGTTGCCGAGATGCTTGAATCCCGCGGCCATAGTGTGCTGGAAGCCGATAATGCCGCCCAGGCTGTTCGGATTCATGGCGAGCAGCGCATCGATTTGCTGCTGACGGATATCGGCTTGCCGGATGCCTCGGGTATCGAACTGGTACATCGGCTGAGGGCGCTATCGCCCAACCTGCCTGTGTTGTTCGCTACGGGACGCCTGGATATCGGCGACATCCAGAAAGATTCGCGCACGGCATCCATACTCAAGCCCTATGGAGCAGATGCGCTGCTTGGTGCCATCGACGCCTTGTCAGTATCTGGCTAGTCGATCCGCTGGCGGCCCACCGTGCCTGGCGAAACTCAGCGACCGAAGATGATTTCCTTGCCTTCGTGATCGCGGTCCCAGCCACGCAGTTGATCGCGGATATGCGCTATCCGCTGACGACCGAGCGCGTTGCGCTCCTCGTCCAGCACATGGCCATCGAGCAACTCGGCCAGGCGCTGCGCGGTCGGCAACATCGCATCCCATGCATCCAGCGCGGACAACGGGCCCGGCAAGGTCATAAAGAAACTCACGCCTGGCGTACGCAGTGCATCGAGTCGGCCCAGATCAAAATTGCCCGGCTTGAGCATATTGGCCACGCTGAAGATCGGACCAAGCTCACGCTTGCCATCAAGCAGCCGATGGTAGATGCCCATATCACCGAACTCGAGGCCGGCCTTTTCAGCAGCCACAACCATGTTCGGCCCGTTGAAATGCTCACCTTCGCGTGCCACCACGAACAAGGTAACGATGCGTTCGACAGCCAGCTGCGCCGGACGTCGGCCAAGGTCGGAGCGGGGCGGGATTTTCGGCGTCGGTGCTGCTACGGGTGGTGCCGATACCGGTTCCGGCGCAGCCGCTTCAGGCTGCGTCACGGCATGCTTCGCTTCATCGGGAGTGCTGGGCGCGCGCAGCGCATCGACAATCGAGGCCGCGTGCCCCACCAGCCGCGATGCCGGTTTGGCGCTTGGGCGCTCGCCCGACAACGTGGCGCCCAGACGCTCCAGTTCCTCGCGCATGCCGACATCCAGCTCACCCTGCTTCGGCTTGATCGGGGTATTGAAGGCGTCGTCATAGGACGAGTCGCGCGCACTGAACGAGGGCTCGTTACCGTCGGCGTCATCGCCAAGCGTGGGTTCGCGTCGTTCGCCGGCGTGCGGCGTCGGCATCACACGTCGCTTGCCCTGCTCCTTCTTCGGCTGACCGAACAGCCAGATCAGGACCAGTACGATGATGCCGACGATCAGCAGCGGAATGCCGACAGCGGGGTTCCAGGCAAAGGCGAGCACGGGTTGCATGGTCATCAGAATGTCCTCAGGCAGCGCCTGCGAGTTTAGCTGCTTCCGCGAGATCCACCTGCACCAATCGCGACACGCCCGGTTCGCGCATAGTCACGCCGCAGAGCTGGGTGGCGGCTTCCATGGTGGCCTTGTTGTGGCTGATGAAGATGAACTGCACTTTTTCGCTCATCTCGCGCACCAGGCTGGAGAAGCGACCCACGTTGGCTTCGTCCAGCGGCGCGTCGACCTCATCCAGCAGGCAAAACGGTGCCGGGTTGAGGCCGAAGATGGCAAACACCAGCGCAACCGCTGTCAGTGCTTTCTCGCCACCTGACAGCAAGGTGATATTGGAGACGCGCTTGCCCGGTGGCCGCGCCATGATCGCCACGCCAGTATTAAGCAGGTCGTCGCCGGTCAGCTCCAGATAGGCGTGCCCGCCGCCGAACAGCCGCGGAAACAGCTCTTGCACGCCGGCATTGACCTTGTCGAAGGTTTCCTTGAAGCGCTGGCGGGTCTCGCGATCGATCTTCTTGATCGCGCCTTCCAGCGTTTCCATCGCGCTGACCAGATCGGCGAGCTGGTTATCAAGATAGGTCTTGCGCTCGCTCTGTTCCGCGTGTTCCTGGATGGCGGCGAGGTTGACCGGTTCCAGCCGCACGATCTTCTGGCCCAGTTCGCCGAGCTGCTGGCGCCACTGATTCGCATCGATGTCGTCAGCCAGTTCGGCCAGCAGCGTTTCCAGTTCAAGGCCAGATTCACGGATCGCTTCGGCCAGTTGCTCGGCGCGCATCTGCAACGCCTGCGCAGCAAGTCGCTTCTGCGACAGGCCTTCGCGCAATGCGCTCAGCCCATGCTCGGCGCGTTGGCGCTCCTGTTCGAGACGACGAAACTCGCTATCGCAATCTTCCAGCGCGCGGCGGGCTTCCACCAGTTGCTTGTCGACCAGCAGGCGCTGATCGAGGTAGGTCTGACGCTCGGCTTCGAGCTCCGCGATTGGGTCGGAACCCGCCGCCAGCTGTTCGATGATGTCAGCACGACGCGAGGCGATCTGCGCCAGCTGCGTGTCCATGCGGCCCAACGATTGCTCCAGCGAGGCCAGCGCCGAACGGCGCGATTCCAGCCCCAGGGCAAGCGCATGCGACTGGTCCGCCGCCTCGCGCGCATTCATTCGTGCTTCCTCGCGTGCTTCAAGCAGCGTGCGACGCTCGTTCTCCAGCTCACGCCGCTGGTCTTCCAGATCGCCCATCAGGCCGACGGATTCATCCAGCCGTGCGCGTGCCTCGCGCGTCTGGTCCTGCAATTCGTCGATCTGGTTCGCCAAGTCGTTCAGTTCGTCGTTGACCTTGGCAGCGCGAGCCCGGGCGGTTTCCAGCTTGCCGCGATGGCTCTGCAGCTGACCGGCCAGCTCCGACTGCTTGCGATGCGCGTTGTACAGCTCACGCTGGGCATCGTCACGGGCGCGCTCGACTTCGAATTTGCCGGTGCGCAATGTTTCCAGCCGTTCGCCATCTTCCTCAAGCTGCGCTTCGAGTGTCGCAATCTGTTCGGTCAGCAGGCGCAATTCGCGCTCGCGTGCCAGCACGCCGACCTGATTACCTTGCGCACGACGCACGCGCACCCAGTGCGGCGCCAACCAGTCGCCGTCGCGGGTGATGATGGATTGATGTGGGTTCAGCGTAGCAACGAGCCGACTGGCCTCTTCCAGCGTTTCAGCGGTCTGTACGTTGGCAAGCAGCTGAAGCGCCGCCACCGGACCATGTACGCGGGCAGCCAACGTATCGGCTACGCCCTGCCCGCCATCGGCAGAAGCAAGAAGCGCGATATCGGCCTCACCGAGGCTGCCGAATTCCGAGACCAGACCGAGCGGGCTGTCGACCAGTACACCATCAAGCAAGCCAGCGAGCACGGTTTCGACGGCGGACTCCCAACCCGCATCGACCTGCAGCGCTTCGCCCAATCGACGCGACTTGTTCAATCCCAAGCGAGCCAGCCATCCACTGGCGGCACTTTCTTCCTGCCCCAGCGCCGCATGCTGTAGCGCTTCGAGCGAGGCGTGGCGACCGCGGGCCGACTGCAGCTGCTGCCGTGCTTCATTGAGGCTCGACTGCACCTGGCGTTCTTCGTCGAGCACCTTTTCGTGGCTGAGCTTGTGCTGATCGAGCAGGCTGCCTAGCGTTTCGACGCGTTCGCGCTGGGTGTCATGATCGGCATGCAACTGCTCGCCGGCCACATCGAGAGCAGCGACATCGGTCGCCTTCTGCTCGGCTTCCAGCGCTTCGCGACGCTTGGAAAGATCGATCCCCTGCCGGTCCAGATAATTGAGCTTGGTCCGTTCGACTTCGGCTGCGCGACTGGACTCACCGGCATGGCGCGTGTGGCTGTCCCAGCGCTGCTGCCAGTCGGCCAGCTTGGTTTCTGTATCACGCTGGGCTTCGGCGGTATCGTCCTGCAGCTGCTGCAGCGCCTCGAGTTTCGGTTCGCCTTCGGCCAGTGCGGTGCGCAGGATTTCGACCTGTGCACGATCGGTGCTGATATGTGTGGCCAGCTCGTCATGCTCGCGCTCGGCATCGACATGCGCGCGCTGCAGACGATCGGCGGTTTCACGACTGTAGCGAACCTGCTGCTCGACGCGCGCGATCTCGGCGCCGACCTTGTAGACCTCGGCCTGGACGCTGTTCAAATGTTCGCTGGCGCCAGTGTGGCGCTCGCGCACGGTTTCCAACTGCGCTTCGATCTGGCGCTGGCCGGCGAGCTGCTTTTCGATTTCGGTTTCGGCGGCCGACAAGTCGGCGCCTTCGCCGTCGTGCTGACTTTTCAGGCCACGGTATTCCAGCGCACGCAGCTCGGCTTCCTTGCGCGTCTGCTCTTCCTTCAGCGCCTTCCAGCGCTCGGCCGCGCGGGCCTGGCGGTTGAGGTGATCGAGCTGCTTGTCCACCTCGTCGCGCACATCACGCACACGATCGAGATTTTCGCGGGTGGCCTTGATGCGGCTCTCGGTTTCCTTCCGGCGCTCCTTGTACTTGGAGATGCCGGCGGCCTCTTCCAGATGCGTACGCAGTTCTTCCGGATGCGCCTCGATGATCTGGCTGATCATGCCCTGCTCGATGATCGAGTAGCTGCGCGGACCGAGGCCCGTGCCGAGGAACAGATCCGTGATATCGCGGCGGCGGCAGCGTGTGCCGTTCAAGTAGTAAGCGGACTGCCCATCGCGGGTGACCTGACGTTTTACCGAGATCTCTGCGTACTGGCCGTACTCGCCCTGGACCGAGCCATCGCTGTTGTCGAAGATCAGCTCGACCGTCGCCTGACCGACCGGCTTGCGCGTGTTGGAGCCGGAGAAGATCACGTCGGTCAGCGAATCGCCACGTAGACGGCTGGCTGCACTCTCGCCCATCACCCAGCGGATCGCGTCGATGATATTGGATTTGCCGCAGCCGTTCGGACCAACCACACCGATCATGTTGCTCGGCAGGTGCAGGGTGGTCGGGTCCACGAAGGACTTGAAACCGGCAAGTTTGATGGTGCTCAGGCGCATACGAGGCTTCGGTCAACAGATTGCGACAGTATAAGGCACGGTGGATTTCCCACATTTCGGGGCCGCCAACGATCCGACCGGCATCCGCTTGCAGGGCATGCCTATAGATAGGCGGGAACCTCCCTGATCAGGTTGCCGGAACCCGGCGACCCTCGACTCAGCCACTGCCCGGTGACGGTTTATTCCGCTCAAGCCGTTCCACGTGGCCGTCGCCGCTAACGCGATAGCGCACCGGCGCATCCACGTCGAAGCGGCTGCCCGGAACGAACAGCGGCACCAGCACGCGTGTATCGCGGATCAGGCCGAACACCGACAGGTGGCTAGGCACCGCGCTGTTCTCGAAGACGGGAGCCGGTTCTTGGAGGCGCGACAGGTCGTGCCGCAAATGCGCCATGTACAAATGAGTCGCCCGGTAGTACGACAGCATCGAACCGGACGAGCGCTGCCCCGCGTGCCACAGGTTCATCACATTCAAGGACGCGTAGCACAGCAGCGCAAGACTGGCGAGCAACCGCAGCCGGGACTTTTCCTGCGGCAAGGGGCAATTGGCCAGCACGCGCATCGTCCACAGGCCGCCAAAGATCACGAGCAGGTGCAGCTCTTCATAGTAGTAGCGGTACTGATGTAGGATCACGCCGCCCCAGATCGTGCCACGATCGGACAGCGCCAACGGCAGGAAATCCGCACCAGCAACAACCAACATGCCCAGCATCAGCTTCCAGCCGTCACGTACCCGCCATGCAGTCCAGCCGGCCAGTGACAGGTAAAGTGCGGAGATCAGGACCAGCCGCACCGAAAGGCCGTGCCTGGGAACGTCCCAGTCGCCTTCAACGCTGAGCCCGGTCACCGACGAGGCCAACATCTTCAGAAACCCGCATTCGCTGCTGAAGGCCCGCTGCGCCAGTTCGGCCTGATTGCCCGCGGGAGCCAGGCTGGCGAGATGTGCGCGCACAGCGGCTTCGGGTAGTGTCCCAATCAGCTTGCGAGAGTCCTCCAGCAGATGCGGCTGGTGAGTGGCCAGATAGACGACGACATAAACGGCAGACAGCGCCAGCAGAATCAGCGGTGGCCAGACCTTGCGCAACAGTGGCCTGAAGAAGTCACCCTCGTGCAGCAGCAGGCCGAAAGCCAACATATGCAGTGGGATGAATACGGCCTTCTCGTAAAAACACAATGCGCCGAGATAGGCAAGCCCGAGCCACACCAGCTGGCACCGGCCGCCCTGACGCAACCAGACCAGGTAGTAATGGATCGCGCATAAATCCAGGAACACGTAAGGGGCGCGATGCTGCGCATGCGCCCACCAGATCAGTCCGAACGCCACCAAGTTGGAGCAGCAGTAGATCGCCAGCCACAACGGTTGGCCGCTGCCGATTCGCATGAAGCCGAGAATGCGGTACAGGTAGGTCGCCGAACCCAGCTGAAAAAGCATCAGCAGGCCGACGGCGAACACGAAGTTCATCGGCGCGATCGAATAGGACAACCAGGTCAGCAGCCGGTGTCCAGGCACAAAATGCACATTGGTCGACGTCAGCAGGAACTGCCAGAAACCCGACGTCCGCATCAGCAGGAAATTGTTGAGGTCCTCGTTGTCGAAGTCGCTGTGGGCAACGACGTACCGGGCATAGAAAGCGATGAAGCAGCACGTCGTCAGCCACGCGAGCCAGCGAACCTGCCTGGAGGATGGCTGCCACCATGCCGGCGCAAGTGCGGCCGGCGGATTCATGTGCGCAATACTTGGATAGCCGTCACCTTGCATGCGACCAGCTACGGGCGACATGACATGCGCTCACTCCGATGGCGCAAAGGCATCGATCGACAACGCGTGAATGCCGTTGTCCATCAACCCATCGAGCGCTGCATAGACCGTGCGATGGCGCTTGAGCGGTAGCATGCCGGCAAACGCAGCACTGACGATGCGCACGTGGTAGTGACCCTTGCCCGCGTTCGCATGCCCGGCGTGCTTGTGGCCTTCGTCGAACACCTCCAGCACGACGGGAAGCAATGCCTCCGCAAGCCGCCTACGGATCTCTTCGACCACGGCCGCGCTCACGGCAGCGTCTTGCGGAATGGCTTGACCGTCACACGAGCGTAGACGCCGGCAGCCACGTAGGGATCGGCTCCTGCCCAAGCTTCTGCTTCGTCCTGCGATGGGAACTCGGCGACGATCAGACTGCCGGTGAAGCCTGCCGGGCCGGGGTTCTCCGATTCGATCGCCGGAAACGGGCCTGCCAGCAGCATGCGGCCTTGGTCCTGCAGGGCGTTGAGGCGGTCGAGATGCGCCGGGCGTGCGGCCAAGCGCTGCTCCAGCGAGCCGGAATGATCTTCCGCGATGATCGCGTACCACATGATGGACAGACTCGCGTAGCAGGTAGAATCTGCGGATTCTAGATGAAATCGCCCCAGCGTAAGCCCATCGGCCGACCTTGCATGAAGGAATTGCTTGAACATGACCGATGATCGGCACGATCGGCTGAGCGAGTGCGAATCGCTGCGCGGCATCGCCATCACCCTGGTTTTCTTCTACCACTTCCTCGGCTCACTGCGCGGTTATGCGCCTGACCCACACGCTCATTTCGCCACGGCCCTGCTGTTCGGCGGCAGCACCGGCGTGGATCTGTTTTTCGTCCTGAGCGGCTTTCTGTTGTCGCTGCCCTTTTTTCGCGGAAGCCCGCTTGCGCTCGGGCAGTTTTTCGGGAATCGCGCGCTGCGCATCCTGCCTATGTACTACCTCGTTGTATTGGTCGGCGCGGCCTGGGGTGGGGGCTGGCAGACAGCGCTGCATGCGGCCGTGTTCCAAAACATCGGCCTCGCTGCCATGGGCTCGTTCGGCATCGTCTGGTGGAGCCTGGTCGTCGAAGTCCAGTTCTACCTGGCATTGCCAATCCTGGTCTGGCTGGCCCGCCAGCGATGGGGGCGCATGGTGATCGTAGCCGTACTGGCATGCTTGTGCTTCTGCTATCTGAAAATCGCCTCTCCGACAGCAGCCGGCTTCTGGGCCGCCCAGCGCAACTCCCTACTAGGCCGTTGGCCACAGTTTGCCGTGGGCATCGCCGCGGCTTGGTTGCACCACCGTCATGGCGCCGCGTTGCGCGGCATGGATGGGAAAAGGCGCCTCTGGCTGGGCACGCTCGCTGCGCTTGGCGCACTGGTGCTGCTCGATGCGATCACGCTTCGCGGCCTGCGCCTATTTGGCGTATCGCAGTTCGTGCACTGGTACAAGCATTACCTGTATCTGTCGATCCTATGGGCGGTATTCCTGATCGCGGTGATCGACCTGCAACCGGCTTTCCGCAAGTTGGTAGTCAATCCGCTGCTGCATCGGATCGGCCTGTGGTCGTATTCGATCTATCTATGGCACGCCGTGTTTATCGTTATGCTCGTGCTGCGACTGAACATTCAGCCGTCCGATACACAGCTGGCTGAGTATCTGCCCAACTTCATGCTGTTCATCTACATGGCAGGCGCCACGTTGCTGGTTTCGGCGACGACCTATCAACTGGTCGAGAAGCCGTTCCTGCGACTGAAGCGCAACAGGTTCCTGCGGATTGGCCAGGTACGCGAGGACGCTATGTAACACACCGCATGGCCACCGTGCGGCAGCATATCTCCGAACCGGCGCACATCGCGGTGCCCGCAGAGACGCACGGCGATGGCTCTGGGAATGGCGCTCAGGCCTCCGGGCGCATGTACGGGAACAGCAGCACATCGCGGATGGATGCGGATCCGGTCAGTAGCATCACCAATCGGTCGATGCCGATGCCCAGGCCGCCGGTGGGCGGCAGGCCAACTTCGAGCGCGCGAATGTAGTCGGCGTCGAAGTGCATGGCTTCATCGTCGCCTGAATCCTTGGCGTCGACCTGCGCTTGGAAGCGTGCGGCCTGATCTTCCGGATCGTTCAACTCGGAGAAACCGTTCGCCAGCTCCTTGCCGTTGACGAACAACTCGAAGCGGTCGGTGATGCCCTTGTCGGTGTCGCTCTCGCGCGCCAGCGGCGACACCTCGACCGGGTGATCGGTGATGAAGGTCGGCTGGATCAGCGTGTGTTCGACGGTCTTCTCGAAAATCTCCAGCAGCAGCTTGCCCCAGCCGTAACCGGGCTTCACCTGCACGTGCAGCCGCTTCGCGTGCGCTGCCATCGCTTCGCGATCGCGCAGCTCTTCACGCCTGATCTCGGGGTTGTGCTCGAGCACCGCGTCTTCCATGCGCCAACGGCGGAATGCCGGGCCGACGTCGATCTCGGCGCCATCCCAGGTCAGCTGAGTGGTACCGAGCACGCTCCGTGCGGTATCGCGGATCACCGACTCGGTGATATCCATGATCTCGTGGTACGTGGCGTACGCCTGGTACAGCTCCAGCATGGTGAACTCGGGATTGTGCCGGGTCGACACGCCCTCGTTGCGGAAATTGCGATTGATCTCGTAGACGCGGTCGAATCCACCGACCACCAGCCGCTTCAGGTAAAGCTCCGGCGCCACGCGCAGATACAGATCCATATCCAATGCGTTGTGATGCGTGATGAATGGCTTCGCCGTGGCGCCGCCGGGAATCACGTGCATCATCGGCGTCTCGACTTCCATGAAGCGACGCGGCGCGGCCTCCAGCCACTGGCGCATGAAACCGATGATCTTCGAGCGCGTCACGAAGGTGCGTCGCGCTTCTTCGGTGACGATCAGATCGACGTAACGCTGGCGATAGCGCTGTTCCACGTCGGCCAGGCCATGAAACTTGTCCGGCAACGGACGCAAGCTCTTGGTCAGCAGGCGGATGCTGTCGGCACGCACGGAAAGTTCGCCGGTCTTGGTGCGCATCAGTACACCTTCGGCGCCGATGATGTCGCCGACGTCCCAGCCCTTGAACGCTTCGTAAGTCTCGCCCACCGTGCCCTGGTGGATGAACAGCTGGATGCGGCCAGTATAATCCTGCAGCTGCACGAAGCTGACCTTGCCCTGCACGCGCTTGAGCACGATACGGCCCGCCACCTTCACCCGCCGCGCTGCCGCCTCGATCACTTCGGCCGTCTGGACGTCCTTATCCGCAAACTCGGTCTGCAGGTCACCGGTAAAGCTGTCGATCTTGAAATCGTTCGGAAACGCGATGCCCTGCCCGCGCAGCGCGGTCAGTTTCTCGCGACGCTCGGCGATCAGCTTGTTTTCATCGATAGGTGGGGTGTCAGTCGGTTCACTCATGGGGATTCCCTTGCTGCCGGCGCGCACGCCGAGCGGCGGACATTTCTCTGTTTATGGTTGGGTTGCAAACAAAAATGGGGAGCTTTTTCTTCAGAACGACATCGCCCGTCAATCGCCCTTGTGAAACACGTGCTTGACCGCATGCCTGGTCGCATTCCAGCCGTCGCGCGCTCCATGACCGATACCGATTCCGGCTTCTTTCGCACCATGCCCGACCGATGTGGTCACGTGCTTGGTCGCGTGCCCGATGTCACGAGCGCCATTGCCAATGCCTTTCCCGGTAGCCCTCGCATCATGCTTGATATCCTGGCCGGCGGTACCCTGCTGTGCGTTTACCGCATGGCTGAATGTCGCAAACACCGTGCAGGCAACAAGGATCCCGCAGATCTTCTTGCTGTTCATGCTGGGGCTCCTTGATGGTGATCGGGCCGATTCAACGGGTCAGTACTTACGCATCGCTGCGTTTCGAACCCGCTTCAAGGCCGGATTTCAGGCTGGCCTCGATAAATTCGTCCAGATCGCCGTCCAGTACCTTCTGCGTATCGGTGCGTTCGATGCCAGTGCGCAGATCCTTGATGCGACTCTGGTCGAGCACATAGTTGCGAATCTGGCTGCCCCAGCCGATGTCGGACTTGGTTGCTTCCAGTGCATCGCGTTCGACGTTGCGCTTCTGCACTTCCAGTTCGTACAACTTGGCAGCCAACATCTTCATCGCCGTGGCGCGGTTAGCGTGCTGACTGCGGCCGGTCTGGCAGGCCACTACCGTATTGGTCGGGATATGCGTGATACGCACGGCCGACTCCGTCTTGTTGACGTGCTGGCCGCCAGCGCCGGATGAACGATAAACGTCCGTGCGCAGATCGGCTGGGTTGATGTCGATATCGATGTCGTCATCGACTTCGGGCGACACGAACACCGAGGTGAAACTGGTATGGCGGCGATTGTCCGAATCGAAAGGCGACTTGCGCACCAGACGGTGGACACCGATTTCGGTCTTCAGCCAGCCGTAGGCGTAATCGCCCTCCACGCGAAACGTGGCGGACTTGATGCCGGCGACGTCGCCACCGGAAACTTCCATCAATTCGGTCTGCCAGCCGCGCGATTCGCACCAGCGCAGGTACATGCGCAGCAGCATCTCGGCCCAGTCCTGCGCCTCGGTGCCGCCGGCACCGGCCTGGATGTCGACGAATGCATTGGTCGCATCCATCTTGCCGGAGAACATGCGCTGGAATTCCAGCTTGCTGATCTGTCCGTCGAGCCTGGCGACGTCGGTCACCACTGACTGCGCGGTTTCCTCGTCGTTGTCGGCGATCGCCATCTGCAGCAGTTCGTTGCCGTCAGTGAGGCCGGCCGTCAAGGTGTCGATGCCGCTGACGATGGTATCGAGCCGGGCACGCTCGCGGCCAAGCTCCTGTGCGCGTGCCGGATCGTCCCACACGGTGGGGCTTTCCAGCTCGCGGGTTACTTCTTCGAGACGCTCACGCTTGGTGGCGTAGTCAAAGATACCCCCGAAGCGACTCGACGCGGCCGCTGAGGTCCGCAATCTGCGCAAGGATAGGATTGGTCTCGATCATGGGTTGGCTCATACCGGGTTTACGACCGCCAATAATAGCAGAGGAAAATCAACGGTCGGTCGCGGCAATTGCATCCATGGTCTGGCGCACAGCTTACCGTGGTGTTTCGGGATACTGCTTGCCCAGTTACGTGTAGCAGATGTGCAAGACCCGAATGTCAGTCGTCGAACGCCTCGACGGTTTCGCGATGCCCACGCAGGAAGGCGTCGGCGACCAGGCGCAGCGGAGTCGTATCAACATCGCTGCAACCGCTGTGAATCAGCGTCGCAAAGCGCGCATACAACCCCGGGTATTCACCATCCTCACCATGCTCGATGCCACTGGGCAGCTCCAAAACCGCCCCACCTTTGGTGAGTTTTAGCCTGCCCGCATCGGTCTCGACCACGATATCCCAACTCTGCGGACCCGTCTGACGCCAGTCGAGATCCATCGATATCTCGACACCGGCGGTATCGTTGAACCTCATCTTGGCGGCGATCGGCGCAGCGCGATTGACCGGCGTCGAGAGGACCGCGGAGCGAAGGAAGAACGCTCGCGGCAGGATACGCGTGACGATCGACAACGCATTGATGCCGGGATCGAACACTCCCAGACCACCCGGTTCCCAGATCCAAGCCTGTCCCGGATGCCAGACACGAACGTCCTCTCGCCAGCTAATCGAAACGTTGTCGATACGCCGATCGGCGAGCCACGCACGCGCCGGCTCCACCCCGGCGGCATAACGCGAATGCCAGCCGGCAAACAGGGTCAAGCCGTTTGCGCTTGCCTGTTCCTCCAGTGCCGCAACTTCGGCCAGTGTCGCGCCTGGAGGCTTTTCGAGAAAGACGTGAACACCCTGCACCAATGCTTCCCGAGCCAGCTCGTAACGAACTTGCGGCGGGGTGCAAATGACAACGGCGTCGACCGCTGGGCCGTCCCTGAATAATGCTTCAAGGCTCTCGCAACAAGCGACGCCTTCGATGCCCGGAGCGCCAGGGCTAACCACTGCCGTAAGGCGAAAAGCCGCATTGCCTGCGATGGCAGGAAGGTGTTGATCGCAAGCGATCTTGCCCATGCCAACCACCGCAACACGTATCGGGCCCATGCTCAGAGCGCCTTGATGATGAAAGTTTGCGCAGAAGCGAGCGCCAGCCTATTGCATAGCGGCAGGGTGAAAGGTGCAGCCTCGATCTCGAACTGATCGCCCACTTGCGTTTTTATTCCTTCGGAGAACGACAGTGTGGCGGTACCAAAAAAATGGACATGGATATCGCCTGGCTGTCTAAACACGTCGTACTTGAAATGATGCGCCTCCAAGTTGGCGAAACTGTGCGACATGTTTTCCTCGCCGGACAGGAACGGCTTTTCCCAAAGAACCGCGCCGCCACGACGGATGCGGCTGGTGCCTTTTATCTGCGCCGGCAGCGGACCGACAAGCAATTCGGGTCCCAGTGCCGCCTGCCTCAGCTTGGAGTGCGCTAGCCAGAGGTAATTGTGGCGTTCGGTGACATGATCACTGAACTCATTGGCGAGGCAAACGCCGAGGCGAAAAGGCGTCCCGTCTTCGCCAATCAGGTAAATACCCGCCAATTCAGGCTCTTCACCACCATCTTTCGCGAAAGATGGTGATGTCAGTGGCTCGCCCGGGCCGACGAGGCCAGTTCCGTTGCCTTTGTAGAACCATTCCGGCTGGCACCCGAGCTGGCCGGGAGCAGGCTTGCCGCCCTCGACACCTTCGAGAAATATCCGCATCGAATCCGTTTGCGTCTGAGCCGCAGCAGCCTCACGGTGCATCTTGTCGCGTCCTTCGGCGGAGCCCAGGTGGGTGAGGCCCGTGCCGGTCATGAACAGATGCGCTGCGTCCGGGTGATCGATCGGCGCCAGCAGCCGGCCACCGGCCAGTTCGGCGGCGATGTCCACGGTTTCCCCGAAACCGCAATCCGCCACCGCGCCAGCGAGATCGGTGCCCATGGCGATCGCCAGGTTCGCCAGCGATCTCACGCTATCGACGCCGACCACGAAAGCGTCGCCGTTGCCGGTGGAGGCGATCACAGAGCGATTGCCGCCTGCGTCACAATGTTGCAAAAGGCGCAAGGTCATGTCGTTTCTCTCTTCATAGGGTTGCGGCACTCGCAGGTTTCCGGAGCGCGGTAAGGCATGGGATACGGAGCGGGTAATCTAGTGAGTCGGGATCCCGTCCAGCAGTCGCGGTGAGCCGGCGTCATCGCGTAGCACGCTGGGCAGCAATCGGGGCGAGAAGTTCTGATAGGAAACCGGCCGCAGAAAGCGGTCGATGGCGAGACTGCCCACTGAGGTGGAACGTCCATCGGAGGTCGCCGGATACGGTCCGCCGTGCACCATCGCATGGGTAACCTCCACACCGGTTGGCCAGCCGTTGACCACAATGCGTCCGCTTTTTCTCTCCAGCAACGGAATCAGCGCTGCGGCCATTTCGGTATCGCCGTCATCCATCTGCAGCGTCGTTGTCAGCTGTCCCTCCGCCGCCGCCAATACCGACCGCAGTTCCGCTTCATCAGCGCAGCAAACCAGCAATGAAGACGCGCCGAATATCTCTTGCCCAAGCGCCTTGTCGGACAAAAACGACTGACCGCTGGTCGAAAAGAACGTGGCGCGACCGTCATTGACGCCCCCCCCGGCGGGTCCCTGGGCTATGGCCCGTACCTTGTCATGGTGCTGAAGCGTATTGATGGATTGTTCGTAGGCGGAGTGAATGGCACCGGTCAACATCGTCTGCGCAGCAACTGCGGAAATAGCTTCAGTGGCAGCCGATACGAAAGCCTCAAGTCCGTCGCCCTCGATCGCCAGCAACAGGCCTGGATTGGTACAAAACTGCCCTGCGCCCATGGTCAACGATCCGACAAAGGCCGCACCAAGCTCAGCACCGCGCGCGCGCAGTGCTTTTGGCAACAGCAGCACGGGATTGATGCTCGACATCTCCGCGTAAACGGGAATGGGGACGTCACGCAATTGCGCCAGTTTGACCAGCGCCAGCCCACCGGCACGCGATCCGGTAAAGCCCACCGCGGCTATGGCGGGATCCTTGACCAGCGCAGCGCCCAGTTCGATGCCCGGGCCAACGAGATGCGAAAACACACCCGACGGCAGGCCGCAGGCCTTCACCGCGTCATGTATGGCACCGGCGACCATCGCGCCGGTGGCAGGATGGGCGGGATGGCCCTTGACGATGACCGTGCAACCTGCCGCAAGCGCCGAAGCGGTGTCGCCACCGGCCGTGGAGAAAGCGAGCGGAAAATTCGACGCACCAAACACCGCGACCGGCCCGAGCGGAATCCTCCGCAACCGCAGATCGGTTCGTGCCGAGGGTGTTGGCCCACTCGCAACCGGGTCAATGCGCAAACCCATCCAGTCGCCACGCCTCAGCACTCCGGCAAACAGCTTCAGCTGCGCTACGGTGCGGCCGCGCTCTCCTTCAAGACGCATACGTGTAAGGCCACTTTCCCGTATCGCAGTCACTATCAGATCGTCACCCAATGCTAGAATTTCGGCACCGATACGTTCGAGAAAAACGGCCCGGGCTTCAGCATCAGTCGCACGGTATGCGTCGAACGCGGCCTCCGCAGCCAAACAAGCGGCTTTGACCTCGGCGATTCCGTCCGTTTCGAAAACTGAGCCAAAGGGCTGACCGGTTACAGCATCTATCGAGCGAAACTCAATTTTCGTGTCTCCGGTCAGCTTGGTCTTGTCATCGTTCAACATTATGTTTCACCACAATTAATTACTCAGACAAATAGATTAAGTCGCGTATGCTTGCTTTGCAATGCCGGCGGCTTTCCTGAGACCCTCGGGTAAGCAAGCCATTGATGGTTACGAAGGGATGAGCTCTTGAGCAAAACGACCGCGCCAACAGAACCCATCAAGCCTGTCCGGGAGCCGCGTGGGACGGGTCGACGCCTGTACGGCGCGATTGCGCATAAGCTGGGTGCCGCGATCCTGGCCGGCGAATATCTTCCGGGTGACGTGCTCTCCGGAGAAATCGTGTTTTCCGAATTACTGGACGTATCGCGAAGCGCGTACCGCGAGGCGATTCAGGTTCTTGCCGCCAAAGGGTTGGTTGAAAGTCGGCCCAAGGCTGGCACCCGCGTTCTACCGAGAAACCGTTGGAATCTGCTCGACCCGGAGGTACTGGGCTGGGCATTTGCGGGGCAACCTGATATTGCCTTTGTCCGCAGCCTGTTCGAACTTCGTGCCATCGTTGAACCTGCCGCGGCAGCACTTGCTGCGGAGCGACGTGACAAGGCCGCCCTCAAAAGCATGCGTGATGCACTGGCCGGCATGACCCGGCACACGCTCGCCAGCGAAGCAGGCCGACTAGCCGATCGCGATTTTCATAACGCCATTCTGCTTGCCACCGGCAACGATGCGCTCATCGTACTCAGCGCCAGCGTATGCGCTGCAGTGAGCTGGACAACGCAGTTCAAGCACCGCCAGCGAGCGCTGCCGCGCAATCCCATCCCTGACCATCGCCGCGTGCTTGATGCGATTGCCGCCAGTGACTCCGCCGCCGCCAGCGAGGCGATGCGGGTGCTGGTGGAACTGGCGCTGGAAGATACGCGCCAGTCGATGCAGCCGTAGGCTACTTCGCTACACGCCTACTTTTCAGCGACCACCGGTGCGACGCTTGTTGTAGACGTCGAATGCCACGGCGGCCAGCAGGACGAGTCCCTTGATCAGGGACTGGTATTCCGTGCCGACGCCGAGAATCGACATGCCGTTGTTGAGCAGTCCGATAATGAGTCCACCGACGATGGCTCCCGTGACGGTACCGATGCCTCCGGTGACAGCGGCGCCTCCGATGAATACAGCCGCGATCGAGTCGAGCTCGAAACCAGATCCGGCGCTCGGGCTCGCGAGGTTCAGCTGGGCAGTGAAGACAAGCCCGGCGAGAGCCGAGATCACGCCCATGTTCACGAACAACAGGAAGGTGACCCGCTTGGTCTTCACGCCGGAGAGGGCCGCCGCGTGCAGGTTTCCACCGATGGCATAGACGTGACGACCGAAGACGGAGCGCGCCATGACCGCCGCATAGACGACGATGAGCAAGCCCAGTATCACCAGAACGATCGGGGTTCCGCTGTAGCTCGCCAGCAAAAAGGCGATATAGATGATCAGGAATGCGCCAAAGGCCAGCTTGAGGATGAACCACCAGAGCGGCTCGGACTCCAGCCCGTACTTGTGGCGCGCCCAACGCTGGCGAAGCGAGCCGAAGATCAGCACGATCGAGGCGAGCACACCGAGACCGAGCGTAAGCGGCTCGTAGCCACTCGTTCCGAAGCTTGGCAGAAAACCGGATCCCAGCCGACGAAAAGCCTCCGGGAAGGGCGATATCTGCTGATTTTGCAACGCGATCTGCGCTGCCCCGCGAAACACCAGCATGCCGGCAAGAGTGACGATGAAGGCCGGTATTCGGAAGTACGCGATCCAGAATCCCTGCCAGGCGCCTACGAGCGCACCGAGGATCAGGCACAGCACAATCGCGATCGGCCACGCAATGTGCCACTCGGTGATCATCACCCCGGCCATGGCGCCGACGAATGCCACCACCGAACCAACGGAGAGATCGATGTGGCCGGCAATGATCACCATCACCATGCCGATCGCAAGGATCAGGATATAACTGTTCTGGATGACGAGGTTGGAAACGTTGATCGGGCGTAGCGTGATGCCGTGGGTCGTGATCTGAAAAAACAGCACGATCACGATCAGAGCGGTGAACAGGCCAACCTGGCGAAGCTGGCCGGTGAGATAGTTCAGTACCCTCCTCGCCTCGCTGACGGGTTTCGTCAATTCGTTAGACGTTGTCACTGGTGCACTTCTCCCGCTCTCTTGTCATGTGCTGCATAAGGAATTCGGCGGTCGCCTGCGAGCGCGGAACATCTGCTGTGATGCGTCCCTCGGCGAGGGTGTAGATGCGGTCGCACACGCCGAGGAGCTCTGGGAGCTCCGACGAGATCATGATCACGCCTTTGCCCTCATCGGCGAGCCGATTGATGATGGTGTAAATCTCGTACTTGGCGCCGACGTCGATACCGCGCGTCGGCTCATCGAGAATGAGCACCTCGGGGTCAGCGTACATCCACTTCGACAGCACGACTTTCTGCTGGTTTCCACCCGACAGTTTTCCGGTGATCGAGTCGACACTCGGCGCCTTGATGTTCAAACTCTTGAGGTACTTGCCGGCAACGGTTGCTTCCTTGTGGTCGTCGACGAAACCAAACATTCCCGCGAGCTTGCCGAGCGCCGATCCCGACACGTTACGGGTGATGTCGTCGATGAGGTTGAGTCCGTAGCGTTTGCGGTCTTCCGTCGCATAGGCAATGCCATGCTGGATCGCCTTCGACACGGTGCCCGTATCGATTTCGACGCCACGCTTGAAGACCTTTCCGCTGATCTTCACGCCGTAGCTCTTGCCGAACAGGCTCATCGCAAGCTCGGTGCGCCCTGCCCCCATAAGCCCAGCAATACCGACGATTTCGCCGGCACGGACGGAGATCGAGGCGTCCTTGACGATCTGGCGGGACGTATCGATCGGATGGAACACGTTCCAGTGTTCGACGCGCAACAGTTCCTCGCCAATCGTCGGAGTGTGATCCGGGTATCGACTTTCGAGCTCGCGCCCGACCATTCCCTTGATGATCCGCTCTTCGGTGATTTCGTCCGCGTGCATGTCGAGGGTCTCGATCGTGCGTCCATCCCGGATGATCGTCACCTCGTCGGCGATCGCCTTGATCTCATTCAATTTGTGGCTAATGATGATCGACGTAATGCCTTGACTCTGAAGCTGTTTGATCAGCTCGAGCAAATGCGCCGAGTCCTCGTCGTTGAGAGCGGCCGTCGGCTCATCGAGAATAAGCAGCTTCACTCGCTTGGAAAGCGCCTTCGCGATCTCGACAAGTTGCTGCTTGCCAACGCCGATGTCGGTGATCTTGGTGATCGGATTGTCTTTGAGGCCCACCCGCGCGAGCAGTTTGGATGCCTCCAGGTTGGTCTTGTTCCAGTCGATCCAGCCATTCGTCTGTTGCTCATTGCCGAGAAAGATGTTCTCAGCAATGGAGAGGTACGGACTGAGCGCGAGTTCCTGGTGAATGATAACGACGCCAGCGGCCTCGGAATCGTTGATGTTCTTGAAATCGACCCTCGCGTCTTCGAAAACGATCTGGCCGTCGAAGCTGCCCGCGGGATACACGCCGCTGAGCACCTTCATGAGGGTTGATTTACCTGCGCCATTCTCGCCACAGATGGCATGAATATGGCCGCGTTTGACACCGAGCGAGACGTTTTGCAAAGCCTTGACGCCCGGAAACGTCTTCGTGATGCTCTGCATCTCGAGAATGTTGGTCGTCACGTTTTCTGCTTCTTCCTTAGATAGAAGAGAGTGGATGAACGAAACAGCGCTGGCGGCGGGTTAGCCGCCGGCCAGCGCAGGTCGATAAGCGAAACTACTGGAGTTGCGCCGCCGTGTAGTAACCGCTGTCGACGAGTACTTTCTGGTAGTTCGCCTTTGTGACCACGGTCGGCTGGAACAGGTAAGTCGGAACGGTGATGACCTTGTTGTTATAGGTCTTGTCGTCGTTCGTTTCCGGCTTTTTGCCGGTCAGGATGTCGTTGGCCATGACAGAGGCCTGGTCGGCGAGTTGGCGCGTGTCCTTGTAAATGGTCGAGTACTGCTGGCCGGCGATGATCGACTTGACCGTTGCAGCCTCGGCATCCTGTCCGGTGATGACCGGCAGCGGCTTGGCGGACGTTCCGTAACCGGCACCTTGCAGAGCCGAGATGATACCGATCGACAGGCCGTCGTACGGCGAGAGAACGCCGTCGAGGGTCGCCCCGTCCGAGTAGGACTTCGCGATCAGGTTCTGCATGCGAGCCTTGGCGGTTGCCGGATCCCACTGCAGCGTGGCGACCTGGGTGAAGCCGGTCTGGCCACTCTTGACGACAATGGACCCATCGGCGATGTACGGCTTGAGGGTATCCATCGCTCCGTTGAAGAAGAACGTTGCGTTGTTGTCATCCGGGCTGCCGGCGAAGAGCTCGACATTCAACGGCCCTTTCTTGTCGGTCTTCTTTCCGTCAGCATCGACGAGCCCGAGGCCGGTAAGCAGGCTGGTCGCCTGGTCGACGCCGACCTTGTAGTTGTCGAACGAGACGTAGTAGTCGACGTTCTTGTTTCCGGTGAGCAGGCGGTCATAGGAGATGACCTTGATACCGGCCTTTGCTGCCGCATCGAGCTGGTCGCTGAGCGAACCACCATCGATTGACGCGACGATCAGGATCTTCGCGCCCTTGGTGATCATATTGCTCACCTGAAGAACCTGCTGCGGGATCTTGTTGTCGGCGTACTCGAGGTCGACCTTATAGCCGAGCTTTTCGAGGTCGTCCTTGACGGCGTTGCCATCCTTGATCCAACGCTCGGAAACCTTGGTCGGCATGGCTACTCCGACAAGAGCTCCCTTGTTATCGGATGATGCGGCCGTTGTATCCGTGCCCCCACGTCCGCCGGAGCAGGCGGCGAGCGAGAACGCGAGTCCCATCGTTGCGATGCCGATCAGTAGTTTGCGTGCCTTCACTGTAGGTTACCTTTCAGTTGATTTCTGGACATCTTCATCTGTGTGGTGTTGATGAATCCGCATTGTCCGGGTACGGACTCCCTGCCGCCATCTTGGGCACAAGCGGCCAGTTTTTGGATAACTCTTAGGATCCGGGCTGCAAGCCGGCAGTACGCTGATGCGTTCGTCCAGACTCGGGTCCTACAGCTTTTCAACGTCGCACCTTACTTACTGTGGTGGGGCGTTGCACGTGGAGATTGAGATCGCCTCTCGGTGGATGTCGGTGACGGGGGAAAATTCTTTACTGCAGCGCGTATCATGGCTTATCTTGTCTGAGTAATAGACTATCGACGCAACCAACGTGCGTCAACGGCCGCCTCTCGAACCGATAGGAGTAGATATGAACATGCAGCTTAAGATCACCTCTTTAGTCGTTTTCGCCGCGTTGTTTCTGTCGAATGAACACGTTTTAGCAGCCGAAGCAAGTCGCGCTGCAGCAGGCAAGCTGAAGGACGGCACCAGCGTTGACGCTATTACACTGAGTAATTCCCACGGCATCAAGGCGAGGATTCTCGCGTACGGCGCCACCCTGCAGTCACTTGTCGCACCCGACCGGAATGGCAAGCCAGCCGATGTCATCCTCGGCTACGACGATCTGAGTTCGTATGTCGATCATCCCAATTTCTTTGGTGTGACCGTCGGGCGTTATGCAAACCGCATAGCCGGTGGTCGATTCATGCTGGACGGCAAGACCTACCAGCTGCCGCTCAACGACAAGACCAACAGCCTGCACGGCGGTGGCAATGGCTTCGATAAAGCCTTATGGAAAATCGTTTCGGTAAAAAGCGGCCCCGTGGCCAGCGTCGTTCTTGCGCATCGCAGCGCGGATGGCGATTCGGGCTATCCCGGCAATCTCGATGCCACCGTGACCTATACGCTCGACGAGAAGGGCGACCTCGGCATCAAATTCGAGGCGAAAACGGATAAGCCGACCATCGTCAACATGACGAACCATGGCATCTTCAATCTTGCCGGCGAGGGCTCTCCGGATGGCGCGATGAATCAGCGCCTCACCATTCCGGCGAGCGCCATCACGCCGGTCAATACAACGCTGATACCGACCGGCAAGTTGCGTCCGGTCGCCGGCACGGTGTTCGACTTCCGCACCCCTAGGGTCATCGCTGAAGGCCTTCGCGATGGTCGCGATGAGCAAATCATTTTCGGTCGCGGCTATGACCATAATTTTGCGCTTGACAAGGGCGTCACCAAAACGCCTGAGCTGTCCGCGCGGCTGGAAGATCCCGCCTCCGGCCGCGTATTGGAGGTACTGAGTACCGAGCCCGGCGTGCAGTTTTATACCGGCAACTTTCTCGACGGCACGTTTATTGGCAAGCACAGCCATGTCTACCGGATGGGTGACGGCGTCGCGCTGGAGCCGCAGAAATTCCCCGACGCGCCAAACGAACCCAGCTTTGTGTCGGCACGCGTCGATCCCGGCAAGCCCTACGTGCACGTCATGATTTACCGTCTTTCCACGCTTCCCTGAGTGATCTGCAGCCCGCCCATGACAAATACCGCCCAACCCAAGCTTCGTTCGCGCGCCTGGTTCGACAACCCCGACAATATCGACATGACTGCGCTCTATCTGGAGCGATACCTCAACTTCGGTCTGTCGATGGAAGAACTGCGTTCGGGCAAGCCGATCATCGGCATCGCCCAGACCGGCAGCGACCTTTCGCCATGCAATCGCCATCATCTGGTGCTTGCCGATCGCGTGCGCGAAGGGATACGCGAAGCGGGCGGTATTGTGCTGGAATTCCCGGTGCACCCGATCCAGGAAACCGGCAAGCGTCCCACCGCCGGCCTCGACCGCAACCTTGCCTATCTGTCCCTGGTTGAGGTGCTGTACGGCTATCCCATCGATGGCGTCGTACTGACCATAGGCTGCGACAAGACCACGCCAGCCTGCCTCATGGCGGCGGCCACGGTGAATATCCCTGCCATCGCTCTTTCGGTCGGGCCCATGCTCAATGGCTGGCACAAAGGCGAACGCACAGGCTCAGGCACCATTGTCTGGAAAGCACGCGAGCTGTTAGCGACCGGCGCCATCGATGAGGATGGATTCATCAAACTGGTTGCATCCTCCGCTCCGTCGACCGGCTACTGCAACACGATGGGCACAGCAACGACAATGAACAGCCTGGCCGAAGCGCTCGGCATGCAGCTGCCAGGCTCGGCGGCGATCCCGGCACCGTACCGCGACCGACAGGAAATCGCCTATTACACCGGCAAACGTATCGTCGCCATGGTCGCCGAGGATTTGAAGCCCTCGGACATCCTTACCCGCGAGGCATTCCTGAATGCGATTGTGGTCAATTCCGCTATCGGTGGATCGACCAATGCGCCGATTCATCTGGCGGCAATCGCCCGTCACATCGGCGTGGATCTGGCGATCGACGACTGGCAGACGTATGGCCACAAGGTGCCGCTGATGGTCAACCTGCAGCCGTCGGGCGAGTACCTTGGTGAGGACTTCTATCGTGCCGGCGGCGTACCGGCGGTCGTGGCGGAGCTGCTAAAGCAGGGTCTGATTCACGAGGACGCCATGACGGCGAACGGCAAGTCGATCGGCGATAATTGCCGCGACGCGACGATCGAGGACGAACGCGTCATCCGCCCGTTTGCCGACCCGCTGAAAGAAAACGCCGGCTTCATCGTCTTGCGCGGCAATCTGTTTGACAGCGCGATCATGAAGACCAGCGTCATCAGCCCGCAATTTCGTGAACGCTATCTCAACAACCCGGCGGACCCCGAAGCCTTCGAGGGCCCGGCCGTCGTATTCGACGGTCCAGAGGATTACCACCACCGCATCGACGACCCCGCGCTTGGAATCACCACCGACACCCTGCTTTTCATGCGCGGAGCGGGACCGGTCGGATACCCGGGCTCCGCCGAAGTGGTGAACATGCGCCCGCCCAACTATCTCATTCGTGAAGGTGTGCATGCCCTGCCGTGTATTGGCGACGGCCGCCAGTCAGGCACGTCAGGATCGCCGTCGATCCTCAACGCAAGCCCGGAGGCTGCGGTGATGGGTGGCCTGGCGCTGATCCGCACCGGTGATCGCGTCCGCATCGACCTCGGCAAGGGCACCGCCAACGTACTGATCAGTGATGAGGAGCTGGCCGAACGGCGGCGTGCACTGACCGAAGCGGGCGGCTATCCCTACCCTGCCTCCCAAACGCCGTGGCAGGAAATCCAGCGCAAGATCGTCGGTCAGATGGAAACCGGAGCCATTCTCGAAGGTGCTGAAAACTATCAGCAGATCGCGCAAACGAAGGGACTGCCGCGGGATAGTCATTAGACGATTGCGGGCGCATTGACGTGAGTCATGGCCAATAAGTTCGTGAGCCCGCAGACCCCGTTGATGTTGGCTCGCATCGGACACACTCAAACAAGCGGAGGAGTGCCGAGGCCTTCAGGCAGGCCTCGGCACTCCTCCAGAACGCTCAGGCCAGCGCGTCGCTGTGCACGCCGCGCACGGCGCGCCCGGATGGGTCGGCGGCATTGGCAAAGGCAGGGTCCCATGCCAGCGCGGCCGGTGACGAACAGGCGATCGACTTGCCGCCGGGCACCGTGGCCGCGCAGGCTTCACCAGGAAAGTGCTGCTCGAAGATGCGGCGATAGTAATAGGCCTCCTTGGTCGCTGGCGTATTGAATGGATAACGCGCTGCTGCAGCGGCAAATTCGCGATCACTGACGGCCTGCTCGGCCTGAGCCTTTAGCCCGTCGATCCAGCCGTAGCCGACGCCATCGCTGAACTGCTCTTTCTGGCGCCACAGAATTTTTTCCGGCAGCGCGCCTTCGAACGCTTCGCGCAGCACTGATTTCTCGATCTTGCGTTTGCTGTCGCCGGTCTTATCGACCATCTTGTGTTTCGCGTCCATGCCCATCGCCACATCGATGAACTCCAGATCGAGAAACGGCACCCGTGCCTCGACACCCCAGGCCATCATCGCCTTGTTGGCACGCAGGCAGTCGTAGCTGTGCAGCGCGTCGATCTTACGCACAGTCTCCTCGTGGAACGCCTCAGCTGACGGTGCCTTATGGAAATACAGGTAACCGCCGAACAGCTCGTCCGAGCCCTCGCCCGATAGCACCATCTTCACGCCCATCGCCTTGATGCGACGCGCCAACAGATACATCGGTGTGGCCGCACGAATGGTGGTGACATCGTATGTTTCGATGTGGCGTATGACCTCGGGCAACGCGTCCAACCCTTCCCAGAAGGTGTAGACGAAACCGTGATGCACGGTGCCCAACGCATCGGCGGCGATCTGCGCCGCGGCCAGATCGGGTGAGCCGTCCAGGCCGATCGCGAACGAATGCAGCCGCGGCCACCAGGCCTCGCTGCGATCCTCATCCTCGATGCGCTCACGGGCAAAACGGGCCGCGCACGCAGCGACCAGCGACGAATCAAGGCCACCGGACAGCAGCACGCCATAGGGCACATCAGTCATCAGCTGGCGATGTACAGCCTGCTCAAAAGCGAGCTTCAGATCGGCCGGTTCCACTGACTCTCCCTGTGTATGCGCATAGTCGCGCCATGGTTTGACGTAGTACTGGCGCAGCTCACCACTGACACTGTCGTAGATATGGCCGGGCGGAAACGCTGTGACATCGGCGCACAGCCCGACCAGCGATTTCATCTCAGAGGCCACGCACAGGCGGCCATGCGTATCGTGACCCCAATACAGCGGGCACACACCGATCGGGTCGCGGGCAATCAGGTAGCGCTGCGCTTCACCGTCCCATAGCGCGAACGCGAAGATGCCATTGAGCTTGTTGATGAAATCCTCGTCACCATCGCGGTACATCGCGTTGATGACTTCACAATCGGAACCGGTGGTGAAGTCGTAATCACTACCGGCACGCAGTTCGCGGTGGTTGTAGATCTCGCCGTTCACCGCGAGCGCCAGCGCGCCGTCGCGCGAGCGCAGCGGTTGCGCACCGCTGGCTGGGTCAACGATGGCGAGGCGCTCGTGCACCAGGATCGCGCCAGCGTCGACAAATACGCCGCTCCAGTCCGGCCCGCGATGGCGCTGCCGTTGCGAGAGTTCCAAAGCCTGGCGACGCAACTGTGCCAGATCATCGCCCGGCTGCAGATCAAACATTCCAAAAATCGAACACATCGCACTTCCCCTTTGTTTGTCTGAATAGACTTTCCAATTACAAACCGGGATACCCGGCGATTTATTCCTGCGTTTCGGCATCAGGCCATCCATGTGCTGGCCAGAAATTGCTCCTGCATTTCCGGCATTCACGCCTTCCATGGCGCTCAAATTGCTCCTGCATTTCCGGCATACCGGCCATCCATGGCCATAACGAAGAAGGCCCGCACTGGGCGGGCCTTCTTCGCGTGTCTTTCGTGGAATCCGAACTACGCGAGGGCCCGCCAACGGTTGGCGTTATTATTCGCGCGATTATTGTTGTTGCCCGCAAGCACAACCGTCTGTGCGGGGAGCACATCGGTGGTCAAGAAGCTGGCGGTCATTGAAGTCATAGCCTGACTAAAACAGATACAGCGCTTCGGCGCAAGTCCATCGATGCATTGATTGGGTTGTTGCCCTGCTTACTCACCCCGTGGCAGCTCGCTGATCCAGCTTCTGGCCTCGGCGAGTTGAGCATTGCCGAACAGCCGGAATTCTGCCGGAACGGCAAAGCCCATTGCCGTCGCCGTCATGCGCAACCACGGGACGTCAGTGACCAGCGCCACGCGATCCCAGCCGCTGAGATGACGCATGCCGAGTTTGGCGTCGTCCCACATGGCGCCGGGATCGAAACCAGTGAAGTCCTCGCCAATGTGATAGATCAGCCGCAATTTGCGATTCAACGCGAACGCCGCCTCGACATCAGGAACAATCACGCGTTCATAGTCGGCGGCCGTGACCTGGCCAATGGCGCGAAAGCCCAGCGTACCGGCAGGCAGTCCTTGCATTTGTTCGATCATCGCGTGCTCCTCGTATAAATGCCTGCAACGAATCTATCAGCAGCCGGGATCAATCGGCGTGAACGGCGCAGCCTGATCCAATCACTTCGATCAGATCGCTTCGATATGTCGCAACAACAGCCGCGGCGTTTCGCGCCCCTGCCAGTCGTTGATGGTGAGTTCGTAGACGGCGCGTAACCGCGTCGGCGGTGGCGTGCCGTGATACGCGTTGAACATCACCGCGTCATGCATGGCGCCATCTCGGGGATCGCGCAACTGCAGGCGCAGATGACGCTCGCCCATCAGCTTCCAGCTTTGGCATTCGAAGGCGTTGTCGAACAGTGGCTCGGGAAACGCCTGGCCCCAGGGACCGGCCTGCCGCAGCTGCCGGGCCAGGTTCAGCGATGCCGCACCAACTGGCAGTTCGCCGTCGGTATGCAGCACGGCCTGCAGCTGATCGGCATCGATCAGCTCGCGCGCAATCGCATCGAACGCCTCAGCAAAGCGCGGGTAGTCACTCGTTTTGAGACTCAAGCCTGCCGCCATCGCATGGCCACCGAAGCGTTCGATCAAGCCCGGGTGACGTGCATCGATGGCGGCCAGCGCATCGCGGATATGAAAACCGGAAATCGAGCGCGCCGAGCCACGCAACTCATCGGTATTGTCTTCGCTGGCAGGCGCAAAAGCGATGACAGGACGATGCAATCGATCCTTCAGTTTGGAAGCCACCAGCCCCACCACACCAGCATGCCAGGACGGTTCGAACAACGTTACGCCGACTGCATCGGTATGTGCAGCGCCAGCCGCCATCAGTTCGGCCTCAGCCACCATCGATGCCTGCAGGTCACGGCGCTCCATGTTGATCGCGCTCAGCTGTTCCGCGTAACGATACGCCTGCCCTACATCGTCGGTAAGCAGGCACTCGATGCCGAGGCGCATATCTTCCAGCCGACCGGCTGCATTCAAGCGCGGGCCAACGACATAACCCAGATCACTGGCGCAAAGCGTGGCGATGCTGCGCTTGCCCGACTCGATTAGCGCAATGATGCCGGCACAGCCACGACCGCTGCGAATACGCTTGAGCCCCGCTTCGATCAGCACGCGGTTGTTGAAATCCAGCGGCACCAGATCAGCCACCGTACCCAGGGCGACCAGATCAAGCAGCACCGAAAGATCGGGGCGTTGACCGTTTTGGTGATCAGCACCATCGCTGGGATACATCCGCGCACGCAGAGCCAGCAACAAGTAAAACATCACACCCACGCCAGCCAATGCTTTGCTCGGGAAGGCTTTATTCAAGGACGCGTCGTGCGCGCAAACATCACAAGGTGGGCTTCCATGCCCGCACTTTTCAAGGTAAACCAGATTCGGATTGACCATCGCATCTGCGGCAGGCAAGTGTTCGCCCGGTAGATGGTGATCGGTAATG
>Ga0302314_10001675_pt1 | contig 41391 bp, 40 predicted proteins | sample III_Palsa_N2_3_FD_200533 | JGI IMG/M metagenome (GOLD analysis project Ga0302314, IMG submission 200533) | Peat permafrost microbial communities from Stordalen Mire near Abisko, Sweden - III_Palsa_N2_3 | ecosystem: Environmental > Terrestrial > Soil > Palsa > Peat permafrost | place: Sweden... | reverse complement strand
ACCCCGACGGCACGGGCGTGATGACGGACGGGGTGAAGATGGCGATCAACCCGTTCGATGAAATCGCGCTCGAGGAGGCGCTGCGCATCAAGGAGCGCGGCGCGGCCGACGAGGTGCTCGTCGTCAGCATCGGCGTCGCCGACGCTCAGCAGCAATTGCGCACGGCGCTTGCGATGGGCGCGGATCGGGCGATCCTGGTGCGCAGCGATGCGGTGGTCGAGCCCTTGGTCGCGGCGCAGGTGTTTCTGAAGTTGATCGCGCGCGAGGAACCGTTCCTCGTAATCCTCGGCAAGCAGGCGATCGATGATGACAACAGCCAGACGGGCCCCATGCTCGCGGCGCTGTGGAACCGGCCGCAGGCGACCTTCGCATCCAAGATCGAGTTGTCGGCGGGCACGGCGAAAGTGACGCGCGAGGTGGACACGGGACTGGAAACGATCGAGGTGGATCTGCCGGCGGTCATTACGACCGACCTGCGGCTGAATGAGCCGCGCTACATCAAGGTGCCGGACATCATAAAGGCGAAAAAGAAGCCGCTCGATACGTTGACCCTCGCTGAGCTCGGCGTCGAACCGCGCACGCAGCTGAAACTCGTGCGTTTCGAGGCGCCGTCACAACGGCAGAAGGGCGTGCTGGTCAAAGACGCGGCCGCGCTCGTTGGCGAGCTGCGCAAGCGAGGAGTGATCTGATGACCCAGATTCTGATCGTCGCCGAGCACGACGGCGTCAACCTGAATCCCGCGACCGCCAAATGCGTCACCTGCGCGCGCTCTCTGCCGGATGCGTCCATCACGATCGCGGTGTGCGCCAGCGACGCGACCGCGATTGCGGCGCAGGCCGCGCGCCTGGCAGGGGTCGCGCGGGTGCTGAAGCTCGAAAACCCCGCCAACGCCCAGCCCCTCGCGGCGCTCATCGCGCCGCAGATCGTGGCCCTCGCGGCCGACTTCACGCATCTTTTGGGGCCGTCGACGACCTTCGGCAAGGATCTGATGCCGCGCGTGGCGGCGCTCCTGTCCTGCGCGCAGGTGAGTAACATCATGGCGGTGGTGGATGCCACACACTTTCGCCGCCCGACCTACGCAGGCAATGCCATCGTGACCGTCGAGTCAGCGCCGGGCGCGAAGCTCGTCGGCACCGTGCGCACCGCATCCTTCGAGGCTGCCGGCGACGGTGGCGCGGCGAGCGTCGAATCCGTGAAGCAAGATGTCGCCTTACCCACGCATACTCGCTTCGTCACGCGGGCTGCTGCAAAGGCCGACAGACCGGATCTGCAGTCGGCGACGCGCGTCATCTCCGGCGGCCGTGCGCTCGGCAGCGCCGAGAATTTCAAGATCCTCTATGACCTTGCCGACGAGTTGGGCGCCGCGGTCGGCGCGTCACGCGCTGCGGTCGATGCAGGTTTTGCCGCGAATGACATGCAGGTGGGGCAGACCGGGAAGATCATCGCACCGGAGCTCTACATCGCGATCGGCATCTCCGGTGCAATCCAGCATCTGACCGGCATCAAGGATGCGCGCACCATCGTCGCCATCAACAAGGATGCGGAAGCGCCAATCTTTGAAATTGCAGACTTTGGCCTGGTCGGTGATCTCTTTCAGATCGTGCCCGAGCTGCAGCGCCTGGTGGCGGAGAGCCGCGCGGTCAAAGCTGACTGAGGAGGTGCTCCGCGGAGGACACCTTGAACTCGCGCGGTGCTTCGACGTTCACGCGCTCGGCGACGCCGTCCTTGACGATGATCGCGAAGCGCTGGCCGCGCATGCCAAGGCCAAATTCCCGGCCATCGAGCTCAAGTCCGAGTGCGCGCGTGTAATCACCGTTGCCGTCCGCCAGCATCACCACCTTGCCGGCGACACCCGAGGCCTTACCCCAGGCGTTCATCACAAAGACATCATTAACGGCGAGGCACGCGAGGGTGTCGACACCCTTGGCCTTCAACTGCTCCGCGAGCGCAACGAACCCGGGCAGGTGCTTCGCATCACAGGTTGGAGTGAACGCTCCGGGTACTGAAAAGAGGACGACCTTCTTGCCGCGGAAGAGCTCGTCGGTGGTGAGCTCCTTCGCGCCCTCAGGCCCCGGAGTCTTGAACTTCCCCGCGGGCATACGCTCGCCAGCCTTGATCGACATGGGTCCGCTCTCCTGAGAAATGCTTGCGCCGCAGCCTACGCCTGCTTCGCGCGTACCGCCCACAGATGCGCCAGGCGCTCAAGCTTGGGATCGCCCTTCACCTGGTCGAAGGTCTTCTGCGCGTCATCCTTCTTGCCGGCGTGCAGCTGTGAGATGCCCAGAATGAGCCGCGCATCCGCCTCGCTCTTCAATCCGCCCTTGGCAATGCCAGCCATCAGCGCGTCCGCCGCCTTGTCGTATTGCTGGTAGCTGAAGTAGGCGAGTCCGAGCGCGACGTCCTTGGTGCCCGTTTTGGCCGTGGCGGCGTCGGCGGCGATCTTGGAGAGCGATCCCTGGTCAGTCGCCACCTTGTTTCTGACCGATTCTAGGAGCTGCGCACTGTGCGCCTTGATCGCCGCGGTCGTGAATATGTTCTTCTGTTTGCCCGCTTCGAGCACGCGTTGCGCCTCGCCGGGGGATCCCTGGTCATTGGCGAGGGTCGCCATCTCGATGTAGTCGTCGGGTCCCTTCAGAACGTCGACGTCGAAGGCGAGGCGATACACCTGCAGCAGGAATGGATCGCTCTGTCCCGGCGTCTGAATGATGGTGTAGAGCAGTTCGCGCCAGTTGTCGGTGGTCGGGTAGGCCGCCACGCGGCGGTCGAGCGCGTGCGCGGTGCAGGCGTCATCATTGAGCTTAAGACAGGTGCTCAGGCCCAGCTTCATCAGGTTTTCGCTCGGCGCCTGCCCGGGCTTCGATGCGACGTCCATGTGCGCATTGATCGACTTGAGCGCGCCAGCGAAGTCGCCCTTCAAATAATAGGCCTGATCGACGAGCGTATAGACGTCGTCGTTAGCGTTGCCCTCCTTGATCGCAGCCTCGCCATATTGAATGGCCTTGTCGTAATCCTTCGCCTGGTAATTGAGCTGAGCGAGCGTGCGCAGTCGTGCGGGCAGGTCTGCCTTGTCGAGGTATGGCGAGGCGACCAGAGACTCGAGCACCTTCTCCGCATCCGTCATGTTATTGGTGCGCGAGTAATAGAACAGGTACATCTGGTTCATCGTGAACTCGTCGTACGCACTCTTGCTGGGCATAGCCTCCGTCTCTTTGAGATGCGTAAGCGCGGTGGGGTAGTCCTGCTTCTCGAGGGCATCCTGCGCGGCCTTCAGGGTCTTGCCGGCGGCGGCGCTGACCTTGGGCTTGTCATCGGGCTTATCCGCCGCGGCGCTCGTTGCAAGCGGAATCAGGCTCGCGGCGAGGATGAGCGCTGCGCCCAGGAGTGCGGCCGGCAGCCGCTGCGCTACCAGCCTCATGATGCGCAGCACGCGCCCGGAGTCATTCCTTGAACTCGCCGGTATTGACGAAGCCGATGCGCTTCATGCGATTGCGCTGCGCGGCGGCCATGACCTTGGCCACCGTGTCATACAGTGCCCTGCGATCGGGTCGCAGATGGATCTCCGGCTGCGGGTCCTTCGCCGACTCGGTGCGGAAGTAGCCCTCCAGAGTATCGATGTTCGGCACCACCGTTCCGTTCCACACGATCGTGCCGTCGAAATCGATCTCCAGATCAATGACCTCGGGACGCTGGTCCTGCGGCGGCGGCGGCTGATTGGTCTGCGGCATGTCGAGCTTCACCGCATGCGTCATGATCGGCAGAGTGACAATCAAAGTGACGAGCAGCACCAGCATGACGTCGATCAGCGGCGTCGTGTTGATGTCGCACATTGGGGCACCCTCATCGGTGCCCATGCTCATGGCCATGGCTTAAATCCTCCGCTTCAGCGCGAGCCGCGTATGCCGTGATCCGGCTCGGTCAGAAAGCCGACCTTGACGACACCGCCGCGCTGAATCGCGTAGATCACCCGTCCGACGAATTCAAAGCGCGCCTGTTGATCGGCACGGATATGAATCTCCGGCTGTGGCTTGATCACCGCGGTCGCCTTCACCTGGTTTATGAGGTCGGTCAGGCTTGCAACTTGTTTGTCGTTCCAATAGATCGTGCCGGTCTTGCCGACCGCGATCGTGATGTTTTCCGGCTTCGTGGTGGTCGGGATATTGACGGCCCGCGGTAGTTCAACCTTGACCGTTTTCGTGATGACGGGAATGGTGATGAGAAAAATGATGAGCATCACGAGCATGACATCCACGAGCGGCGTCGTATTGATCGTCGCCATCATCGCTGGACCATCTCCGCCGCCCGCGGAGCCGACACTCATTGCCATAGTGATACTTCCTTTACGCTACTTTCGCGTTCAACGTGCGCGCCGACGCGGGCCGGCTACTTGCGTAGCGCCGCGGCTGGTGCCGCCGCCGGACGCGTGCCGCCCATGTCATTGCCACCAACGCGGGCGCCGCCGACGAGATAGGCATGCAGGTCGGATGCGAAGTTGCGCAGTGCGTCCTGCAAGGCGCGGTTGCGGCTGATCAGCCAGTTGTAGCCCATGACCGCCGGTACCGCGACCGCAAGGCCGAGGGCCGTCATGATGAGCGCCTCGCCGACCGGTCCTGCGACGCGGTCGATGCTCGCCTGGCCTGCGATGCCGATGGACACCAGCGCGTTCAAGATGCCCCAGACGGTGCCGAAGAGTCCGACGAACGGCGAGACGGAGCCGACGGTCGCGAGGAACGACAGGCCGGTCTGCAGTTTGCCGTTGACGTGCTCGACCGAGCGTTGCAGCGACAGCGTAATCCACTCATGCAGATCGATGCGGTCCGTCAGGCGCCCGTCGTGGTGCGATGCGGCGCGCAGGCCATCTTCGGCGATGCCGCGGAAGTCGTCGTTCTTCGGCAGCCGCTCGACGCCGTCCTTCAGCGAGGGCGCGGTCCAGAACTGCTTCTCCACGAGTCGCGAGGAGCGCCTGAGCTTGCGCTGATCCCAAAGCTTCGTGAGGATGATGTACCAAGATATCAGCGACATCAGCAGCAAGATGATGAGCACCCCTCGCGCGATGGGGTCGCCGCCTGCCCACAAGGCGCCAAGACCGTAGGGGTTATCGACAGTTACTGCGTTAGCGTGCGTTTCCATATTATCCTCGGTCAATAAAAAAGCCGGGCAAGCCCGGCATTGATCAGTTCTTCAGCTGAAACTTAATTGAAAAATTGACGCATGCGGTCACGGGCTTGCCATCCTCGGTGCCAGGGTTGTAATGCCCGGCCTTGGCGAGCTTGATCGCGCCTTCATCGAGGCGCGCACTGCCCGAGGATTTCATGATGGTGGGCTCCTCGGAGGGCTTGCCGTTCGGCCCGACGCACACGTGTACAGCCGCGGAGCCCTCCTCGCCCAGACGCATCGAGGCGGGCGGGTAGTAGTCGGCGCTGTTTGGAAAGTTCTTGCCGGTGCTCGGCGGGACACGGTTGGTGGCGCGCGCCGGCGGCGGAGCTGCCGCAACGTGTTTATCGGTCACATCCGTGATCGCGGTGGATTGGGTTGGCTCGGCAGGGATATCAATATTGATATCCGGCGGCGGCACTTCGACCGGCGGACGCTCGAATTCCGGCGGCGGCGGCGGCGGCGGCAGATCGTGCTGCTGCACTTCCTCGACAATCGTGGTCTGGATCGGCGGCGCGATGATTTCCATGGCCCGCCGCGCAAGCCCGGTCGCAAGCCCGTATGCGAGCAGCACGTGCAGCAGAATAATGACGACGAGAACGATGGCTCGGCGCGAGATGAACGCGGTGTCTTGTGCGTAGGCTGACATTGCTAACGTTACGAAATAATGTATCCGGATCACCAAGACCGGGGGCGGAAGTACCCAGGCTCGGACCATCTTCTAGTGGCACTGCCCCCTTTGCGGCGTGTGCCTCGTTTTCTCCTGGCTCATTTCGCATCCGTCGGGCGCGTGCACTAGGCAGCGTCGGCACGACAGATGGGCGTGAACTGTAACCTGCGCTACTCGCACTGACAACAGCCGCGCGCGTTCCGCTCAATCGAAGTCAGCGGTCACAGCGCCGCGGGATGCGCTGCCGACGAGGTGCGCGTATTTCGCGAGCACGCCTTCCGTCGCGTAGGGTCTGCGCGGCTTCCACGTCGTGCGCCGGCGCTTGAGCTCAGCAGCGCTCAGTTCCACCGTCACGGTGCGGCGCACCGCATCAATGCTGATGCGGTCGCCGGAGCGTAGCAGCGCAATCGGCCCGCCGATCGCGGCCTCGGGGGCAATATGTCCAACCACAAAGCCGTGGCTGCCGCCGGAGAATCGTCCGTCCGTAATGAGAGCCACCTTGTCGCCGAGCCCGCGGCCGAAGAGCGCGCCTGTGGGCGAGAGCATCTCGCGCATCCCCGGGCCGCCCTTCGGACCCTCGTAGCGGATCACGACGACATCGCCAGCGCGCACCCCGTCGCCCAGAATCGCCGCGGTCGCACGCTCCTCGCCGTCGAACACCCTGGCAGGGCCGCTGAACGCCACGCCCTCCCGGCCGGTGATCTTCGCCACCGCCCCGTCGGGCGCCAGATTGCCGTACAGCACCACGAGGTGACTGTCCTTTTTCAGAGGCTTATCAAGGGGGCTAATGATGTCCTGCCCCGGCGGATACGGTGCGACGTCCGCCAGATTGGCGGCCAGAGTTGCGCCGGTGACGGTCATGCACTCGCCATGCAGGTAGCCCGCATCGAGAAGAATTTTCATCAGCGGCTGAATCCCGCCGATGGCAATGAGGTCCGACATGAGATACCGCCCGCTCGGGCGGACGTCGGCCAGCACCGGCACACGGCGGCCGATGCGCGTGAAATCGTCGAGGTGCAGCTTGACGCGCGCGTCGCGCGCGATCGCCAAGAGATGCAGCACGGCATTGGTTGAGCCACTGAGCGCAATCGTCACCGTGATGGCATTTTCGAAGGCCTTGCGCGTGAGGATATCGAGCGGCCGGATGCCCGCCTTGAGCAGATGCATAACGGCTTCGCCCGCGCGGCGGCTGTCGTGGCGCTTGGCCTCACCGACGGCTTCCTGGGCGGAACTGTTCGGCAGCGACAGCCCGAGCGCCTCGATGGCGGAGGCCATGGTGTTTGCCGTGTACATGCCGCCGCAGCTGCCCGCGCCCGGGATAGCAGTGACCTCGACCTCGTGGAGCTGGGCGTCGCTGATCTGGCCGGCGGCCCGCGCACCGATCGCTTCGAACACCGTAATGATGTCGCGCCGCTGAGCGCCCGGGCGGATGGTGCCGCCGTACACAAACACACCCGGCCGGTTCAAGCGTGCGATCGCCATGGCGCAACCAGGCATGTTCTTGTCGCACCCGCCGATGGCCACGACACCGTCGAAGCCCTCCGCCGCGACCACCGTCTCAATCGAATCGGCGATCACTTCGCGCGACACGAGCGAGTAGCGCATTCCCGGGGAGCCCATCGATATGCCGTCGGAGACGGTGATCGTATTGAAGAGAACGCCTTTGCCCCCTGCCCCATCCACGCCCGCTACCGTTTGTTCGGCGAGCTCGCGGATGTGCATGTTGCAGGGCGTGAGCCGCGCCCAGGTGGATGCGACGCCGATCTGCGGCTTCTCGAAATCCGCATCGCCAAAGCCGACGGCGCGCAGCATCGCGCGCGCAGCCGTCTGCTTCAGGCCGTCGACGACCAGCCGGGAGTGCTTGCGGGTATCTACGGCTTTTTCTGCGCTCATGTCACAGGCACCTTCTGCAGTGCCGCAAGACTACCATCGACGACGTCAACTGCCGGTATCGACGATGCGCCGTTCGCGCAGCGTGATGATGACGATGCCGACGAGGGTGATCATGCCGCCGATGATGAGTCGGTTGGAGAGCACTTCGCCGAGGAAGACGACGCTCAGGAGCACGGAGAATACCGGCGAGAGCGCGGTGACGGGTGCGACGCTCGTGACGGGATAGCGCTGCACGAGATAGAAGTATCCCGTATGGGCGACGAGGCTTGCGCCCAGGGCCGTGAAGGCGAGCGCCGCCCAGGCGCCGAGCGATACGTGCGCGAGCGCGGCCACATCCGGCCGCTCGAACTCGACCGACAGCACCAGGAGCACCGGCAGGCTCAGCCACGCGATCCAGGCCTGCAGTTCCAGAGGCTGAAAGCCATGCAGCTTTTTGATCGCGATGAGGCCCACACAGCCGACGAACGCGCCGCCGATCACGAGCGACAGGCTCTGCCACTGCGAGGCGACGCGGGGATCAAAACCCATGATGAGTATGCCGGCGAACGACAGCCCGATACCGCTCCAGCGGCGCCAGTGCACGACCTCACCCAAGAGAGCAACGGACAGCAGCGTTGCGAACGGCACGCTCAGCTGGCTTGCGATCGCAACCGCTGCCACGTTGGTGGAGATGCCGAGGCCCCAAAAGTAGAGCGCGAACTGCAGTGCACCGGTGAACACCGCCGCCACCGCAAGCGCGCTCATCTGCCCGCGCTCCACCCGCAACCAGGGCAAGAGCACCACCGCCAGGATTAAAAAGCGCAGCAAGGTAAACAGGATCGACGGAATCTGCGCAAGACCGATCTTGCTGACGACCAGATTCACGCCCCAGATGAGGTTGATCCCCAGGAGCAAGGCAAGGTCGCGCGGCGCAATGTGGTGAGTCGCGGGCGGGGAAGGATTCGGCGCCGGCGGGAGCGACGGCATCTTGGCGTGCACGCGGTGGGGCTTATAGAGGCGGGTGGCCAAAGTCTAGCGAATTCACGCTTCTGGCGCCGGTTCTTTACGCCTATTTGACAAGCGTGCGCCGGTTGTGATCACATCGGCTGAGCTTAGGATTTGGATCCCGCACACCCGTGGCAAGCGATACAGGCAGCGCGCTAATTGCACACACTCCGGAAGCCTCCGGGATTGTTGGCGTCGTCCTCCTTGTGCTGTTCCTCGGGACGCTCCTTATTAGGAGCGGCCGGCGCGGGGCGCTCGCAAACGCCTGATCAGGCAGACGCGAGAAAACAACAAACCCCGCACCGGCCACAGCGCCGCTGCGGGGTTTTTTTTGCTTGCCTGCGCCGTGCCCCGGTGCAGTGTTTGAGAGTCTTTGAGGCCAGTTAGGAGTGTGACGATGCGACTGTACGGGCAGAAAGATGTCGACCGCAAAGCGTTGAAGGGCGCACGCATTGCCGTGCTCGGCTTCGGCAGTCAGGGTCGGGCGCATGCGCTCAATCTCAAGGACAGCGGCTTTGACGTCGTCGTCGGCGTGCGCAAGAGCGGCAAGAGTTGGAGCAAGGCGCGCCGCGAGGGCCTCGCGGTAGCCGAGCCCGCGGCGGCGGTAAGCGGCGCGGATCTCGTCGCAGTGCTGGTGCCCGATACCGCGCAGAAGGCGCTCTACCAGGAGGTCGCCGGCAATCTTAAGAAAGGTGCAACGCTGCTCTTTGCACACGGCTTCAACATCCACTTCAAACAGATCCGTCCGCGCAAGGACCTCGACGTCGTCCTGATTGCGCCCAAGGGACCGGGCGATCTCGTGCGTCGCCAGTATCAGCAGGGCCGCGGCGTGCCGTGCCTGCTCGCGGTGTCACAGGATCCGAGCGGGCATGCGCGTGCGCGTGCGCTCGCCTACGCGCATGGTATCGGCGGCACGCGCGGCGGCGTGCTCGATACGACCTTCGCCGAGGAGACCGAGACCGATCTCTTTGGCGAGCAGGCGGTGCTGTGCGGGGGCGCAACCGAACTCGTCGTGCGTGGCTTCGAAACCCTGGTCGAGGCGGGCTATCAGCCCGAAGTCGCCTATTACGAATGTATGCACGAGCTGAAGCTCATCGTCGACCTGCTGCATGAGGGCGGCCTCAAAAAGATGCATGAGTTCATCAGCGACACCGCCAAATACGGTGACCTCACGCGCGGACCGCGGATCGTCAACTCCGCGGTGAAGAAGGAGATGCAGAAGGTGCTCAAGGAAGTACAGAGTGGCAAGTTCGCGCGACAATGGATCGCCGAGAGCGCCTCCGGCGGGCGCAAGTTCCGGCGCATGCTCCGGCAGGACCTGAAGCATCCCGTGGAAAAGGTCGGCGCCGCGCTGCGCGCGCGCATGCCGTGGCTGAACGCACGCCGCGCGTAGCAGATCAAGGAGCGCACAGCCATGCCCATTGAGATGCAGGTGAGCGAACAGACGCCGATGACGGATCGGTGCCTGGGCGGTGTGCACTTCGATGATATCGTCGCCGCGCGGCGCCTGCTCGCGAAGTCCCTGACGCCGACCCCGCTCGTAACGCATCCGCTCTTGTCGCAGCGCTTGGGCGCCGAGACGCACGTGAAACTGGAGAACACCGTGCCGCTCGGCTCATTCAAGCTGCGCGGCGGACTGCATCTGCTCGCCTCACTCACGCCGGAGCAGCGCGCGCGCGGCCTTGTGACCGCCACGCGCGGCAACCACGGGCAGTCACTCGCCTGCGCAGCGCAGCGCCACGACGTGCGGTGCGTGGTGTTCGTACCCGCGGGCAACAATCCGGACAAGAACGCTGCGATCAGCGCGCTCGGCGCAACCGTCACTGCGACGGGCGAGGACTTCGATGCCGCCTGGGCGGCTGCCGTCGAGTACGCCGCGAAAAGCGGCATGATCGCGGTGCATCCATCGCGCGAGCCCAAACTCATGGCGGGCTACGCGACGGTTGCGCTCGAGATGCTCGAGCAGGTGGCGCAGCCGCTCGATGTGCTGTTCATACCGGTGGGCGGCGGCAGTCTCGCCGCGGGCATGGGCCTCGTCTACAACGCGCTCTCGCCGCATACGCGTCTCATCGGGGTGCAGAGCGCCGCGGCGCCCGCGCTGGCGCGCGCCTGGCACAGCGGCGAGATGCGCGAGTATCCGGTCGGCGAGACGCTCGCGGACGGACTTGCCGCGCGCGTACCCGCGCCCGACACCGTGGCGATCCTGCGCGAGGTGCTCGACGACCTCATCGAGGTAAGCGAGGCGCACATCGCCGATGCGATCCGCTGCTTCGCCGAGACGCTGCATCAAATGGCAGAGGGTGCAGGAGCGGCAGCGCTCGCCGGCGCCATGCACATGCGCCGGCGCATCGCCGGCGAACGCATCGGCGTCGTGCTCTCCGGCGGCAACATCACCTCGCAGCAACTCTCGAGAATCCTGCATGGCGAACTCTTGCCGCATGCGGAGCGCAGCGCCGTGCTCGCCGCGCAGCTTGCGGACATGGAATACGGCGCGCGCGGCGCGTGAAGATTGTTACGAAGGATCTCCCAATGGTAACCCCGCCCGAGCCGATCATCATATTTGACACCACCCTGCGCGATGGCGAGCAGTCCCCGGGCTGCAGCATGGCGCGCGCCGAGAAGCTGCGCGTGGCGCGGGCGCTTGCAGAGCTCGGTGTCGACGTCATCGAGGCAGGATTTCCCGCCGCGTCGCGCGGCGACTGGGAAAGCGTGAATGCGGTCGCCCGTGAAGTGCAGGGATCGGTCATCTGCGCGCTCGCGCGCTGCAACCGCGAGGACATCGAGCTTGCCGCCAAGGCGCTGCGCGATGCGCCGCGCCACCGTCTGCATGTGTTTCTCGCCACGAGCGCCATCCACCGGCAGTACAAGCTCAACATGGCGCAGGAGGAGATCCTGCACCTGGCGGTCGAGGCGGTACGCATCGCGCGCGATCTGTGCGCCGATGTCGAGTTCTCCCCGGAGGATGCCTCGCGCACCGAGCTTGAGTTTCTCGCGCAGGTGGTCGAAGCGGTGATCGACGCCGGCGCCACGACGGTCAACATACCCGACACGGTCGGCTACACGGTGCCGGATGAGTTCGCGGAGCTCTTTCGCTATCTGCGCAAGAATGTGCGCGGCATCGAGCGTGCCGTTCTCTCCGTACATTGCCACGATGACCTGGGGATGGCCGTGGCGAACAGTCTGACGGCCGTGGTCGCCGGGGCGCGCCAGATCGAATGCACCATCAACGGCATTGGCGAGCGCGCCGGCAACTGCTCGCTCGAGGAAGTGGTCATGGCGCTGAAGACGCGCGCCACCTTCTTCAATGTCAGCAATCGCGTGCAAACCACCAAGCTCTACCCGACCTCGCGGCTCGTCTCGAGCATCACCGGGCAGCCGATCCCGCGCAACAAGGCGGTGGTGGGCGAGAACGCCTTCGCACATGAATCCGGCATCCACCAGCACGGCATGCTCAAACACCACTCGACCTACGAGATCATGCGCCCCGAGGACGTCGGTCTCACGCGCAGCCACCTGGTGCTCGGCAAGCACAGTGGCCGGCATGCCTTTCGCGAGCGCGTGCAGGAGCTGGGATTCGAGCTCGACGAGCTCGAGTTCAACCGCGTCTTCGAGGAGTTCAAGGCGCTCGCCGACAAGAAGAAGGAGCTCTTTGACGGCGACATCGAGGCCCTCGTGCTGCGCGCGGAAGGCCAGGCTGCAGGCCCCTGGAGCCTGCTCTCGCTGCGCACCGTGGCCGACAGCGCAAGCGCCGCCGAGGCCGAGGTGCGTCTGCAGCACAGCGACGGACGCGTGGTCGAACGCGCCGCGCGCGGCGATGGACCCGTGGATGCCGCCTTCAAGGCCATCGAGGCGGCGACCGGCATCGAGGTGTCGTTGCGCAAGTTCGAGCTGCGCAGCGTGTCGGTGGGTGAGGATGCGCAGGGCGAGGCCATCGTCTATGTGGAATACAATGAGCGCAATTATCGCGGTTCGAGCGTCAGCACCAATATCGTCGAGTCGAGCACCATGGCGTTCCTGGAAGTGTTGAATCGCATCGAGCTTGCACAGACGAGCTCGCGCGCGCGCGAGGCGCGCGCGCCCGGCGCACGCGTGCTGCCGGCCGCCGTGTAGTTTTTTTGAGGAGCCCCCATGCCTATCCCGGCCACTCAATTCATCTGGTTCAACGGCAAGCTCGTGCCCTGGGAGAAGGCCACCGTACACGTGCTGTCGCATGCGCTGCACTACGGTTCGTCGGTCTTCGAGGGCCTGCGCGCCTATCACACGCCGCGAGGTCCGGCGATTTTCCGTCTGCGCGACCACACGCGCCGCATGTTCGATTCGGCGAAGATTTATCGCATGCCCATGCCCTTCTCGGCTGAGGAAATCAATCATGCCTGCCGCGAGGTGATCGCGGTCAATGGGCTCGCGCGCGGTGCCTACATCCGTCCGGTGGCATTTCGCGGCTACGGCGAGATCGGCGTGACGCCGAAGATCGAACCGCCGACTGATGTGGCCATTGCGGCCTGGGAGTGGGGCAAGTATTTGGGACATGGCAGCGAGGAGGACGGCGTGGACGTGTGCGTCTCCTCCTGGAACCGCGTGGCGCCGAACACGCTTCCGGCGCTCGCCAAGGCGGGCGGCAATTACCTCTCGAGCCAGCTCATCGGCCAGGAGGCGCGGCGCCTCGGCTTCGCCGAGGGCATCGGCCTTGCCCCCGACGGTACGGTGAGCGAGGGCTCGGGCGAGAATCTCTTCGTCGTCAAGGATGGCGTCTTGATGACGCCGGCGCTGGTGCATTCGGTGCTGAGCGGCATCACCCGCGATACGGTGATGCGCCTGGCGCGCGCGCGCGGGATCGAAGTGCGCGAGTGCGCCATACCGCGCGAGTTCCTGTATCTCGCGGATGAGGCGTTCTTCAGCGGCACGGCGGTGGAGATCGCACCCATCAGGTCCGTCGACCGCTTGCCGGTGGGCGCCGGCAAGCGCGGCCCGGTGACCGCCGCACTGCAGAGCGCGTTCTTCGGACTCTTTTCCGGTCAAACCGCCGATGAGTGGGGATGGCTCGACGTCGTCGACATGTCACAGGCGCGCATCGCCGTCGCACAATAGGCGCGGCTGCCCATGGCATCTGCACCGCGGACCCTGCTTCAGAAAATCTGGGACCAGCACGAGGTCGTGGCCGAGACCGCCGAGACGCCGGCGGTTCTATACATCGATCTGCATCTCATTCATGAGGTGACCTCACCCCAGGCCTTCGCCGTGCTCGGCGAGCGCGGTCTTGGGGTGCGCCGTCCGGAGCTCACGCTTGCGACCATGGATCATTCCACGCCGACGCGCACCGAACAGATCTTTGGCGGCGCGCCGATTTCGATCGAGTCGGCCGCGCAGCAGATCCGCCAGCTCGAGCGCAACTGTGCACGCTTCGGCGTTGAGCTTCTCGGCTTGAGGAGCGCTCAGCGCGGCATCGTGCACGTGATCGGCCCGGAGCTCGGCGCCACTCAACCCGGCAAGACCATCGTGTGCGGCGACAGCCACACGAGCACTCACGGCGCTCTCGGCGCCCTCGCCTTTGGCATCGGCACGACGGAAGTCGGCCACGTGCTCGCCACTCAATCACTGCTGCAGAGGAAGCCGAAGAGCCTCGCGATCAACGTGACGGATCGGCTGCAGCCGGGAGTGACCGCCAAGGACCTCATCCTCTGGATCATCAGCCGCATCGGCGTGTCGGGCGGCACCGGCCATGTCATCGAATACCGCGGCCCGGGGATCAGCGCGCTCGATATGGATGAGCGCATGACGGTATGCAACATGTCGATCGAGGCGGGCGCGCGCGCCGGCATGATCGCCCCCGATGAGACGACCTATGCGTATCTGGCAGGCCGGCCGCGCGTGCCGCAGGGACGGCAGTGGGAAGAGGCGCTGACGCGCTGGCGGGCATTGCCGAGCGATGCCGGCGCACGCTTCGACCGCGAGGTCGCCATTGATGCGGCAGCGGTTGAGCCGATGATCACCTACGGCACGAACCCCGGCATGGTGATTCCCATCAACGGCGCCATCCCGGCGCGCGCCGGCGATGCGGCCTTTGACCAGGCGCTTGCCTACATGGGATTTGAAGCCGGCACGCAACTCAAAGATAAATCCGTCGATGTCGTGTTCCTCGGCAGCTGCACCAACGGGCGCCTGTCGGATCTGCGCGCGGCGGCGTCGGTGCTGCGCGGCCGCAGGATCGCGCCCGGCGTGCAGATGCTCGTCGTGCCGGGCTCGCAGGCTGTGAAGCGCGAGGCGGAGGCCGAGGGTCTGCACGAGGTGTTCCTGGATGCTGGCGCGCAGTGGCGCGAATCCGGCTGCTCCATGTGCCTGGGAATGAACGGGGATCTCGTGGGCAAAGGGGAATACTCCTTGAGCACCAGCAACCGCAACTTCGAGGGCCGCCAGGGCGTGGGCGCCCGCACCCTCCTCGCAAGCCCCCTGACCGCGGCGGCAAGCGCGGTGCGCGGCCGCGTGACGGACCCGCGCGAGATCCTGGGCCACTGACGGGCGAGTTGATTCATGCAGCCCATCCGCACCCTGCGTTCGCGCACCGTCGTGCTCGGCGCGGCAAACATTGACACCGACCAGATCATTCCCGCGCGCTTCCTGACGACAACAACGCGCGATGGCCTCGGTCAGCATCTCTTCGCCGACTGGCGTTACGACGCCGACGGACCGCGGCACGACTTCATTCTCAACGGCGTGGATGCGCGCAATTGCAGCATCCTCGTCGCAGGCCGCAACTTCGGCTGCGGCTCCTCGCGCGAACATGCCCCGTGGGCACTCCTGGATTACGGCTTTCGCGCCGTCATCAGCACGGAGATTGCCGACATCTTCCGCAGCAATGCCCTAAAGAACGGTCTGCTGCCGGTGGTCGTCGATGCCGCGACGAGCCAATGGCTAATCGAACATCCCGGCGCCGAGGTCAGTATTGACCTGCCAGCTTCAACCTTGACGCTGCCCACCGGGGCTGCGATCAGCTTTGTGCTCGAGCCGTTCGCACGCAATCTCCTTGTGAACGGCATCGATGAGTTGGGCTTTCTCATTGAACACGATGCCGAGATCACCGCCTTTGAGCACGGCCGGCCGCAAGGATGAAGGCGAGCATTGCGGTGCTGGGCGGCGATGGCGTCGGCCCCGAAGTGATGTCCGAGGCGCTGCGCTGCCTCGAGAAGCTCGCCGCCCTCTTCGGACACGAGTTCGCGCTGACACGAGCCGCCTTCGGCGGCGTGGCGATCGATGCGCACGCAGATCCTTTGCCGCAGGCGACGCTGCAGCTGTGCCTGAGCGCGGATGCGGTGCTACTGGGCGCCGTCGGCGGACCCAAATGGTCGGCACCCGAAGCCAAGGTGCGTCCCGAGCAGGGCCTGCTGCGCCTGCGGCGCGAGCTTGGGGTGTACGCGAATCTGCGGCCCGTGCGCGTGCATCCCGCACTCCTCGATGCATCAACCATCAAGCCCGAGTTCCTCTCCGGGGTGGATCTCATCTTCGTGCGCGAGTTGACGGGCGGCATTTATTTCGGCGCGAAGGAGCGCACCGCTGAGCGCGCGAGCGACCTGTGCACCTACAGCGCCGCAGAGGTCGAACGCGTGGTCCGGGTCGCGGCGCATCTCGCGCGCGCGCGGCGCCGCAAACTCGTCTCAATCGACAAGGCGAACGTGCTTGAGACCTCGCGCCTGTGGCGCGAGGTGTGCACGCGCACGATGCGGCAGGAGTTTCCCGATATTGAGCTCGAACACATGCTGGTCGATGCCGCGGCCATGCACCTCATCCGCCGGCCGCGCGACTTCGACGTGCTCGTGACGGAGAACATGTTCGGCGACATCCTCACCGACGAGGCGTCGATGCTGTGCGGATCGCTCGGCCTATTGCCCTCAGCCTCGATTGGTGACGGCGCGCGCGGGCTGTACGAGCCCATTCACGGATCCGCTCCGGACATAGCAGGCCGCGGTATTGCCAACCCCTACGGAATGATTTTGAGCGCGGCACTCCTGCTGCGGCACTCGCTCAAGCTGCCGCCCGAAGCGCTCGCGCTCGAGAACGCCGTGGCGCGCGCGCTCAGCGAGGGTGCACGCACCGCCGACATCACCCCGGGCGGTGTGTCGGGCTGCAGCACGCGTGAGGCGGGCACTGCTGTGCTCGAGCGCCTCGAAGTCTCCGTATAAGCTCAGACGCGCGCGCCATCACAGCGCGCGGCAGGCCGCGGCCGCGCGCTGCAGTGCGCGGGCAAGATCGGCTCTCAAGTCCTCGAGCGCCTCGATGCCGATCGAGAGCCGCACGAGCCCGTCGGCAAGACCCGCCTGCGCGCGCGCAGTCGCGTCCATCGCCGCGTGTGTCATGGTGGCCGGATGGGCGACCAGGCTTTCGACGCCCCCCAGGGATTCCGCCAGCGAAAAACACTGCAGCTGCGCGACAAAGGCGCGCACCGCGTCATGGCCGCCTGCCAGCTCCAAGCTGATGACCGCTCCCATGCCGCGCTGCTGGCGGCGCGCCAGCGCATGACCGGGATGTGAGGCAAGGCCCGGATAATAAACACGCGCTACATTCGGCTGCTGCAGCAGCCAGGGCGCCAAGGCTTGCGCATTTCTTTCATGGTGCTCGAGGCGCGCATGCAGCGTGCGGATGCCGCGCAGCGTCATGAAGCTGTCAAATGGCGCGCCGGTGACCCCCAGACAATTGGCCCACCAGCTCAACTGCTCCAGGTGCTCCGGCGTGCGTGCGACGATCGCGCCGCCGACGACATCACTGTGGCCGTTCAGATATTTGGTCGTCGAGTGCACGACTAGATCCGCACCGAGTCCGATGGGCTGCTGCCAAACGGGCGACAGAAAGGTGTTGTCCACGACGACGAGCGCGCCCGCGGCGTGGCCGAGCGCTGCGAACTTCTGGATGTCGGTGATGCGCAGCAGCGGATTGCTGGGCGTCTCAATCCACAGAAGCTGCGCCGGGCGCGCGAGCGCCGCACGCACCGCATCCTCGTCGCCGAAGTTGAGAAATTCCACCTGCATCTCGCCGCGGCGCCGCCACGCTTCAAACAGCCGATAGGTGCCGCCGTAGCAGTCGTGCGGCGCGACGATGCGCGAGCCCACGGGCAGGAGGTGCCCGACGAGCGTCACTGCCGCCATGCCGGTGGCGGTGACCACGGCGCCGACACCTTCTTCCAGGTCGGCAATCGCCTGCGCGAGAAGATCGCGCGTGGGGTTGCCGGAGCGGGTGTAGTCGTAGCCGCGCTTGTCGCCAAAGCCTCGAAAGGCAAATGTCGACGTCAAATGAATGGGGGGCACCACGCAGCCCGTGGCGTCGTCGCATTCAAGACCCGCGCGCACAGCCTGGGTCTGCTGTCCAAGCGGGGCACCGATCAAGAGTGCCGTGGCATCGGGGGTGGAATCTACTCGTGCGTTCATCTCAAAGCTCCGCTCGCAATGGTCCGGTTCACCGGCACTCCTGCGGAGCACCCGCATCAGATGCGGGTCTGTGGCGTCCATCTGACTGCGGCCCACGCCGCGTGCCAGCCACGCACACTGCTCATCTGTTGATCCAAGGGTGGACCGCAGGAGTTGGCACCTTTCCGAGCTGGTTAGGCTACGGCGGTTGCCCCGGCGTCTAAGGGCCTTTCCCTCAGCCGGTCTCGATGAGTGGGCTAAAGTCTAGGTTGACGCCCGGGATGGCGTCAAGATGAACGCGCCGGCCCGCGCGCCGCACCACGAAAGTGCGATTAGGGTTCAGTGCGGGACCAGGGCATCGGCACGGGCACTGGCCGTGCTCGCCTCCTGGTTGCGGCCGCGTGCGATGAGCGAATCGGCGATCAGGTGCCACGCGGCTGACTGCGCGTTGGGGTCGCCCGTGCCGAGGCCCAGGGCCTTGTGACCCATGCTGTCGCCCTGCGCGGCGTTGCCCGCTGCGAGCTGCACGCGCCCGAGTGCGATCCATACCAGCGGGTTTTCAGGCTCGATGCGCAGCGCGCGCTCCAGAGTCGCCGTCGCGGCCGCATAGTCGCCCGCCGCCACGCGCGCATGCGCCTGGGTGACAAGCGCGCTCGCGGCGCTCCCCAGACGAAACTGGCGGACAGGCGCAGTGGGAGCCGGGACAGGTGCGGCGGGGGCCGGCGCCGCGCTCGGCGCCGTCGGAGTCGGTGTCTCTACCGCGGCACTGGGCGGGCGCTCGGAGGACAGCAGCGATCGACAGCCCGCCAGCACGACGACCACTAGAAGGATCGCGATCCTGACAATCATTGCTGGATGATAGCGCGCAGACGTTCGACCAATCTCCCGGCGGGGCTCGGTGCTGCGGCGGCGATGCAGCCTGGCTTCTTCGCAAGCTGGGTACTTGGCGGCACGCCGATGCGGATGGTATCGGCGTTGGCGCAGGCGCCCTCGATCTGCAGGCCGGTAAAGTAATCGATCGAGACTTCGTTGAGCGACTCCGGCATGGCGGCGCTCCAGGAGGTCGTGCCCAGATCCGCCAACACTCGCGACCAGATGGCGAGCGCCGCGGCTGCGCCCGTGAAGCCCGTCGGGCGATTGTCGTCGTACCCCACCCACACCACGGCGAGATGGCTGCCTGAGAATCCCGCAAACCAGCTGTCGCGCAGATCCTGCGTGGTCCCGGATTTACCGACCACGACGACATCGCGCGGCAGCACGCCGCGCGCCGCGCGTCCGGTCCCGCGCTCGATCACCTGCTGCATCATCTCATCCACTTCGAAGACGACTTCCGGATCCGCAATCGCAGTCAGCTGCAGGGGAAATGCCTTGAGCGGCGCTCCGGATGCGCTCAACACCGTGCGCACGGCGCGCAGCGGCATGCGATATCCACCGTTGGCAAGTCCCGTATACAGCTGCGCCACATCAAGCGGTGTTGCGTTGACCGCACCCAGGAGCAGCGCCGGCACCTGCGCCGGCGCGCGCTCGAGACCAAAGCGCTGCAGAGTCTGCGCAACGTGGGTCACGCCAACGTCCATCCCGACTGCGACAGTCGCGAGGTTCATGGATTCGGCGAGCGCGCGCACCAGCGGTACGGGACCATAGATCTGGCGCGTGAAATTCAGCGGGCGCCAGTGCGTGCCGTTCGACATGCGAATGTCGACCGGCGCATCCTGCACGATGCTCGCAGGCGTGTAGCGGTGAGTCTCGAGCGCCGTCAAATACACGAAGGGTTTCACCACTGAGCCCATGGGCCGCGCCGCATCGAGCGCGCGGTTGAAGCCGCTGTAGCCGATGCGCCGCCCGCCGACGATGGCGATCACATCGCCGCTCGCCGGCGCGGTGATGACCACCGCACCATCGAGGGAGGCGGTGGTCGCGGCGCGCGAGCGCTCGAGGCGCGCAAGCTCCCGGTCGAGCGTCTGTTCGGCCTCATCCTGCGCGCGCGGCTCGAGACTCGTGTAAATCTTAAGCCCCTCCTGGGTGAGGTCGCTATCGGCGTAATCGCGCCGCAGCGTGCGCCGCACGAAATCGAGGTAGGACGGATAATAGGCGCCCGCTGCGCGGGTCGTGACGCCGAGCGGGCGGCTCGTCGCGCTCGCCGCATCCTCGGGGCTGATGACCTTCAGGTCGACCATCAGTTTGAGCACGAGATTGCGCCGCGCGAGCGCGCGCTCCGGATGATGGCGTGGGTCGTAATAGGACGGGCCGCGCACCAGCGCCACGAGCAACGAGAGTTCCGCCAGATCCAGCTCCCCCAACGGCTTGCCAAAATAGAACTGGCTCGCAAGGCCGAAGCCGTGCACGGCGCGATCGCCGTCCTGGCCGAGATAGATCTCATTGATATAGGCGTTCATGAGATCGGACTTCGAGAAGTGCGCTTCGAGCGCCATCGCCATGAGCGCTTCGTTGAGCTTCCTGCCCATGGTCTGGCGGGAATCGAGGAAGTAGCTCTTGACGAGCTGCTGCGTGAGCGTGCTGCCGCCCTGCGCGATCTGATGCGAGCGTAAATCCACCCACAAAGCGCGGATGACGGCCTCCGGATCGACGCCGTGGTGGGTGTCAAATTTGCGATCCTCGACGGCCTTCAGCGCCGCCGGCAGCAGCGCCGGCACGTCCGCGGGCGCGACGACGATGCGATCCTCACCGTGGGTTGGGAAAATGCTGCCGATGAGGAGCGGATCGAGCCGCAGAACGGGAATGTCGTGGCCTGAGCCGTCGCGCAGTGCCTCGATGGAGCGGGCTCCGGCAACGATGGTCAGCATCTGCGCCGGGCGCATTTCATCGGCGAAGCGCGTCGCGCGCAGCGCGACGTCGATGCGCTCATCCTGGCGGCGGAAGGTGCCAGGCCGATCAAGCTTCGCGGACATCCGGTACTGCAGGCGTGCAAGCTCCGCGACGAGATCCGTCATGGAAAGCGGCGCGCCCGCGTAGAGCTCCAGCGGTGCCGCATAGACCTGCGCCGGCAGCGTCCAGCGCCGTCCCTGGAATTGCAGCGTGACGCTGCGATCGATGTAATAGATATAGACAGCGCAGCCGGCGATGGCGAGGAGCAGGAGGCCGAGCGCGCTCCCCCAGAGCAGGCGTCGGCGTCGAATCTTGCGCGGCCGCCGGGCCATGGCGCTCAGATGCACACTTCCGGGGCCGGCTCGCGCAGGTTATAGCGTGAGCTCATGGCGTACCCATAGGCTCCGGCGTTGGTGATGAGCACAACATCGCCCTCGCAGGTGGCAGGCAGCGCGCGGTCGTGGCCGAGAATGTCGCCGCTCTCGCAGATGGGCCCGACGACATTCGCCCGCTGCTCGGGAGCATCATCGAGGCGCGTCAGGTTGACGATCTCGTGATAGGCGCCGTAGAGCGCCGGGCGGATGAGCGAATTCATGCCGGTCGCCACGCCGACATAGTGCACATCGCCCTTGCTCTTAAGCTGCGTTACGCGCGCGAGCAGCACGCCCGCCGGGGCGACCAGGTAGCGCCCGGGCTCGATCCAGATATCAAGCATCCGGTGGGCCGCGCGCACCTGCGCAAGCGCCGCAGCGAGTGCCGTGAGATCCACCCCCGCCTCGCCGTGTCGCTCCGGCACGCCGAAACCGCCGCCAACGTCGATCACGCGCGCATCGGGAAATCCCTGCGCAAGCTCCGCCAGGAGCACCGCGCTCTGCTGCCAGTTCGTGACGTTGAAGATGCCGCTGCCCGCATGTGCGTGCAGGCCGATCACCCGCGCCTGCGCATCGCGCGCCCGACGCGCGAAGTCTTCCAGATCCGCAACCGGCACGCCAAATTTGGAGTAGACGCCCGCGGTGCGCACATGCTGATGATGGCCGCGACCCGCACCGGTGTCGATGCGCACGAAGATATCCTGCTGCGCAAAAAGCTCAGGCCAGTGCTCGAGCACGTAGCTGTTGTCGACGGTCACGCGCACACGCTGCGCGAGCGCCCATGCGTATTCATCCCGGGATGCAAAATTAGGGGTAAAGAGGACGCGCGCGCGCTCGATGTCGGGGAACAACGCAAGGACGCGCTCGAGCTCGCCGCGCGATACGCACTCAAGATCGATGCCCTCGGCACGCAGCGCCGCAAGCACCTGCGGATGTGCGTTGGCCTTCATCGCATAAAGCACGCGCGTTACCGCCGGCAGCCCCCGCAGGGCGCGCGCTGCCCGGCGGATGGTGTCGCAGTCGTAGACATAAGCCGCGTCCTTCTCGGCGAGAAGATCCAAGAGCACGCGCCGCTTCGCGCGCCACCAGGCGTGCGATTCAGTGCTGGCGCTGGGACGCGCAAAGAGCTGCTCCCACGTGGGCCCGAGCACCCGGTCGCCCGGCACCGGGCGGATCAAAAGTTCGTGCAGTTGCTCGACCAGGCGCTCGCCCTGGTTCTCATCGACGACGAAGGTGAAGTTCAAATCATTGGCCGCCTGAGTCAAAAGATAGATCTTCTGCTCGGCAAAGAGTTCGAAGGCATCTCCCAGGCGATGCAGAATGGCGCGAATGTTGCGTCCGACGAGGCTCACCGAGGCGCACGGGCCAATGACTTGCACCCGGCACAGGCGCGCAAGTGCCTCGACCAGCGCCTCGAGCAGGTCCGCATCGAGGCTGTTGGCCGCGGGGTCGAGCGACACGGTCACATTGGTTTCGGAGGTCGAGACCAGATCCACCGACATGCCGTGCTCTTTGAAGACCTGGAAGGCGTCGGCGAGAAAACCCACTTGATGCCACATGCCCGGGCTGTCGAGCGCGATCAGCGTGATGCCCGTGCGCAGGCAGATCGCCTTCACCTGCGCGCCGGCATCGCCGCCTTCGTGGCTGACCACCGTGCCCTCCAGATCCGGCGTTTGAGTCGCGTACACGTGGAGCGGAATGCGCGCCTGGCGCACCGGGAGAATGCAGCGCGGGTGCAGCACCTTTGCGCCGTTGCTCGCAATCTCCTGCGCCTCGTCGTAATCGAGCGCGCGCAGCAGGCGCGCACTCGGCGTCGCGCGCGGGTTGGCGCTGAACATTCCCGGCACGTCGGTCCAGATCTCCAGGCGCGCGGCGCGCAGCTTCGCCGCAAAGTAGGCGGCGGAGGTGTCCGAACCGCCGCGCCCTAACACCACGGTGTGGCCCGCGGCGTCGCTGGCGATGAATCCCTGCGTGACAATAATCGCCGGGCGCGCATTCAGGCGCGCCTCAAGCTCATCGTCGGGAGCAAAGTCGCAGGTGGCGGAGAGCATCGCCGCCTTGTTCGAGGCGCCGCGGGAGCTTGCGCGCAGCATGCCGCGCGCATCCGCCCACTCAACTTCGAGTCCCAGGCTTGCGAGGTAGAGTGCGCCCAGGTGTGTCGCCATGAGCTCGCCGCTGGCGAGCACGCGCGCACGCGTGCGGTCGGTCAGCGCGGCACCCCACGCGCTTTGCGACACGAACTGCCGCAGCTCGGCGAACTGCCTGTCAAGCTCCGCGCCCGTGCTCACCGCAAGCTCGCGGGCGAGTTCACGGTGGCGCTTCTCGATCGCCACGAGCAACGTCTCGCGCTCGTCCGCATGGGCCGCGATCAGCAGCTCTTCCAAGCGGTCGGTCACGCCGCTCAATGCCGAATGGACGAGGAGCACACGAGCGCCGGCGGCACGCCGCTGTCTTACGACGTGGGCAATATTGCGCCAGTTAGCAAGCGAGGAGACGCTGGTGCCGCCAAATTTGAGGACGATCCAGGATGAGACCGAGCGCATCACCGCCACGACCGATCGGCGCGGGTCCGATCAGGACTCGTCGTCAAAGGTATCGCGCAGGTCTTTCTCAAGCTTGCGATCGGCCAGAATTTCCTCGAGGCGGCTCCAAGCCGCTTTTCCGCGCTTACCCTGGGTGCGGACGCGCTTGTCGACTTTGTCTAATAGCCGCTCATATTCGGTGCCGTCTTCGGCTCCGCTCAGGAATTCCTCGTCAATATCAAAGCTCTCGGTGTCTCGCTCGGGCATCGCGTGGAGTCTAATTCTTTATAACAATCAATAACTAACGCGCTTCTGTCGCGCGCCGCAAGGGTTGCGAACTATAACGGATTCCCGCCGCCGATCAACTGTGGTATGTGCGAGTCGCTCTCTAGGCTTCGCGCACCGTGACCGGAGCGCCCCGGCTTAAGCCCAAGCCATCGGCGGCGCTCTGCTCGGCGCGGGCGATTTCAACCACGCCGAAGGAGTTGACGAGCGCCAGGTAGTCGCCCGGTCGCACATCACCGTAAGTGCGCCTGAGCTCAAATCCGTGATTGCCCGCAAAGACCCGCGGGTTACGAAAACGCGCGATGAGTGCCGCATCAATATTGGTGATGAGATTGCCGAAGTGATCGATCGTCATGACGAGTCCGGTCACGTTAGCGTCGACCGTCGGCTCATCCACCCAGGAAGGCACGAGTGTGCGCACGCGCTCCCCAAGATCCGCCGCCGTGCAGCGCCCCGAAGCTAATTCCGCCGCGAGCGGTGCGAAGATGTCCCGGCCGTGGAAGGTTGCGCTCGCGCTTTCGATGCCGAAGCGCAGCAGTGCCGCGGGCATCAGGCGAACGATCGCAGCCTGCGGGTGGCGCGTCACAATGGGCGCCAGGAGTCCATTGTCCGGAGCGAAAAATATATGGCCGGCGGCCGTAACGACGATGATGTCGCGCGAAGTTCCGACGCCCGGATCGACGACCGCGACGTGCACCGTGCCGGCGGGAAAATAGGCAAAGGCGCGCGCGAGCCAGAAGCCCGCCTCCGCAGGCCAGTGCACCACGATCTCATGCGTGAGATCGATGATGCGCGCATCGGCAAAGCGGCTGAGGATGCAGCCCTTCATCACGCCCACGAACGGACCTTGATGCCCGAAGTCAGTCGTGATGGTGATGACTCCCGAGGGCCGTGCAGCGTTCATAATGCGACGTGACAAAATTTATCGACTCGCTGAACATGTCTGCATCCGCGGCGCGTGTCAACGAGGATGTGCGCCGTAGCACATTCGCCGTGCATCCGATGCCGGCGCCAGGGCGTACTTAGACCATGTCCGACCCCGATATCGCGAACCGCATGGACCAGGAGCTGGCACGGCTCATCCAGGCTTGCGCGGCGCGCGATCGGCAGGCTTTGAGGCAACTCTACGACCTCATGTCCGGACAGATGCTCGCCGGCATGCTGCGCATCTTGAAGCGCCGCGCGCTCGCCGAAGAGGCGCTGCAGGATGTCTTCGTCAGCATCTGGCAGCGTGCGGGGCAATTTGAAAGCGCACGCGGGCCGGCGCGCATCTGGTTGCTCGCGATTGCGCGGCATCGCGCGATCGACGTACTGCGCGGTGAGCGCGCAGAACTGTATCGCGAGGCGGACGTCGAGCAGATGCCGCACTCCGGCATGGAGGGCCTCGGGGACTGGTCGAGCGCCGGGCGCTCGGCCGCGGCGCTCGCGCGCTGCTTCGAAGAATTGAGCGGCGAGCAGCGCCGCGGTATTGAGCTCGCCTTCGTCAACGGCTATTCGCACGCCGACATCGCGCGTGTGACGGGCGAGCCACTGGGCACGATCAAGAGTTGGATCCGGCGTGGACTCGCCTCTTTGCGACAGTGTCTGGAAAGATGAAACACGATCAACCACAGCTCATTGATGCGCTCGCCGCTGAATACGTGCTGGGCACGCTGCGCGGCGCCGCGCGGCGCAGGTTCGAGCGCTGGCAGAGCGCCGAATGGCACATCGCAAGCCGCGTGCGCACCTGGGAGGGACGCCTCATGCCGCTGGCTCTTCGCCTGACGCCAGTTGCGCCGTCGCCCGAGGTGTGGGCGCGGATCGAGGAGCGCATCCGCGCCGCCGACGTAGCGCGCGCCGATGCGGGGCGGCGTGCCGCGGCGCGCCCTGGCCTGCGCGCGCTCGCCGCGGCGCTGGTGCTGTGCGCAATCTTCGCCGGCGGCTACTTCGCCTGGCACATGACCGAATCCTTGCAGCTGCAGACTGTGGCGACGATCAAGGGCGAGCAGGGCCCGGTTGCGTGGAGCATTGAACTTGATACGCGCCGCGAGCGGCTGCGGGCCGTGGCGCTCGCGGGCGTCACCGCGCAGCCAGGGCATTCCTTTGAGCTCTGGGCGCTGCAACCGGGCAAAGCGGCCCCGGTCTCACTGGGAGTACTGCCGAATGCGGGCCAGCTTGAGCGGGTACTCACCCCGGCGCAGCGCGCTGCACTCGCAATCGCCGCGCAAGTGGCGGTGAGCCTCGAGCCACCGGGCGGCTCTGCGACCGGGAAGCCGACGGGCCCCGTGCTTTTCGTCGCCGCGCTCAACCGCGCCTGACGAGGAATTCCGCGAGCTGCGTGCCGCGCCTGCGCGGCGCCGCAAGACTCAGGGCTGCGGATTGACAGTGGCCGGCGGGGTACTCGTCGGAGCGGCCGTGGATCCCGGCGCGGACTGCGACGATGTGGCCGGCGGCGGCGGCGGCATGGTTATGGTGAGCGGTTCGCGCTCGGGCGCCGGCGCCGAGGCACCTCGACCGGCAGCAACCGGCGGTGTCGCGGGCGCTGGCGTTGGTGCGATTGGCGCGGAGTCCGCGGGCGCATCCAGGTCGGCCTGCAGTCCCACGAGCGTAGGCATACCGAGCGCTGACTGCAGCGTCTCGCGCGCAAGATCCCAATTTATGGCGGCAGTGGTCGATCCGAGCGCGTGGTCGAGCTTCAGGGAGAGCAGGTCCAGATCCGGCTCCATCGGCTGGCCCTCAGCGTCGATCTGCGGATGCGCCTCAAGCAAGAGCTCACCGTCCACGAAAGCCACCTTCACCGGCTCGTTGATCAGCCACACCTTGGTGCCGACGGGCACCATCTTAAAGAGTGCCTCGATGTCCTCCGGATACAGGCGGATGCAACCGTGCGTCACAGCCATGCCGACGGCTTGCGGATTGTTGGTTCCGTGAATGAGGTAATCCCCGGGATGAATCGCCAGGCGCATCGCATACTCGCCCAAGGGGTTGTCCGGGCCGGGAGGCACGACTTTGGGCAGCGGATCGCCGTTCTCGGCATGCTCCTTTAGCACCGAGGGCGGCGGATGCCAGGAGGGCTGCGCCAGCTTGGTGATGATTTGGGTCTGCCCGAGCGGAGTGCGCCAGTCCATCTTCCCGACGCTCACGGGAAAGGTGATGACGACCGGTTTTTCATGCTTTTTGGCGCGCGGATAGTAGTAGAGGCGATGTTCTGGGAGGTTCACCACAATGCCTTCGCGCGGCCCGGGCGGCAGGATGCGCCGGCCCGGCACGAGCACATCCGCACCGGCCCCGGGGATCCATAGATCAAGCTTCGGGTTGGCGCGACGGATCTCCTCGTAGCCCACGCTGTAGCGCCGGGCGATATCAAGAAGAGTGTCTTCGTACGCGGCTTTGACGTACTGATCGGCGCCGTACACCGGTGGTGCCCCGTCCACCAGTTCATACTGAGTGGCCGCGAGCGGCGCGGATAAAATGAGCACAAGGGCCCCGAGACCGAGGCTACGCTGAATCATGAATCTACTACCGCAATTCGCAACATCACTCTGTATTCTATGCAAATTCGTCGCCGCTATCGCGCCCGCAAGCGTTTAACCCGCGACTTTTATGCACGCTCCACCCTGACAGTGGCGCGCGAACTCATCGGGATGCACCTCGTGCACGACGATGGCAGCATCAGGCGCACGGGGCGCATCGTCGAGACTGAAGCCTATTGTGGCCCTCGGGATCTGGCCGCGCACTCGGCGCGCGGGCGCACTGCGCGCACCAGCGTCATGTTCGGCCCGCCCGGATACGCCTACGTGTACCTGATCTATGGTGTGTGGAATTGCTTGAATCTGGTCACGGGTGGCGAGGGCCGGCCGCATGCCGTGCTGCTGCGGGCGCTCGCCCCGGTGCGTAACCTCGACGAGCCCAGCTGGGGACCGGGGCTTTTGTGCCGGGCGATGCGCATCGATCGGCGGCTGAACGCGGCGGATCTGTGCGGCAAGACTTTGTGGCTTGAGCGGCCGGGAGCGGGCGCGCCCACGCCGCGGATCGCCCGTGCCGAGCGCATTGGAGTGGACTACGCGGGGGATTGGGCGCGGCGGCTATGGCGGTTTTTTGACCGCGATTCGCCCTACGTGTCGACGGTTAGCGCAAGCGTTCGAAGAGGCGCAGTTACTGCTTTCCCACGCGGGGGGTCTCGGTCGGAAAGTCCTGCTCCGCCGAGCGCCAAGAAACGCTAGATCCTTATCGCGCGAATACCCGGTCGTGAGCCCTGGACCCGATCCGCCTGACAACGCTCTCGCAGGAAAGCAGCAACTGCACTACTTATCTGCGCCGATGGCCCTGAATATCTCAGCGCGGAGGAAACTTGTGCATTGCATCAGGCCGCGCGCAGCGCCAAGCCCCCTCACGGCCCCCTGCGGCCTCACAGGTCACTGCTGGCACCCTAATTTGCAACGTTGACCTGCTTGGATGCACTGGGGTGCACGGCCGCGGAGTCTGCGATCGCTGCTGCGGGATCACGCGCCGCGCCACAGCCGACGCGCTGCAGGACATCGGCCAGCGCCGCGCAGGCATTAACGGATACCAGCGGCACATCGCGCGTGGTCAGATGCTGCGACGTTCGCGCGAGCACCCCGAAAAGTTCGGCCGCCGTCAGATGCGGTCGCTGCGACAGCAGGAGCGCCACGGTCGCGGTGACTTCCGCCGCAGCAATGGAACTTCCCGAGGCAAAATCCCAATGCCCCGCCGGAACGAGCGTCAGCACGTCGTGGGCGGGGGCAAGGAGCCGCGGGCTTCCTCCTCCGGTCGACTCCTCCGCAACCCCCACCGACAGCACTCCGTCCACGTCCGTCGGAAAACCCGCTGGCATCCCGGGCGGCGGGGCGGCGCCGATGAATATCGTCCCGCGCTGCATGCCACGCCGCAGCAGGCGCGCGAGCAGTGGGTCCGAGGGGCCACCGAGACTCAGATTCACGATATCCGCCTGCATATCGATGGCGCTACCGATTGCCTGCGCGAGCGTGAAGCTGTTGCATGTGGCCGGTGCGCCTGGCTGCGGCGCCTGCCAGCACGCCTTCAGCGCGAGGATGCGCGCGTCGGGGGCAATACCAACAATCCCAATATGATTGTCCGGGACTGCGGCAATGACACCCGCCACCGCGGTGCCATGACGATCGAAGCGGAAAGCCGCGTCATCGGCGTCGACGAAATTGCGCCGCGCAATCACCTGCCCGGCAAGATCCGGATGTTCAAAGTCGATGCCGGTATCGATGATGGCAATGCGCACGCCGGAGCCGCGCGACCATTGCTGGGCCTGCGCAACGGTGAGATCACGCAGGACCGTCTGCAGGCTCGCATACGGATCGTTGTAGGTGCCGGCATCGGAGTCCGTCTCGGTCGCGAACGCGTTCAGCGGCTGCGCGGAATCCACGCGCGGATCTTTGGCGAGTTTCCCGATCATCTGCGCGGGCACCGTATCCGCAGGGACGCGGAACACCACGCAGTGCACGCGAAGCGCGGCGATGGGCCACGCCGACACTTCGCGCAATCCATAATCCTTGGTGATGGCGCGCACCGTGGCGCGGGCGTCGCTGGTGACGCCATAGAGGCCCGCGCTGTCATAGCCGCGCAACGTCGCACCGGCGCGGGTGGCGAGCGGCCGCGGATCGTTGCGCACGGTCACCACCACAAAATTTGACGGCGCCGCGCGCATCTCGAGCGGCAGCGGCGGCGCACGCAGGCGCGCACCCGGGGATGCGCAGGCCGCGAGTAACATGCAGACGAGCGCGGCGAGGGTGCGCATCAGAGCACTAAGGGGCGGCCGTGACCGGTTCCGCGAAGCGCACGTTGGCATCCGCGCGCAGTATGGCGAGGCGCTGGGCGACGTCGACGGCAGAGTCGCTCCCGGGAGCGACGGTGAGCGTGAACACTCCCGCCTCGGTCGGACCATTACTGATGTAGGCATCAATTGAACGCAGCAGGCGTTCAAGATCGGCCAGGGTGAGATCGGGCGCGAACACGACCCGCAACTGCGTCCCGCCTGCGGCCAGAGCAGGCGCTGTGAGGGTTTGATAGGCGGCGGGGGAGCTTGCGCGCGTGTGCTCAACTATCCATCCGCCCCACGCAGCCAATCCGAGCGCCGTCACGATGCTGGCGGCGGCGACCCAGCGCACGACGGCAATCGTTGCCCTGTGGGCCGGCACGGGCACCGCATCGAGGCGCGCCGCGAGCTTCTGAAAAGCCGCCTCCGATGCAAAGGCGATGCTGTCATCGGGCTGCATGGCCTCAAAGATGCGCCGCTGCTGTGCGTATTCGCGCGCGCACTCGGCACAGTTCTCCAGGTGCGCGCGCACCGCCGCGGCCTCTGCGCCACTCAAGCGGCCATTCACGAGCCAAGGAATGAGTTCCCATTTGGCTCCATGCGCGCCGCCCTGCGCCGAGTCGGCGCTCATGCGCCTGACTCCGGCTGGATTCCGGCGAGCGCCGGCAGCAACACCTTCAGTTTCCGGCGCGCGTGGAACATGCGCGTCTTCACGGTGTTGACGGGACAATTCATGATCTCGGCGATCTCCTCGCAGGAATGCCCCAGATGGTAGGCGAGCTCCAGCACCAGGCGCTGCTCGGACGGCAGCCGCTCGAGCGCGGCATTGAGCCATTCGCGCCGCTCGGCACCGCTCCACGGCTCATGACTGTCCGCGTTCTCCGCGGCAATGTCGTGCGCACGCAATAGCATGACGCTTGCGCGTTTGAGCGCCTTCAGGCCGCGGCGATAGGCGATACCCATGATCCAGGTCGAAACATACGAGTCGCCGCGAAAGTCACCCGCCTTCTGCCACACGACCCAAAATGTATCGTTGATGATCTCCTCGGCGAGGTCGTAACGCGAGGTGACACGCGTAAGGAAGCGGGCGAGTCGGCGGTGATAGAGAAGGTAGAGCTCCTTCAGCGCCGCGCGGTCGTGAGCTGCAATGCGCTCGATCAGCGCGCGCTCACGCGGATCGGCGGCCGCTGCGCTCGCAGCGGGCGTGCGCTCCGGGCGCGATGGGCCGTGCGGCTCAAGTTTCACGGCGGCGTTTTCGTCGCGCAGGCTGCGCGGCTGCGGGCTGGGAGCCGGCGAAAGTGCGAACATACCCGTGAGTGCCGCCGCGGCGCATTTTGGTTCAAAACCGCCACACGAGAGTGGCTACCACGCGGTTCCCCGCGAGCACGTCTCCATACACATACTCCTCGCGCGGCTGCAGGCCAAAATAGGCCACCTCCAGCTGGAACGCGCCCAGCGCATAGGCGATGCCGGCGTTCCAATAGCCGTAGCCGGAAAGTCCGCGCAACTCATCGTACCCCAGGGCCGCTGAGAGTGTGAACGCATGGCCCAGGCTCTGGTGCACCGCGACGTCGTACGACAGGAACCGACAGCACAGCCCCTCCGCCCGCTCGGAGTACTCGGAGTAGCGCGCCGTGTTGGGCGTCCATGCCACGGTCGCAAACAGCCGGTCCTGATATGCCCAGGTGCCCGAGAGCTCGTCGTAGTCGTAGTGCGGCGTGCCGTGGCTGTCGGGGTAGGCGTAGTGCACGTAGTTCGCCGTGGCGCTCGAGTCGGAGTCGATGAGAATCGTACGGCCGAGGTAGGCGTTCAGCTCATAGCTGCCGTCGGTTACAGTGCGGCCGATCGTCGAGCCCCACAGCCCAATGAAATTCTCCGCCGTTGCACCGGCTGATTCGCTGCGATAGTGAATGTCGCCCTGAATTGCCGGATCGCGATCCGATTGCGACAGGCCGTGATAAATGTAATCTGAAGTCACATCTAGCGAGCCGCCCAGCGAGCCGTCCGCCCAAGCCGCGGACGCCGCGCCGTAGGTACAGGCAACTGCAACACTGAGCAGCAACGGGTGCCGATCCATGGGGGTCCCTGCCCTGTCGGGCACGTGCGCGTTCTATACCGGCCGCCTGTTCTTGACCGCTGCGAGGCCGGCGCGAACATCGGCCAGACGAAAGCCCAAAAATTCCAGAGCGAGCGAGGCATCGAAGCTCGGGCCTGCGAGGCGCAGCCAATTGTTGAGCGCGTGTTTGGTCCACTGCACCGCCGTTGCGCTGCCGGCGGCGAGCTTACGCGCCGTCTCCAGGGCATCGCCGTACACCGCCTCATCATCGACGCAGCGCGCCACGAGCCCGATGCGTTCGGCGACTTCACCCGTCACTGGCTCATTCAGCAACAGGTAGTAGCGTGCGCGCGCAAGACCACACAGGAGCGGCCAGATGAGCACCGCGTGATCCCCTGCCGCGACGCCGAGACGGGTGTGGCCGTCCATCAGTCGGGCGCTGCGCCCGGCGATCGCGATGTCCGCGAGCAACGCAACGGCAAGCCCGGCACCGACCGCGGTGCCGCGGATCGCGGCGACCACGGGTTTGGAGCAATTCACGAGGTTGTACACAAGATCACTCGCCTCTTTCCACACGCGCACGAGCGCTGCGTCGTCGGCGATCATCTCCTCGATCAGCGCAAAGTCCCCACCCGAGCAGAAATGCGCACCGGCGCCGCGCACTAGCACCGCGCGGACGGCCGGATCGGAATCGATACTGCGCCACACCTGCGCAAGGTCGCGATGCAGCGCCGCGCCGGCGGCGTTCAAGCGCGCCTCATTGGCGATGATCACCTCGAGAATTCCCGGCAGCGGTGCTTCGAACTGCAGTGCCGGATGCGCGGCACGGTAAGTGGCGACTGACACGAGAGCGGCGCTCGACATGGCCTAGGCTACCTGGTCCGGAATGGCGCGTTCACTCACCATCGTGAGCACATCGTAGCTCGCCACCACGGCGCCGTCCTGATTGATGATTTCGGCGTCCCAGCGTACTTCGCCGTAGCCCATTCCGGCGCGCAATGATTTCTCCTTGCAGCTGATACGCACGCGGATCCGGTCTCCGGGCTTGACCGGTTTGACGAAGCGCAGCGCGTCGATGCCGTAGTTCGCAAGCACCGGCCCGAATTCGGGCTCGACGAACAGGCCAGCCGCTGCCGCGACGAGAAAGTAACCGTGCGCGACGCGGCCGCCAAAGAGGGGGTTGCGCCGCGCGGCCGCCTCATCCATGTGCGCGTAGAAGTGGTCTCCGGAGAGTGCCGCGAAGCGCTCGATGTCCGCAATCGTCACCTCGCGCTCGGACGAATTGAAGGTGTCACCAATGACGAGCGCACCAAAGGGTATCCGGAATGGATGAACCTTCGGAGCGCGCTCGCGCGCGCCGCGCACCCATCGCGAGGTCACGGCCGTGAGGACGTCGGGCGTGCCCTGCACGGCCGTGCGCTGCATGTAGTGCAGCACGCCACGAACTCCGCCGAGCTCCTCGCCGCCGCCGGCGCGGCCGGGACCGCCGTGTACGAGATGCGGCAGCGGCGAGCCATGACCGGTGGAATCAGCAGCACAAGTTTCGTTGACGACCAGTACTCGGCCGTGAAACGGCGCAAGTCCCAGCACCAGACGCGCGGCCGCCGCATCGTCGGCGCTGAACACCGAGGCGACGAGACTGCCACCGCCGCGCCGCGCAAGTTGAATTGCCTCCTCCTCATTCGCATAAGGAAGCACGGTGCACACCGGCCCAAAGGCCTCGACCGTATGCACGGCGCGCGCCGCGCCGGCAGCACTGCAGTGCAAGAGAGTCGGCGCGAGAAATGCACCGCGCTCCGCATCAGCGCCAGCCGGCTTTAGAGCCATCTCACCGCCGAACACCACCGCCCCTTCGGCATTCAGGCGCGTGAGTCGGGTGCGCACCTCGCGGCGCTGCGCGAGCGAGGCGAGCGGCCCCATGTTGACATTCGCCAGACGCGGATCGCCGATGACGAGCGCGCCGAGCTTGCCGTGCACGGCCTCGAGCACCTGCGCGCACAGCGCCGCAGGTACGATCGCCTTCCTGATGGCAGTGCACCTCTGCCCTGCTTTCACGCTCATCTCGCGCACCACTTCGCGGACGAAAAGCTCAAATTCCGGCGACCCCACGTGCGCATCCTCGCCGAGAATAGACGAGTTGAGCGAGTCGGTCTCGGCAGTGAAGCGCACCGAGCGCTCGGCGACGGCCGCATGCCGCCGCAATATTGCCGCCGTCGACGCCGAGCCCGTGAACGCGACCACATCCTGCCCCTGCAGATGGTCAAAGAGGTTTCCGACGCTGCCGCACACGAGCTGTACGGCGCCCGCAGGCAACGCGCCTGATTCGATGATGCGCCGAAACAGAAGCTCGGCGAGATACGCGGTGCTCGTGGCCGGTTTGATGATAGCCGGCACTCCGGCGAGCAAGGCGGGCGCGAGCTTCTCAAGCATCCCCCAGACGGGGAAGTTGAATGCGTTGATATGCACCGCCGCGCCTTCGAGCGGCACGCAGATGTGCTGGCCCAGAAACTTGCCGCTCTTCGCAAGGGGCTCGGTTGCTCCGTCAATGTAGATACGACCGTTCGGCAGCTCACGCACCCCCTTACTGGCATAGACAAAGAGTGTCGCAAGACCGCCGTCGATGTCGAGCCAGGCGTCCTGCCGGGTCGCGCCTGTGTGATAGGAGAGCGCATAGAGCTCTTCCTTGTGGGCTCCGAGCGCCTTCGCGAGGCTTTTCAGCAGCCCGGCGCGCTCGTGAAACGTGAGCGCGCGCAGCGCCGCGCCACCGACCGTGCGCGCATAGTCGAGCGCGGCGGCAAAGTCGATGGCAGGTAGGCTCATCTGAGCCACTGCCGCGCCGTTCGTCGCATCGCGCAGCAGCTCCCCCGAAGCAGCGCCGCTTATCCAGCGTTCCTGGATGAAGCTTTCCAACAGCAAGTTCGTTCCCATAATCAGGCGCAGTGTGCGCTGCGTGCGGCTTGCCAGGCGGCAAAGGTACTGTTGCTTGCCGCAAGCTGCGCGATTAGCGCTGCGGCCGACCAGTAACGCGCGCCGTGCTCGATTGCCAGGCGCTGTATGCCATCGTACACGGTGGCGATCCCGAGGGTATCGGCGTAGGCCATCGGTCCGCCGCGCGCTCGCGGAAAGCCGTAACCGTTACACCAAATAACGTCAATATCCTGCACAGATGCGGCGATGCCGTCGCTCAGAATCGCCGCGCCTTCATTGATCAGGGCGTACATGCAGCGCTCAATGATGGCGGCATCGCTCGTCGCACGCGGGGCAACTTGCAGGCGGCGTGCCTCGGCGCGGATCAGCGCGTCGACTTCAGGATCCGCATGGCGTGCGCGTGAGCCTGGCTCGTAGCGATACATCCCGCGGCCGTTTTTCTGACCCAGTCGTCCGTTTTCCACCAGCAGGTCGGCAACGCGGTAGTAGCGCGGATCATCCGGCAGATCGCGGCGCTCGCGGCGCACGCGGTAGCCCACATCAAGGCCCGCAAGATCCCCCACAGCATTGGGTCCCATCGCCATGCCGAAGTCCTCGAGCACGGCGTCGATGCGCGACGCGGGCACGCCCTCAAGAAGCATCAGCTGATTTTCGCGGCCATAGGCGTAGAGCATGCGGTTGCCGACAAACCCAAAGCCATTAGCGACCACGACACCAATCTTGCCGATGCGCGCGGTGAGGGCGAGCGCGCGCGCGACGCTGGCCGGGGATGTTTCGGGGGCGCGCACGATCTCAACCAGACGCATGATGTTCGCCGGACTGAAAAAGTGCATGCCGATAACATCCTGTGGGCGCGCGGTGACACTGGCGATGGCGGCCACGTCGAGCGTCGAGGTGTTGGTCGCCAGGAGCGTGTCCGCGCCGCATTTGGCATCGAGCTCGCGGAACACGTCCTGTTTGAGCTGCAGGTTCTCAAACACCGCCTCGATGACGACATCGGCCGCGCTGAGCGCGGCGATGTCGCCCGCCACCGCCATCTCTTCCTCGGCACGCGCGCGCGCCTCATGTGTGAGGCGACCTTTGTTCACGGCCGCATCCAGCGCGTCGCGGATGCGACGCTGGCCGCCCTCGAGCGCCGCGGGTTGCGAGTCGACCAGGGTGACGCGCAGGCCGCCCGCAAGGCAGCTCGTGGCGATGCCGGCGCCCATGGTGCCGGCGCCAATGACGCCGACGTGCCGGGCTTCGCTCACGTGCGCGCTCATGCGCTCAGCGCCCCGTGAACCGGGGAGCGCGTTTTTCCAGAAAGGCGGCCACGCCCTCGGCGTAGTCGGATCCGGCCCCGAGTTCACGCTGCATGTCGCGCTCGACGTCGAGCTGTTCGGCAAGGCTCCTCTCGCCGGAGAAGTAGATCGCCTCCTTCATCCGGGCGAGTGCGCGGGTGGGCGCTGCGGCGAGACGCTGCGCGAGTTCGGCAACCGCACTCAGGAACTCCTGATCGGGGATGCAGCGCCAGATGAGTCCCCACTCGGCGGCCACTTCGGCCGTCAGCTTGTCGCCCAGGAAAGCAAGGCCGATCGCCCGCGCCTGCCCCACGAGTCGGGGCAGAAACCACGTACCGCCCGAATCCGGCACCAGAGCAACTTTGGAGAACGACTGGATGAAGCTTGCCGAGCTCGCGGCGATTACAAGATCGCAGGCAAGCGCAAGATTGGCGCCGGCGCCAGCGGCGACGCCGTTGACGGCAGCGACTACCGGCAGCGGCAGGCTCCGCAGTGCGAGCACCAGAGGTTTGTAGTAGCGCTCGATCGAATCGCCAAGATCCGGCGCGGCGCCGCCCGGATTGACCGCGCGATCGCCAAGGTCCTGCCCCGCGCAGAATCCGCGGCCGGCACCCGTCAGGATCAGTACCCGGCAGCTGCCGTCTTCTTTGACCTCGCCAAGAGCTGCGCGCACTTCCTCATGCATCTGAACATTGAAGCTGTTGAGGCGCTCCGGCCGGTTCAGCGTCAGACGCGCGATGCCGGCGCTGCGCTCGAAGAGGATGGTCGCGTAGCTCACGTGATCAGGTTTCATCGTAGGTGATTTCAAGCTGCGCGCTCTTCGCGTGCGCCTGGCAGGCGAGGATGAATCCCTGCGCGAGCTCCCAGTCCTCGAGCGCGTAGTTCTGCGCAAGCGCAACCTCGCCGCGCACGAGCTTGGTCCGGCAGGTCGAGCACACGCCAGCACGGCAGGAAAACGGCAGGTCCAGGCCCGCGCGCGCTGCGGCCTCAAGGATGCTCTCGGTGCCGGTTTGCATGACGAAGGCGCGGCGCCGGCCGTCCATGACGACCTCGACATGAGTCTCACCCGCTGATGGCGCCACGACGTCGGCCGCAAGCGCCTCGGCGACCGGCAACGCACCTTCGGCCGCGTGAATCATCGTCGGGGACACGCCCAGATGGGTAAGCTCGCCGCGCAACTCGGCGACGCTCCCGGCCGCTCCGGTCAGAAAATAGCCATGGACGGAACGAGGGTCGAAGAGCTCCTGCGCAAGCACGCGCAGCTTGTGCGCATCGAGCTTGCCGTTCAGCAACTCACCCTCCTCCGGCTCGCGGTCCATGATGAAGTGCAGCGCAAGGCGTCCCAGATACTTATCCTTTAAGGCCAAAAGCTCCTCGAGCGCCGTGTCGGTGACCTCGCCGTAGTTGCCGTAGAAGACGAGAAACGAGCATGCGGGCTCTGCGGCGAGCCGCATCGTGAGGAGCATCACGAGCGCGGCGAGATCGGCGCCCGCAGCGCAGGCGACGTAGGTAAGGCGCGCGCCGGTTGCGTGCGCAGCAGCTTTGCTGGCCTGAGCTGGAGTCATCACAAGCTGCCTATATGCACTTGAAATAGTCAAAGGGCTCAAGACACGCCGTGCACATGTAGTGCGCCTTGCAGGGAGTCGAACCAAATTCGCTGATGAGGCGCGTGGCGTCACTGCGGCAGCGCGGACACTCGATGGACGCCACGCCGAAGAGCCGTTTGGGATTGGATACGGCCTCCGCCGGAGGGGCGATGCCATAGACGGCAAGCTTCAGGCGCGCCGCGGGCGTAAGCCAGTCGCTGCTCCAGGCTGGCGCGAGCTGAGTTTCAATGACAACGTCGCGAAAGCCTGCACGCGCAAGTTTGCGCGCAACCGATTCGCGAATGACCTCCGTCGCCGGACAGCCCGAATAGGTCGGCGTCAGGCCGACGCGCAGTGCATCGCGGCTCACGCCGCGCACGTAACGCACGATCCCGAGATCGATGATGGTCAGGATCGGAATCTCGGGATCTTTGACCTCGCCGAGCAGGCGCCAGACCTCGGCTTGCCAGTCGCTCTGGGCAGGTGCGAGTTCGGGTGCGAGGCTCATCGGCATCTCACCACGCGGCCCCGGGATAGGCGCGCTGCAGAAACTGCATCTCCGCCAGCATGTAGCCCAAATGCTCGGTGTGCACGCCGCGTTTGCCGTGCCAGGGATATGGCGTATCGGCGGGACGAACGAGCGTCGCTTCGGCCAATATGGCATCGATGCGCGCCGACCAGCTCGCCTTGAGCGCTGCCGCGCGCGGCGCAATGCCGGCCGCCACCATCGCCGCATCGACACTGTCTTCGGCGAAGAGCTCGCCCGTGAACGGCCAGAGTTCCTGAAGGGCCGCCTGTACGCGGGTGTGGCTCTCCGCCGTGCCATCGCCCAGGCGCACCACCCAGCTTGCGCTGTAGCGCAGGTGGTAACGGGTCTCCCGCAACGCCTTCGCGGCGATCTCGGCGAGACGCGGATCCGCGCTCGATTGCAGGGCTTCGTAGAGCTCGAGCTGGTAGGCCGCGATCAGTAGCTGGCGCACGAGCGTGTGCCCGAAGTCGCCATTGGGCTGCTCAACCAGAGTGACGTTCAAAAACTCCGATGCATCGCGCAGGAACGCAAGCTCATCCTCGCCGCGGCCGCGGCCTTCGAGTTCTCCCGCATAGCTCAGCAGGAGGCGCGCCTGACCGATCAGATCGAGCGCAATGTTGGCAAGCCCCAGGTCCTCCTCGAGCGCCGGGGCGTGTCCAATCCATTCGGCAAGACGCTGTCCGAGGATGAGGCTCGTGTCGGCGAGGCGCAGCACGTAGCGCAGCCGCGGCTCCTCGCCGAGCACGTGGGCGATGCTCGCGCTCACAAGTTCTTCACCTCTTCGGGGATCGCGTAAAAGGTCGGATGGCGATACACCTTGTCGCGCGCCGGCTCAAAGAAGGCATCGGCATCGAGCGGATCGGAGGCTGCAATGTCGCTCGAGCGGGCGACCCAGATACTCACCCCCTCCAGGCGGCGCGTGTACACGTCGCGCGCGTGTTCGAGCGCCATGCGGGCATCGACCGCGTGCAAGCTGCCCACGTGCTTGTGCTCGAGCCCGGAGCGCGAGCGGATGAAGACTTCAAAGAGCGGCCAATCGGGTGTTGTCATGTTGACTCCTTCAGGCGGCGGCGAGCGTGCGCCGCTTGGCGGCGTAGGCGGAAGCGGCCTCGCGCACCCAGCGGCCCTCTTCGTGCGCGCTGCGGCGCGCCTCGAGGCGCTCGCGGTTGCACGGGCCGTGGCCCTTGACGACGCGGTCAAATTCGCTCCAATCGATCTCGCCGCAGCGGTAGTGCTGTGTTGCCTCATCCCAGCGCAGATCCGGATCAGGCACCGTGAGCTTGAGAAAATCCGCCTGCGGGACGGTCACGTCAATGAAATGCTGGCGCAGTTCATCGTTGGTGAAGCGCTTTATCTTCCAGCGCATCGACTGTGCCGTGTGCTGCGACTGCGCATCGCTCGGGCCGAACATCATGACCGACGGCCACCACCAGCGATTGAGCGCATCCTGCGCCATCGCGCGCTGCGCTGAGGTGCCGCGCGCGAGCGTCATCATGATTTCAAAACCCTGGCGCTGATGAAAACTCTCCTCGCGGCAAATACGCACCATCGCGCGCGCGTACGGGCCATAGGAGCAGCGGCAGATCGGTATCTGATTCATGATGGCGGCGCCGTCGACCAGCCAGCCGATGGCGCCAATGTCCGCCCAGGTGAGAGTCGGATAATTGAAGATGCTCGAGTACTTCGCAGTGCCGGCGAGCAACTGCGCCACAAGTTCCTCACGCGACACGCCCAGGGTCTCCGCGGCGCTGTACAGATACATGCCATGACCGCCCTCGTCCTGCACCTTGGCGATGAGCACGGCTTTGCGGCGCAGCGTCGGCGCGCGCGTGATCCAGTTGCCCTCGGGCAGCATGCCGACGATCTCGGAGTGGGCGTGCTGGGAAATCTGCCGCACGAGCGTGCGCCGGTAGGCATCCGGCATCCACTCCTTGGGCTCGATCTTCTCGTCGCGCTCGACCTTCGCATCAAAACGCGCTGTGAGCGCCGCCGCGTCCTCCGCGGGGGTGTGCAGACAGTCCTTGCCGAGCGAGTCCAGGCCCTGCGTATACATGCTAAGCTCCCGGTCGTAGTAGCATAATCTGACACAAGAAGTTGCGTACAGCAACTGCTTATGTGTCACAATTTGTTTACCCGAGCGCACCTGCGGAGCCTGACGTGAGCGACCCACTCGATGCCTGTGTGCGCGCGCTTCTCGGGCGCTTTCGGCGCCAGCGGCCGCTGCGCAGCGGCTCGCTCCTTATGACCATACTGGGAGATGCGATCGCGCCGCGCGGCGGGCGCGTCACTCTCGGGAGCCTGATCCGCCTGGCCGCACCCCTCGGCTTGCCCGAGCGCCTGGTGCGTACCTCGGTCGCGCGCCTCGCCCAGGATGGTTGGCTCGCCGCGCGCAGGAGCGGCCGCAGGAGCGAATACGCGCTCACTGAGCCCGGCCGGCGTCGCTTCGCCGCCGCCACGCGGCGCATCTATGGAGCGCGGCCCCACTCATGGCGGCGGCGCTGGACTCTCATCATGCTCGTGCCATCGCCGCCGGCCTCGCGCGCGCGCCGGCGCGAGGAGCTGCATTGGCTGGGATTTGGCCAAATTGCGCCGGATGTATTCGGGCATCCGGGCTTGGGCAGCGCCGAGGTGCGCGCGCGCCTGGCCGCGGCCGGCATCGGCAACCACATGACTCTGCTTGAAGCGCAGACCGAAGCGGCGCGCGATGATCGCCGATTGGTGCGTTCGGGTTGGGATTTGGCTGAGCTCGCGCGCGCCTATCAGCGATTCGTGAAGGGCTTCGCGCCCCTGGCCGCCGCACTGCGCGCAGGCGCGGTGCCGACGCCGGAAATTGCTTTCGTGGCGCGCAGTTTGCTGATTCATGAATACCGCCGGATCCACCTGCGCGATCCGGCACTGCCTGATGTGCTGTTGCCCGGGGACTGGGTGGGTACGACGGCCTACGAGCTTTGCCGGCAGCTTTATAGGGCGCTGTTCCACAGCGCCGAACGCTACCTCTCGCTGCACGCGCGCACCCTCGGCGGGGCGCTGCCGGCCGCCTCACGCGCGGCGCGCGCGCGCTTCAGGTCGGATTCTCGAGGCTGAAAGACTGGCTCTGATCGTCGTAGGCGAAGGCTTCGGCGTAACGCCCCCA
>Ga0302314_10001674_pt1 | contig 41400 bp, 45 predicted proteins | sample III_Palsa_N2_3_FD_200533 | JGI IMG/M metagenome (GOLD analysis project Ga0302314, IMG submission 200533) | Peat permafrost microbial communities from Stordalen Mire near Abisko, Sweden - III_Palsa_N2_3 | ecosystem: Environmental > Terrestrial > Soil > Palsa > Peat permafrost | place: Sweden... | reverse complement strand
TGGTGGCCCTGTCCACCGACAAGGCCTGCAGCCCGATCAACCTCTATGGCGCGACCAAGCTGGCGTCGGACAAGATTTTCGTCGCCGCCAACAACCTGGCCGGCGATATCGGCGCGCGGTTCTGCGCCGTGCGCTACGGCAATGTCGCCGGCTCCCGCGGCAGCGTGGCGCCGCTGTTCCAGAAGCTGGTGCGCGAGGGCGCCAAGGACATCCCGATCACCGACCCGCGCATGACCCGGTTCTGGATCTCCCTCGACCAGGGCGTCGACTTTGTCCTGTCGTCCATGGAGATGATGCGCGGCGGCGAGATCTTCGTGCCCAAGATCGGCTCGATGAAGATGACCGACGTGGCCGAGGCGCTGGCCCCAGGCCTGCCGCAACGCACCGTCGGCATCCGCCCCGGCGAGAAGCTGCACGAGGTGATGATCTCCGGCGACGACGCCCGCATGACCGCCGAACTGGCCGACCGCTATGTGATCGAGCCCGAGTTCGTCGAGTATGTGCGCACCCCGTTCAGCGCCGGCGACGGCAAGCGGGTCGCCGACGGTTTCACCTATTCCAGCGACACCAATTCCGAGTGGCTGGACGCCGACGGCCTGCGCGGCCTGCTCGCCGGCCATGGCTGACGCCCCGCTCCGCTCCCTGCCCTACGGCCGTCAGGTCATCGAGGACGATGACATCGCCGCCGTGGTCGAGGCGCTGAAGGCCGACTACCTCACCACCGGCCCCCGCGTGGAGCAGTTCGAGACCGCCTTCGCCGAGAAGGTCGGCGCGCGCCACGCCGTGGCCTGCTCCAACGGCACCGCGGCGCTGCATCTGTCGCTGATGGCGCTGGGCGTCGGGCCAGGCGATGTGGTCATAGTGCCCGCCATCACCTTTGCCGCCACCGCCAACTGCGCCCGCTACCAGGGGGCGGAGGTGGTGTTCGCCGACGTCCACGCCGACTCCGGCTTGATGACCCCCGACACCCTGGCGGACGCCATTGGCCGGCTGAAGGGTCGGCGGCTCAAGGCGGTGCTGCCGGTGCATCTGGCCGGCCACGCGGTGGATCTGCCGGCCCTGCGCAGCCTGGCCGAGAACGAGGGCGCGGCGCTGGTGGAGGACGCCTGCCATGCCATCGGCACGGAGATGACCTTCGGCAATGTGGTCGAGCGGGCCGGGGACGCGCGCCATTCGGCCATGGCCTGCTTCTCCTTCCATCCGGTCAAGACCATGACCACCGCCGAGGGCGGCATGGTGACCACCAACGATCTGGCCCTGGCCCGCCGCATGACTCTGCTGCGCAGCCACGGCATCACGCGCGAGCCCGCTGAGTTCACCGCGCCGGAACTGTCGCTCGATCCTTCCGGCGGCCCCAATCCCTGGTCCTATGAGATGCAGGCCCTGGGCTACAACTACCGCCTCCCGGACCTGCTCTGCGCTCTGGGGATGAGCCAGCTGGCCAAGCTGGACCGGTTCATCGAACGGCGCCGGGCGCTCGCCGCCCGCTATCTGGAGCTGCTCCCGCAGCTGGCGCCCCTGGTGCGGCCCGCGCCGACGCCGCCCTATAGCCGCTCGGCCCTGCACCTGTTCGTGGCCCTGATCGACTTCGCCGCCGCCGGCCGCGGCCGCAAACAGGTGATGGACGATCTGCGCGCGCAATACATCGGAACCCAGGTCCACTACATCCCGGTCCACCGCCAACCCTACTACCGCACCCGCTACGGCCAGATCGACCTCCCCGGCGCCGACGCCCACTATGCCCGCTGCCTCAGCCTGCCGCTCTATGCGGGGATGGAGGTGGGGGATGTGGACCGGGTGGTGGAGACGCTGGCGAAGGTGGTCGGGGGCTGAGGCCTAACCTCAAGCGGCGCTGGCGATGCGCATCTCAACGTGCAGGCCCGCCGCCACAGCCATGTTCACCAGGGTGTCGAGGCCAAACAGATGGATCTTGCCGCGCAACAGATCCGAGACGCGCGGTTGCGTCACATTGAGCCGGCGGGCGGCTTCCGCCTGAGTCCAGCCCTGGGCGCGGATATGATCTTCGAGCGCCATCATCAGCGCCGACCGGAGCTTCATGTTCTCCGCCTCGGCCGGGGCGTCCTCGATTGCATCCCAGACACTGACGAAACTGTCGTTGCTCATCGGTCCAACTCCCTCACTCCAGCGCCAACGGTCGTCATCGGCTTCCAGTCGCTGGGGTCGCGGCCGTTTTGCACCTTGTCCAGCTCATAGCCGGCATCGCGCCGGGCAGTGGTTGGAAAAGCGCGTAGATCATCGAGCGCGCCACGACAAAATCTGATGCCATTGGCGACAGCGCCCATTGAGGATAAACATACAAAATATTGTATATCGCCGCAATAGGTTTCGTCCCGCCCTTAGTTGCGCCCTTTGGAGCACCGCCGCCTCCGCCGGCGCGGCCTCGGCACAATGACAGGAAGGCGCTCTCAATGTCTCGCCAGGCCGGTCAGCCCGCGGCGGCCGGCGCGCGATCCCTGAAAAGGTAGATCGCCCCCATGATCAGTCCGTACAGCACCGCGGATATGAGGACGACGATGCCGGTCAGCAGCAGCAGGCTGGCGTGGCTCCACAGCCGGCCAACGGTGTAGCCAAGCCCGAGGTAGAGGCCGACGCATACGGCGTTGGCGATACCGTCGGCGAGCAGGAAGGTCCGGACCGGCATGTCGATGAAGCCGGAGATGAAGTTCGCCGCCGTGGTGCTGAATCCGACAAATCGGGAAAAGAAGATGGTCTCGAACGGATGGTCGCCGATGTAGCGCTCGATGATGCGGAACGCGCGATTGCTCTTGCGCAGGCGGGCGAGCCGCTCAGGCGTGCCGAACATCTTGGTGAACATGTAGGCGGTGAAATCGCCGGCCACGGTCGCGACCAGGGCCACGGCAAAGGCCGCGAATGGGTTGAAATAGCCCCGGTGCGACAGCGAGCCGACGATCAAAAGTATGGTCGCCCCGGGCAGCGGGACAATCACCGAGGTCAGGTAGTTCAACAGGAAGACGCCGACGTACCGGTAGGCCAGCAAAGCCGGGATGAGGTGCGACAGCTGGTTCATCAAAACGTCCCGCAGGAGCGCCCGGTGAAGGGACACACAAGCCGCGTCGGATCAACGACCCTCGGCCGCAGTCACCAACGCCTCCACCAGCCGCCGGTTCAGATCAGCCAGGCTCATCCGGTCATCCTCGCTCCATCCGGCGAGCGCCCGGCCCAACAGTCGGCGGCGCGCGGCGGTGATCGCCTGGACCACGGAGTCGCCCTCTGCCGTCAAGATCGCGGCCTTCACGCGCCGGTCGGCGTCGGCGGCCTGGCGGGAGATGAACCCCAACTCCTCAAGTTTCGCCAGTTGCCGGCTGACGGTGGTGTGGTCGCGGCCGACCTGATCGGCCAGATCGCCGACGCTCAAGGCGCCCGACATGCCCAGCCGGACCAGCAGGGGAAACAGGGCCCGGTCGAGGCTCACACCCGCCTCCTTCAGCAGGGCGTCGTCGCGGCGGGGGCTGTTCAGAAAGCCGATCAGCTCGATCATCGCGGCCGCGAGCCTATCGATATTATGTGTATGATGCACCCTTTACACCGCCGCCCTGGTTCGTCATAAAGCCTGTATGATACACACATCTCCCACATTGGTGATAGCCGGAAGCGTCCGCCCGCAACGGCTCTGCGTGCAGATCTGCGACTGGATCGCCGGGATCGGTCGTGAGACAGCGGGCGGCGCCTTCGAGGTCGTCGACCTGAAGAAACAGCGCCTGCCCATGGACGACGAGCCGGAGGTCCCGGCCACCGGCAAATACAAGCACGCCCACACCCGGGCCTGGAGCCGCAAGGTCGCCGATGCGGGGGCCATCGTCTTCGTCACCCCGCAGTACAATTGGGGCTATCCCGCCGCCCTGAAGAACGCGCTCGACCACCTCTATTCCGAGTGGGCGGGCAAGCCGGCGATGATCATAAGCTACGGCGGCCACGGCGGCGGCCGCTGCGCCGCCCAGCTCCGCCAGGTGCTCGAAGGCCTGCACATGCGGCCGCTGGCGACTATGCCGGCGCTGGTCCTGCCGCGGTCGATGATCGAGACCAATCCCGGAAGGATCGATCCGGCCGAGACGTTTGCGGCCCATCTTGTCGAAGTCAGGCAGGCGTTCGAGGAGCTGAAGACGGTGCGGGTGAAGGCCTAAGAGCCACGCTGGACCCCTGGCGAGCGAAGCCGTTGACCTGGCGTCTCTCAAATGAGATACATAGGATCACAATCCGCGAGGTCCTTATGACCACTCACACCTCGATGTTGCATGTTCGCGTCGACGATAAGCTCAAAGCCCAAGCCGCTGAAACCCTTGCTGGTTTCGGGCTCACCGTATCCGACGCCGTGCGGATTTTGCTGACGCGAGTTGTCAAGGAAGGCTCTCTGCCAGCGAGCCTGACCGTGGACGCTGAAGCCTATGACGCCTGGTTCCGGGCCAAGGTGCAGGAAGCGCTCATGGAGACGGGTCCCGCGATCCCACACAGCCAGGTGATGGACGAGGCCAGGGCCTTGCTTGAGAGTAAGCGGCGTGGCCGATCTGCAACTTGAGTGGAGCAGAGCCGCTCGCGCCGACCTGCTGGCGATCCTGGAATACATCTCGGATGACAATCCAGACGCCGCCGAACGTCTGATCGCCGAAATCGAAGCGAAGGCCTCCAGGTTGCCTGAACGGCCCGAGCTTTATCGGAAGGGCCGGGCCCCCGGCACGCGAGAAATGGTCGTTCGGCCGAACTACCTTGTCGTTTATGCCGTCGACGAGCGGGTCGTTCGCATTTTGCGCGTCTTGCATGCGGCCCAAAAATGGCCGGCCTAGAAACCAGCGGGCGGCTCGGTCAGCCACCTGAGAGCCGGCTCAAGGCCGTCGACCTTCGATCGAAGCTGTGCAACTCTGAGTAAATTTCGGCCGTCGGCGGGAGCTTTCTGAGAATGGAATCGCCGGCCTCACCTGCCCGCAAGACTTGGTTGCCCTCGCCGTGGCGGGAGGCGATGGCCGGGTTGAAACCGCTGCCCGCATTGTTCGGTTTCACCGGGCGTCTGAGTCGGCGTCAATTCTACATAATGATGCCGTTTGTTGGCCTGGGCTTTGCGGCACTGTTCCCGATCGCCCTCCTGCTCGTCCTGATTCCCTGGCCAGTTGGCGTTATCTCGTTGGTTCCGATCGCGATCTACATGTGGATTTGCCTCGCGATATTGGCAAAGCGGTTGCACGACCGGGGCCGGTCGGCATGGTTCCTGTTGGTCTTCGTCTCTGGAGCGTTTGGAAACCCTGTCAGCAGCAGCCCCGCTTGGTACCTGCTTGGGTCGTTCGTAGGGATCGTGGCGATGTTCTGGCTGATAATCGAGACATACGTCCTGGCGGGAACGCCCGGACCTAACCGGTTCGGACCTCCGCCGGCCGGAACGATTGTCCCGCCGGATGGCGTGGCCGCACCCAACCCGGTCCCAGGTCTTTGCTGAAGGCTCCTAGACCGCCTCGTCCAGTATACCCTCCAGCCCCTGCTCCCGCACCTTGCGATAGAGGGTGGACCGCCCGATCCCAAGCCGCCGCGCGACTTCGCTCATGTGGCCGGCGTAGAGGCCGATGGCGAGCTGGATCAGGTCGCGCTCGATCTCCTCCAGGGTGCGCAGGTGGCCGCGCTCGTCGAGGATGCGCACCGGCGAATCCGCCGGCATCTCGTCCACCAGCTGCTGGGCGGTGGGGAGCACAGGCAGCGCCGGCAGCGGCGCGATCCCGGCCGAGGGCAGGGGCGCCTGCAGGCCGGAGACGGCGGGAAAGTCATAGGGTTGCAGATAGGGCGCGTCGGCCAGGACGATGGCGCGATAGACCGCGTTCTCCAGCTGGCGCACGTTGCCGGGCCAGTCGTGGGCGGCCAGCAGGGCCATGGTCTCGGCGGTGGCGCCGACCACCCGCTTGCCTTCCTCGACATTGAACCGCTGGATGAAGTGGCTGGTCAGGGCGGGAATGTCCTCGCGCCGCTCGCGCAGGGACGGGGCCTCGATGGGGAAGACGTTCAGGCGATAGTAGAGGTCCTCGCGGAACCGGCCTTCGGCGACTTGGTTGGCCAGGTCGCGATTGGTCGCCGAGACGATGCGAACGTCCACCCGCACCGAGCGCTTGGAGCCCACCGGGTCGATCTCGCTCTCCTGCAGGGCGCGAAGCAGCTTGACCTGCATGTCCAGCGGCAGCTCGCCGATCTCGTCCAGGAACAGGGTCCCGCCATTGGCCTCCTGGAACTTGCCCAGATGCTTGTCGGTGGCGCCGGTGAAGCTGCCCTTCTCGTGGCCGAACAGGATGGATTCGATCAGGTTTTCCGGCAGGGCGCCGCAGTTCACGGCCACGAACGGCTTGCCGGCGCGGTCCGACGCGCCATGCACCGCGCGGGCGATGACCTCCTTGCCGACGCCGCTTTCGCCCAGCACCAGGATGGGGATGGAGGACTTGGCCGCCCGCTCGCCAAGCCGCTTGACCATGGTCATGGCCGGCGAGGCGCCGATCAGGTCGTTGAAGGTGATCTTGCCGGAGGATTTCTTCTTCAGCCGGTCGACCTCGCCCTTCAGATCGCCCAGCTGCAGGGCGTTGCGGATCGAGACCATGATCCGCTCCGGCGCCGCCGGCTTGACGAAGAAATCCTGGGCGCCGGCCTGCATGGCCTGCACCACCGTGTCGATGCCCCCGGTCGCGGTCAGCACCACCACCGGCTGGGTGAAGCCGCGCAGGCGCATTTCTTTCAGGGTCGCCAGCCCGCCCAGGCCCGGCATGACCAGGTCGAGCATGATGGCGTCCGGCGTCGCGCCCTGGGTGAGCCGGTCGATGGCCTGTTCGCCGGTCTCCGCCTGCGTGACCACCAGCCCCTCGCGCTCAAGCACAGACTGGATCAGCCGACGCTGGGTCGGATCGTCGTCGACGACGAGAACGGTCTTGGTCATGTCTACCCACACCAGCTTCGCCGCCCCTCATTGGAGACGGCTTTGTTTGGAAGGGTTCTAACCGGACGAGGTAAAGGTCGGGTTTCGCAGACCTTGGCCGGAAGTTAATTCCGGCGCTCACGCCGTCGCCGTTTCCAACGATCGTTTGACACCCTAGATTGACGGCATGAACGCCCCCACCAAGTCCCCCATCGCCGAAGCCCTGCCCGAGTGGCGGCTGGATGATCTGTTCTCAGGCCGCGACGATCCGAAGATCGCCGAGCGCCTGGCCAAGGCGGCGCAAGACAACGACGCCCTGGTCAAGCTGAAGGGCGCCTTCGTCGCCGCCCGGGCCAATGCGGACCGGCTGGGCAGGATGCTGGCGGAAGGCATCCGGCTTTATGAAGCGGCCACGAACGGCCTGTGGACCGTCGGCGCCTACGCCTCGCTGGCGGCGTCCGTAGCGCGGGATGACCCGGCCTGGGCCAAGTTCGAGGCCGACATCCGCGGCAAGTCCTCGGCCGTCGCGGCGGAGAGCCTGTTCTTCACCCTGGAACTCAACGAGTTGGAGGAATGGGAGATCGAGGCGGCCTTGCGCGCCAATCCGGACGCCGCCCGCTATCGCCCCTGGCTGCGGCGCGTGCGCCTTGGCCGCCCGCACGAGCTGTCCGCCGATCTGGAGCGGATGCTGGTGGACCGCGGCCCCGCCGTCGCCAATTGGACCCGGCTCTATGACGAGACCCTCAGCCGGCTGGTGGTCGCCATCGGCCGCGAAAACCTGACCCTGGCCGAGGCCCTCAACCGCCTTTCCGATCCCGATCCGAAACAGCGCAAGTGGGCCGCGCAGGGCCTGGCCAAGGCGCTGGAGGCCAACGCCCCGGTGCTGGGCCTGACGCTCAACACCGTGGCCATGGAAAAAGCGGTCGAGGACCGCTGGCGCAAGTTCGACAGCCCCGCCGCCTCGCGCCATCTGGGCAACGAGGTGGACGCCGCTTCGGTGGCGGCCATGGAGGAGGCGGTGGTCGACGCCTACCCGCGCCTGTCGCACCGCTACTACGCCCTGAAGGCCAAGCTGATGGGCAAGCGGGTGCTGGACCATTGGGACCGCAACGCCCCGCTCGATCAGGCCAAGCCGAAGACCTACAATTGGAGCCAGGCCAGGGGGATGGTGCTGGAGGCCTTCGCCGGCCTCACCCCCGTGTTCGCAGACCACGCCCGCACCTTCTTCGACCACCCCTGGATCGACGCGCGGCCCAGGAGCGGCAAATCCTCCGGCGCCTATTCGCACCCGGTCAGCTCCGAGGCCCACCCCTATGTCTTCCTCAACTACATGGGCGAGCGGCGCGACGTGCTGACCCTGGCGCACGAGCTGGGCCATGCCGTGCACCAGACCCTGGCCGCGCCGCTGGGCACCCTGCTGGCCGACACGCCCCTGACCCTGGCCGAGACGGCCTCCATCTTCGGCGAAGGCCTGGTGTTCGAGCGCCTGCTGGCCGAGGCCACGCCCGCCGACCGCCGCGCGCTGCTGGCCGGCAAGATCGAGGACGGGCTCAACACGGTGGTGCGCCAGATCGCCTTCCACCGCTTCGAGACCAAGTTTCACGCCCTGCGCGCCGAGTCCGAGGTCTCCGCCGACCAGATCGCCGAGATCTGGCTTCAGGTCATGGGCGAGAGCCTTGGCCCGGCGGTGAAGCTGAACAGCGGCTACGAATACTATTGGGCCTACGTCAGCCACTTCGTCCACGCGCCCTTCTACGTCTACGCCTACGCCTTCGGGAACCTCCTGGTGGAGGCGCTGATGGCCGCCCGCGAACAGGACCCAGTGGCCTTCACCCCCCTTTACGAACAGCTCCTCGCCGCCGGCGGAACCAAGACCTATGTCGAGGCCCTGGCGCCGTTCGGCCTTGATCCGCGCCAGAAGAGCTTCTGGGCCGCCGGCTGCCTGCGCCTTGAGCGGCTGGTGGACGAGTTCGAACGGCTGGTGTGAGTTTACCTTCTCCCGGAGGGAGAAGGAGGGGCCCGCCGCGCAGCGGTGGGAGGATGAGGGGGTACGCACTCTCAGGATAAATCTGAAAGGTCCCTAACCCCTCACCCTCCCATGGCATTGCCATGGGCCCATCCCTCTCCCTCCGGGAGAGGTGTTCCTAGGGTCCGCCCGCTTGCGTTTCTCTGATCCGCGTTTAGTCAGGATCACACATTCATCGCGACCCGATTTCAGACGACGCGCCATAGTTCGAGGTTTTTCCATGGCTGACGACCAAGCCCCGGCCCCAACGGCGCCGCAGGCCCAGATCGAGTCTCCGCTCGGCGCCTTCGAGGGCCGCGAGCCCCCCGCGCCGGCCTGGTTCAAATGGGCCATCGCCCAGGAGCCGGAGCGGTCGTTCGTCGAGGTGCTCGGCGCCAACATCGAGCTCCTCACCTGGGGCCAGAAGGGCAAGCCGGGCCTGCTGCTGATCCACGGCAACAGCGCCCACGCAGACTGGTGGAGCTTCATCGCCCCCTATCTGGCGCAGGATTATCGGGTGGCGGCGATCTCGCTCTCAGGGATGGGCGCCTCGGACTGGCGCGACAGCTATTCCTTCGAAGTGTTCGCCCAGGAAATGTACGCGGGCGCACAGGCCGCGGGCCTGTACGAAGGCCCGGTCAAGCCGATCTACTGCGGCCATTCCTTCGGCGGCTCCCAGGTCTTCTACGCCGCCCGCGCCTATCCGGAGTGGATGGGCGGCGCGCTCCTGATCGACACCGGCTTCGGCGGCCCGCCGCCGGCCACCGAGGGCTTTCGCCAGCCGCAGATGCGCACCCAGCCCAACCGGGTCTATCCGACCCTGGAGGCGGCCCTGGCCCGGTTCCGCTTCATGCCGCCGCAGGGCTGCTCCAACCCCTACATCGCCGACTTCATCGCCCGCCGCTCGCTCAAACCCGCGAAGACGGAAGACGGCGCCGACGGCTGGACCTGGCGGTTCGACCCCTTGCTGTGGGGCAAGCTCGACCGCACGGCGATGGCCTCGATGACGCTGGAGCCGAGCTGGCGCCCGATGCTGCACATCTATGGTGAACACTCCATGGTCATGCGTCGGTCGCAGGACTCGCCGGGCCAGAAGCTGCTCAGCGGCCTCACACAGGTGGTGATCCCTGACTCCGAGCACCACATCATGGTCGACCAGCCGCTCGCCCTGGTCTCGGCCATGCGCGGCGTGCTGACCGGCTGGCCACGAGGCTAGGCGCCGGCGTTCGCGCCTGCGTCCGCGGCAACTTCGCACTTGCGGCGCCTGCCTCGGATTCTGGGATTGAGCGGCGCGCCGCATTGCTATAGTCGGCGGTCAGTCGCAAACGCCAATTTGAGAGACGATAAGACATGGCCGGTAAGGCTTCCGACTACCACCACGGCGAGATGGACATTCACGCCCAACAACAGACGTTCGACTCCGTCATGGTCATGACCAAGTGGGCGGCGTTGGCGATCGCGGTCGGCGTCCTGTTCCTGACCCTGTGGTTCTGCACCGCCTCCGGCTTTGGGACCGCCGTCATCAGCGCCGTCATCCTTTTGGCCGTCGGCATTTTCGCTTTGCGCCAACGGGCCGCGCCCGCGCACTAGGGCTAAGGCTCGCCGGAGGTCCGGCGGTCTGAATCGGCCCGGTAGAGGTCGCGACGGGGGAATTGAGGCAAGCGTATGAGCGCGCAGATCGCCGTCACCAAGGAACGCGCGGGCGAACCGCGCGTGGCCGCCACGCCTGACACGGTCAAGAAGCTGATCGCCCTGGGCTTTTCCGTCACGGTGGAGACCGGCGCCGGTCTGGGCGCCTCCATCGCCGACCAAGCCTATCTGGACGTCGGCGCGACCATCGCCAAGACTGCGGCGGCGGCGCTGAAGGGCGCGGACGTTGTCCTGAAGGTGCGCGGCCCCTCGGACGCCGAGGTCAAGGCGCTGAAGCCCGGCGCCATCGTCGTCGCCCTGCTCAATCCGCATAACGAAAAGCCGCTGCTGGCCACCCTGGCCGGGGCCAAGGTCTCCGCCTTCGCCATGGAGTTCGTGCCGCGGATCACCCGCGCCCAGGTGATGGACGCCCTGTCCAGCCAGGCCAATCTGGCCGGCTATCGCGCGGTGATCGAAGCGGCGGAAGCCTACGGCCGCGCCCTGCCGATGATGATGACAGCCGCCGGCACGGTCGCCGCGGCCAAGGTGTTCATCATGGGCGTCGGCGTCGCCGGCCTGCAGGCCATCGCCACCGCCCGCCGGCTGGGCGCGGTGGTCACCGCGACCGACGTGCGTCCGGCCACCAAGGAGCAGGTGGAAAGCCTGGGCGCCAAGTTCGTCGCTGTCGAGGACGAGGAATTCAAGGCCGCCGAGACCGCCGCCGGCTACGCTAAGGAGATGAGCGCCACCTACCAGGCCAAGCAGGCGGCGCTGGTGTCCGAACACATCAAGAAGCAGGACATCGTCATCACCACCGCCCTGATCCCCGGCCGGCCCGCGCCGAAGCTGGTGTCGGCCGAGCAGGTGGCGTCGATGAAGCCCGGCTCGGTGCTGGTGGACCTGGCGGTGGAGCAGGGCGGCAATGTGGTTGGCGCCAGGCCCGACGAGGTTGTCGAGACCGGCGGGGTCAAGATCGTCGGCATCACCAATCTGGCCGGGCGTATCGCCGCCGACGCCTCCAACCTCTATTCCCGCAACCTGCTCGCCTTCGCGGGCTTGCTGGTGAACAAGGAAGGCGCGCTTGCGCCCGACTGGGACGATGAAATCCTCAAGGCGTCGCTGATCACCAAGGACGGCGCCATCGTGCATCCGGCGTTTGCGGGATGAGGGCGGCGACCCTTAATTCCTTCCCCATTGGGGGAGGGGGACCGCGAAGCGGTGGAGGGGGCCTTGCCGCCACGCTGGCGCCAGCCGATGACTCGCCCCCTCAGTCGGCTGCGCCGACTGGCTCCCCCAGCGGGGGAGCAATTTGCGATGCGCCCCGCCATCCTGTCCGGAGCCTCTGACATGGACACCGTCGACCCCACCGTCTTCCGCCTGGCCATCTTCGTGCTGGCGATCTTCGTCGGCTACTATGTGGTCTGGAGCGTCACGCCGGCCCTGCACACCCCGCTGATGGCGGTGACCAACGCCATCTCCTCGGTAATCATCGTCGGCGCCCTGCTCGCGGCGGCGGCCCATGGGGTGGATGGCGCGGGCGCCGGGGCGACGGTCTGGGTGTCCAAGGGTTGTGGCGCGGTGGCGGCGGGGCTGGCGGCCGTGAACATCTTCGGCGGCTTCCTGGTCACCCAGCGCATGCTGGCCATGTACAAGAAGAAACAGAACTAGCGGCGGGATCACACCATGAACGCCAATATCGCCGCCATCGCCTACATCATCTCGGGCGTGCTGTTCATCCTGGCCTTGCGCGGGCTTTCCAGCCCCGTGACCAGCCGCCGGGGCAACCAGCTCGGCATGATCGGCATGACCCTGGCGGTCGGCGTGACCCTGCTGACGCTTTGGGGCCAGCGCGCCCTGGACCCGATCACCATCGGCCTGATCCTCGGCGGCGTGGCCATCGGCGGCACGATCGGGGCCGTGATCGCCCGCCGCGTGCCGATGACATCCATGCCGCAGCTGGTTGCCGCCTTCCACTCCCTGGTCGGCCTCGCCGCCTGCCTCGTCGCTGTGGCGGCCATCTACACGCCCTCGGCCTACGGCATCGCCCTGCCGGACGGGTCGATCAAGCTGGAGAGTCTGTTCGAGCTGTCGTTGGGCGTCGCCATCGGCGCGGTGACCTTCACCGGCTCGCTGATCGCCTTCGCCAAGCTCAACGGCAACATGAGCGGCGCGCCGATCCTGCTGCCCGCCCGCCACCTGCTCAACATCGCCATCGGCGTGATCGTCTTGGCCCTGATCGTCATCCTGTTGATCAGTGGCGGCTCGATGAAGCTCGCCTTCTGGGGCGTCTTCGCCCTGGCCCTGATCGCCGGCGTCACCCTGATCATCCCCATCGGCGGCGCCGACATGCCGGTGGTGGTGTCGATGCTGAACTCCTACTCAGGCTGGGCGGCGGCGGCGCTGGGCTTCACGCTGGAAAACACCACTCTGATCATCACCGGGGCCCTGGTGGGCTCATCCGGCGCCATCCTCAGCTACATCATGTGCAAGGGGATGAACCGCAGCTTCATCTCGGTGATCCTGGGCGGCTTCGGCGGCGAGGAGGCGGCGGCCGGCGCCGGCAAGGTCGAGACGCGGCCCGTGAAGCAGGGCAGCGCCGAGGACGCGGCCTTCATCATGAAGAACGCGTCGAAGGTGATCATCGTCCCCGGCTACGGCATGGCCGTCGCCCAGGCCCAGCACGCCCTGCGCGAAATGGCCGACCGGCTGAAGGCCGAGGGCGTGGAGATCAAGTACGCCATCCACCCGGTCGCCGGCCGCATGCCCGGCCACATGAACGTGCTGCTGGCCGAGGCGAACGTGCCCTACGACGAGGTGTTCGAGCTGGAGGATATCAACGCTGAATTCCCCACCGCCGACGTGGCCTTCGTCATCGGCGCCAACGACGTCACCAATCCGGCGGCCAAAACCGACCCGACCTCGGCCATCTACGGCATGCCGATCCTGGACGTGGAAAAGGCCCGCACGGTGCTGTTCGTGAAACGCGGCATGTCGGCGGGCTACGCCGGCGTCGAGAACGAACTGTTCTTCCGCGACAACACCATGATGCTGTTCGGCGACGCCAAGAAGATGGTCGAGGGGATACTGAAGGCGCTGTGAAGCGGGCTACTCCGCGGCCATCGGCATGTGCAACTGACCGGATTCCTTCAGGTGCATGCGCAACGCCGTCGGGTCGATATCACAGCCGTTCGGCCAGGTTGGCACGCCCATCTCGATGAAGATTTGGGCGAAGAAGCCCTGGTCGCGAAGCGGTTCCATCATCGGTCCGGTCATGACGAAATCGCTAAGGTCAGCTACGCCCGACGATCCGTCGCTGAACTCTATGTCCAGGCGATAGTCGCTCAGGGGTCTCAGGCGTCGCGCCTTTACAAGTTCAATCTGGCTCATTGTCCAAACCCGGTATTCTTAGAGTTGGCCGGCCAGAGACCGCCAAATCCCAGTTTCGCATCAAAGCTTCCCCGTGTCTCGCCATCCATTCCTTCACTAGCCGCGTGCCGGTCCTCGGGAATTTACCTGCGATAATCTCGCCTGTCCGCAGGTCGAACAAGGCTTCGTCATTTTGGTATTCGGCGTGCAGATGGGGCGGCTTGGTCGCCAAAATTGATGCGGATGACGATGCCAAAGAATATCGAGATGATGGGCATAGTGAGATTCGCGCGGCGCTCATTCAGCCTACCATAATCCGCCACCGTGATCGCGTTCCAACTCAACCGGTTCGATTTTAGAGACAAGGGCATGCGCCGCATCCTGAAACCCCTCGCCGCTGTAATCCTCGCCGTGCTTGCCTATATCGCGGTGGGCGGCGCCATGGTCGCTGTGGCGGGGCCGTTGCCGATGCGGGGGGAGATGATCGACGTCGGCGGGCGGCGGATGCACCTCATCTGCGAAGGCCCGAGGACCGCCGCGCCGACGGTGCTGTTCGAGGCCGGCGCCTTCGGCTTTTCCGCTGACTGGGGCGCGGTGCAGCAGAAAATCGTCGCCCAAGGGATGCGCGCCTGCGCTTACGACCGCGCGGGCATGGGCCTGTCCGATCCCGGCCCCAACCCGCGCGATGGCCTGGCCATCGTCGGCGACCTGGAAACCCTGCTGAAGGCGGCGCACGAGGACGGGCCGTTCATCCTGGTCGGCCATTCCATGGGCGGGCTCTACATCCGCCTGTTCGCGGTGCGCAATCCGGACAAGGTCGCCGGCCTGGTGTTCGTCGACGCCGCCACGCCCGAGGCCACCGACACGCCGGAGTACCAGAGCTTCGTGAAGGGCTTCACCCGCGCCACCAAGCTGGCGGCCTTCGGCGCCGGGCTTGGCCTCTATGCCCCGCTTGGCGGCACATGGCTGGGCGACAAGATCGGCCTGCCGCCACAGGCGTCAGCGGAAAAGCGCCGCGCCTTTGCCTCGCCCGCGCACAATCGCTGCGCGGCCGAAGAGGTGTCCAACTGGTTCAACACCGCCGCTGAGGGCAAGGCGGCCGGCAAGCTCAATCCGGCATGGCCGGTCGCGGTGGTCACCGCCGGCGCCCGCATGGGCGGCCTGCGATCGATCCAGTCCGCGCCCGCGCGCCAATCCCGTCAGGGCTCCTACGAGAACGTCCCGACCGCCAGCCACACCAGCCTCTTAGGGCTGAAACACGGCGACGCCGTCGTGCGCGGGATTGACCATGTCCGCGACGCAGGCGCCAAATCCGCCGCATGACCCGCGCCAGCATCGCGCCACCTGCGAGAGGCGAGTTCGTCGATCTGGACGGCCGGCGGATGCATGTGGTGCGCGCCGGCCCGCCCAGAGACAACCCCCTGGTGCTGCTGGAGGCCGGCTCGTTCGGCTTTTCCGCGGACTGGGCAGAGGTCCAGGCCCGGCTTGCGGCGCTCGGCGTCCGCTCGCTGACCTATGACCGCGCGGGCCTGGGGCTTTCCGATCCAGGCCCGGCGCCGCGGGACGGTCTGGCCATCGTCGGCGATCTCGAGCGCTTGCTCGAGGTGGTTGGTGAATCGGGGCCTCTGCTCCTGGTCGGCCACTCGATGGCGGGCCTGCACCTGCATCTTTTTGCGGGCCGCAATCCGGGCAAGGTCGCGGGCCTGGTGCTGGTGGACGCGGTGACCCCGAATGTCGCGCTGGACGTGGCCGTCCGCCGTGGCGCGGCCCAGTACCAGAATCTGGCCCGGCTGGTCGCCTGGCCTCGCATGAACCCCATCCTGCGCGCGCTCAGTCGCTGGGGCGACATGATCGGGCTGGCGCCCGACGCGGCGGCGCACAAGCGCTGGGCCTTCCACGACCTCGCCCAGCGGCGCGCGGCGGCCGACGAGATCCTGCAGTGGGAGACCACCGTCGCCCAGGCCGCGGCGGCCGGTCCGCTCGACCCCAATTGGCCGGTGGTTGTGGTCACGGCCGGACCGGCGCCCATGTACCTCAAGCCGCGCGCGATCCAGGCCGACCCGGCCTGGAAGGCCAGGCGCGGCTACGTGGAGAATGTCCGCAAGGCCAGCCACGCCAGCCTGGTTGGCCGCCGCTACGCCGACGCGGTGGTCAAGGCGATCGAGTTTGTGCGCAAGGACGCCGCGTGACCGAAGCCCTGGTGCTGGAGGGCGTCGGCAAGCGCTACGGCGATTTCGAAGCGGTGCGGGACTTAAGCTTCACCGCGCCGGCGGGGCGCATCCTCGGCTTCCTCGGCCCCAACGGCGCCGGCAAGACCTCGACCCTGCGCATGATCCTGGGCCTGATCGAACCGACCACCGGCTCGATTTCGGTGTTGGGCGCCCGCGACGCGCGCCAGGTGCGATCGCGGATCGGCTTTCTGCCGGAGGAGCGCGGCCTCTATCGCCGCATGACCCCCGTCGACGCCATCGTCTTCTTCGCCGGCCTCAAGGGCGTGCCGAACGCCGTGGCGCGCAAGCGGGCGATCGACATGCTGGAAAGCCAGGGCCTGGGCGAGGCGGCGCACAAGCAGATCAAGGCCCTGTCCAAGGGCATGGCCCAGAAGGTGCAGCTGCTCTCGGCCCTGGCCCACGAGCCGGACCTTGTCTTGCTGGACGAGCCGTTTTCGGGTCTGGACCCGGTCAATCAACAGTCGCTGGAGACCATGATCCGCGACCTCGCCAAGCGCGGGGCGACGGTGGTCTTCTCCACCCACGTCATGCAGCACGCCGAACGCCTGTGCGACCGGGTCGTGCTGCTGGCGAAAGGCCGCAAGGCCTTCGACGGCACGGTGGCCGAAGCCCGCGCCGCCGCGCCGCGCCGGTTGGTGCTGGAAGGCGCGCTCACCCCCGCCGATGCGGCGGCCCTGCCCGGCGTCTCGGGCATCGAGGAGAGCGGGCCGGCCGAGGCCGGCGGCCTGCGGGTCACCGCCACCCTGGCGCCGGGCGCGGAGGCGCAAGCTGCGCTGAAGGCGGCCTTCACCAAGGGGCTCGACCTGCGCCGCTTCGACCTGCGCGAGCCCACCCTGCACGACGCCTTCATCGTCCTGACCGGGGGTGAGGCATGAGCCGGCTTTTGCGCATCGCCGCGCGGGAATATCTGAGCTTCATTCGCACGGTCGGGTTCTGGCTGTCGCTGATCGCCATGCCGCTGGTGCTGTCCGCCAGCCTGGCCATCCCCTCGATGATGGATCGCACCGCGCCGCCGACCCGGCTGGTCATCGTCGATGAGACTCATCAGGGCTACGGCGCGGCGCTGGCCGCCCGCCTGGCCCAGGAGCCGCCAGGGCGGGGCTACGTCCTCGTCGCCGCCCCGCTGGACGTTCAGGACGCTCCGGACGCCGCCAGCGCCGGCGAGCGTCTGCACCGGCGGCTCGCCGGCGACGCCGCGCACGCCCGCGCCGATCGCCCCTTCGACGCCGCGGCGGTGATCAGCCGCCAGGGTTCGGCGCTCACCCTCGGTCTTTGGACCACAAACCTGATCGACGGGCGGATGCAGGCGACGCTGCACGACGATCTCGCCGAGGTCGAGCGCCGCCAACGCCTGCTGGACGCCGGGGTCAGCCCGAACCTGATCGATGACGCCGACCAGGCCGCGCCGCGACTGGTGATCTATTCGCCTCAGGCCGAGGCTCACGGGAGGGTGTCGCTCCAGGACGAACTGCCCCAGATCATCGGCTTCGCCATGGGCATGCTGCTGTGGTCCACCATCATGAGCGGCGCCGGCGTCCTGCTCAACAGCGTGATCGAGGAGAAGAACAGCCGCATCCTGGAGGTGCTCTTGACCTCCGCCTCGGTGCCGGAGGTGATGGGCGGAAAGATACTGGGCGTGATGGCGATGACCGGGACGGTGCTGAGCGTCTGGCTGAGCGTCGGCGCCATCGTGGCCACCTCGCTGATGCCGGGCCTGCTGGGCCAGATCATGGGTGTGCTGGTGGGCAAGGGTCTGATTGTCTATTTCGGTCTCTATCTGGTGCTGGGCTACCTCATGTACGCCTCCATCTTCACGGCCGTCGGCGCCTTCTGCGAGACGGTGCGCGAGGCGCAGACCCTGCTCGGGCCCTTGATCCTTATCCTCACCATCCCGGTGGCCTTCATGGGCCAGTCCATCAACCATCCGGACGCGCCGATCCTCACCGCCCTGTCGTGGATTCCGCCCTTCACGCCCTTCCTGATGGCCGCTCGCGTCGCCAACGACCCGCCGCTGTGGCAGATCGCCGGCACGCTGCTGCTGATGCTGGCGACCACGGCGGCGGTGGTCTGGCTGTCAGGCCGCGCGTTCAGGGCCGGCGCCCTGTCCATCGGCAAGGTCGACCGCAAGGCGATCCTGGCCGCCTTCATGGGTCGCGCCGGCTAGACTGGGCTATCCTGACCCCTTTTCTAGGCGGCTAGGCCGATCCCGCGCGGGTTCCGCCCGGCACGGGCGCCTCGGGCGCCGCCAGCACCGGTGTCACCCCATCCTCGAAACCGAGGTCGAACACCATGCCTTCGGAGAGGACGCCCTTCATCTTGCCCGGCGCCAAATTGACCACGAACAGCGCCTGCCTGCCCTCGATCTCCCGCGGATCGGCGCGTTCGGCCTTCATGCCGCTGACGATGGTTCGCTCATGATCGTCGAAACTGACCCGAAGCCGCGCCAGCTTGTCCGCGACCGGCACATCTTCGACCGCAAGGATGGCGCCGACCCGGATGTCGATCTTGGCGAGGTCGGCCAGGGCGATTTCGGGCTTGGTCGGCGCGGGGGTCATCAGGTTTCCGTCAGATTGATTCGCTAAGCTTGGCGATGGATGTCGAGGTTATCCGATCGCTGAACCTTTCAGCGTCAAGTGTTGCATGCCCTTTAGGCGCCTGTGTCTGCACCTTCTTGGCTCGTGAAATTTTTGTTGTGAAAGGCGACGATCTCTCAAATACTTCACGCCGACGCTCCAGCGAGCGACGGCCTGCCGCCGTTCGGGACATTCAAAGGACGGGAACCCCCATGACTGACTCCAAAACCGACACCCCGACACTAGGCCGTCGCTCATTTCTGATGACCGCGGCGTTCGCCGCGGCCGTCCCGATCGTCTCCGAGGCGACGATGGCACAGGCGCGGCTCAGCAATATGGGCGTGGCCCCGGCCGACGCGGTGCTGATCAACGCCAACGAAAACCCGATGGGCCCGTGCAAGGCGGCCTGCAAGGCGATCGCCGACGCCGCCCCGATGGGCGGCCGCTATGACCGGTTCGACTCCCAGGACAAGCTGATCGCCACCTTCGCCGAGCAGAATGGCTTGAAGCCGGAAAACATCATCGTCTACGCCGGCTCCTCCGAGCCGCTGCACTATACGACCCTGGCCTACACCGGCCCGACCAAAAGCCTGGTCATCGCCGACCCGTCCTATGAATCGGCCATGCTCGCGGCGAACTACGCCGGCGCCAAGATCCACAAGGTGCATCTGAACGGCGACTACGCCCACGACGTCAAGGCGATGGTGGCCGCCGACCCCAACGCCGGCGTGATCTATATCTGCAACCCCAACAACCCGACCGGCACCATCACGCCGCGCGAGGAAATCCTGTGGGCGCTGGAAAACAAGCCCGCCGGTTCGCTGCTGTTGGTGGACGAAGCCTACACCCACCTGTCCAGCCAGCAGAACGTGCTGGATCAGGTCGCGGCCGGCAAGGAGCTGATCGTCCTGCGCACCTTCTCCAAGGTGTACGGCATGGCCGGCATCCGCTGCGGCCTCGCCATCGGCCGTCCTGACCTGCTCGCCAAACTGTCGACCTACGGCCAGAACCCGCTGCCGATCACCGCGATCGCGGCCGCTCAGGCCTCGCTGGAAGATGCGGACCTGGTGCCCGAGCGCCGCAAGATCATCGCCGACAATCGCGCGGAAACCATCTCCTGGCTGAAGGCCAGCGGCTACAAGGTGATCGGCAATTCTGAAAGCAACTGCTTCATGATCGACACCGGCCGCGAAGGCCACGGCGTGATCTCGGCGCTGCAGGCCCACAAGGTCTACATCGGCCGCATCTGGCCGGTCTGGCCCAACGCGGTGCGCATCACCGTCGGCAGCGCCGACGACATGGCCAAGTTCCGCGTCGCCTTCAAGACCGTCATGGACGGCCCGGCCCTTGCCGCCGCGCCGGCGCCAGCCAAGGTCAGCTCCATCACGCCCTCCAAGGCGGGTGGAGGCGTGTTTCTCTCTTAGGTCCTCCCCGAATATTAGAGAGATGGGCCCCGCGAGCGATCGCGGGGCCATTTTTTTGTAAGCGCGCCAGGGACGGCGCATGAAAAAGGCCCTGTGATCGCTCACAGGGCCTTTTCAAGCTTCGTGTTGGCGGCCGCCGCTTAAGGGCGAACCACCTTCTTCGGCGCGGGCAACAGGCCCTCGCGCTGCAGGCGCTTGCGGGCCAGTTTGCGGGCGCGGCGGACGGCTTCGGCCTTTTGGCGCGCGCGTTTTTCCGACGGCTTTTCATAATGCACGTGCCGCTTCATCTCGCGGAACGAGCCTTCACGCTGCATCTTCTTCTTCAGGGCCTTCAGCGCCTGGTCGACATTATTGTCGCGGACGAAAATCTGAACGATGACCTAGTCCTCCGGGAGCGCCGTCAGCGCCTCATCAGCGCGCCCGGCGAACAGAAATTCAAACGCCGCGAGAAGCTCTCGCGGCGATTGCGGCAGCCAATACCAGAGCGGCGTTTCCTTGTCTATGCAGAGACGACGCGCTGCAAGCGGTATAGACTGTTTTCATGACCACCGAGACTCTGGATTGGGCTGACAACGCCGAACAGGCCGTTCTGGACGCCGCGCTGGCCCTTGCGCCGACCCTCGGCTGGAACGCCGGCATGCTGGCCAGGGCCGCCGCCAAGGCCGGCCTGTCGCGCGGCGAGGCCATGCTGGTGCTGCCCAATGGTCCGCGCGATCTCGCCGCCCTGTTGTCCGCGCGCCACGACCACGCGGCCCTGGCCGCCCTTTCCGGCGCCGATCCGGCGGGCCTGAAGATGCGCGAACGAATCCGCCAGGGCGTCGAAGCCCGGCTGGACGCCGCCGACGCCGATGCGCCTGCGGTGCGCCGCTGGGCCGGGTTCCTGTCCCTGCCGCACAACATGCCGCTGGCCCTGCGGCTGACCTGGGATTCCGCCGACGTCATCTGGCGCTGGGCCGGGGATACGGCCACCGACGAGAACCACTATTCCAAGCGGGCCATCCTCTCCGGCATCCTGATCGCCACCCTCGCCATCCGCCTCTCCGCCGGCCGCGAAGCCGCCAGCGCCCACCTGGCCGCGCGGATCGACAATGTGATGGCGTTCGAGAAGTGGAAAGCTGGCATCAAACCCGGCGACGTGGCGCGCGACATCGCCGGCGCCCTGGGACGGCTCAGATACGGCCGGGTCTGACCTCAAAACCTTCCCCGCTTGTCGGGGAAGGAGGGGCCCGCCGCGAAGCGGTGGGAGGATGGGGTGACGCGAGCCGGCAGGCTCGCGATGCAAGGACTTTTAGCAGCAGGTTGAGAGGAGTCGCGCGCGCCTGCCGGTGCGGACCCCCATCCTCCCGCGCCTTCGGCGCGGGCCCCTCCTTCCCCCATAAAAGGGGGAAGGTTTTCAGGGTCACCCCTCAAGTGCGATTGCCCCGCTTCGAGGAGGAGGACGCCTACAGCGGGCTCAGCCGGTTCACGTGGCCCATCTTGCGCCCCGGCCGGGCTTCGCCCTTGCCGTAGTGCCAGAGGCGGGCGTTGGTTTCGGCGGCGAGCGCTGGCCAGGCGTCGATCTCGTCGCCCAGCAGGTTCTCCATCTCCACTCGCGCCAGGACGGTCACAGGACCCAGCGGCCATCCGGCGACGGCGCGGATGTGCTGTTCGAACTGGTCGACCTCGCAGCCATCGAGGGTCCAGTGGCCGGAGTTGTGCACCCGCGGCGCGATCTCATTGACCAGCAACCGGCCGTCCGCAAGTTCGAACAGCTCCACCCCCATCACCCCGACGTAGTCGAGGGCCGTCAGGATGCGCGCGGCGATCGCCTCGGCCTGCCGCATCGTCTCGACGCCGACCTGAGCCGGCGCGCGGGTGCGGCGCAGAACGCCATTCTCATGGTGGTTCTCGCCCAGCGGATAGGCGGCGATTTCGCCGTCGCGTCCGCGCGCAGCGATCACCGACAGCTCGCGGCGAAAATCGGCCTTCGCTTCCAGGATCGAAGGCCGGCCGCCCAGGCGCGCGAAGGCCGCCGCCGCTTCGGCATGGCTCTCGACCCAGGTCTGACCCTTGCCGTCATAGCCTTCGCGGCGCGTTTTCAGCAGGGCCGGCGCGCCCAGCCGGTCGAGCGCCGCGGCCATGTCCTCGGCCCGCTCGATCGCCGCGAACGCTGTCGTCGGCGCGCCGCAGGCGTTCAGGAAGGTCTTCTCATCCACCCGGTCCTGCGCCACGGCCAGGGCCCGGGGTCCCGGCGCTGTCTCGACCTCCAGCGCCTGCAGTTGTTCGACCACCGCGGCCGGCACATTCTCGAACTCGAAGGTGACGACGCCGGCGACCAGGCTCAGGGCCTCCAGCGCGGTGGGGTCGTCGTAAGCCGCGACAATTGAGCGCGTGGCGACCCGGGACGCGCAGGCGTCCGGCTCGGGCGTCAGCACCACCGTGTCGAACCCCAGCCGCGCGGCGGCCAGGGCGAGCATGCGGCCCAGCTGTCCGCCGCCGAGAATCCCGATGGTCGAGCCGGGAGGCAGGGGAAACGCGCCCATGGATCAGTCCGCCACCGTCTCGGCGACCGACGCCGTCAGCGCGGCGCGACGGCTGTCCAGGCGGGCCGCCAGCGCCTCGTCCGACAGGGCGAGGATCTGCGCCGCCAGCAGGCCGGCGTTGGCCGCGCCGGGCTCGCCGATGGCCAGGGTCGCCACCGCGATCCCGGCGGGCATCTGATTGATCGACAACAGGGAATCCAGCCCCTTCAGGGCCTTGGACTCGATCGGCACGCCCAGAACCGGCAGGTCGGTCATCGAGGCGGTCATGCCCGGCAGGTGCGCGGCGCCGCCGGCGCCGGCGATGATCACCTTTACGCCGGCCTTTCGGGCCCCCTTGGCGAAGGCGTACATGCGGTCGGGGGTGCGGTGGGCGGAGACCACCTTGGCCTCATAGGCCACGCCCAGCTCGTCCAGGACGTCGGCGGCCTTCTTCATCGTCGGCCAGTCCGAACGGCTGCCCATGATGATTGCGACGGGCGCTCGCTCGGCGCTCATGACCGCTCTCCTGAACTCGCGGAAAGCGGCGCAGTATAGGGGCCAGCTTTGCACCCGCAACCGATCGCGTTAGGATTCATGAACACGGCGCGCGAATCTGGTGTTAGCCAGGGTCTCGCGCCGAGGAGCGTGTAGTCGATGAAGGCAGCCGGCGCCCAGACCGACCCCCTGTACGGCGTGCGCCGCCGCGCCGCCCTGCAGCAGGCGGCGTCGGTGCAAGGCGCCGCCGGCGCGCGGCAAGCCGACAGCGCGGCCTTGCTGGGGTTGGAAGACGCCGACCTTACCCCGCCGGTGCAGGCGGCGCTGACCACCCTGCTCAGCGAGATCGAGGAACTGCGCGTCGAGGTCGGCAGGCTGAAGTCCAGGCTGAACGAGGCCGAGGACCTGGCCGACACCGACCCGCTGACCCCGCTGCTGAACCGCCGCGCCTTCCTGCGCGAGCTGCATCGGGTGCTGACCTTCGCCCAGCGCTATGGCGGTCCCGCCAGCCTGATCTATTTCGACCTGGACGGCTTTAAGTCGGTCAACGACCGCTTCGGCCACGCCGCGGGCGACATTGCGCTCAAGGCCGTGGCCGAGCGGCTGTCGGCCCATGTGCGAGAGTCCGACATCATCGGCCGTCTCGGCGGCGACGAGTTTGGCGTCATCCTGGTCCAGGCCGACCTCAGCGCGGCCCTGGCCAAGGCCGAGGCCCTGGCCGCCGCGGTCGAAGCCGAGCCCATCCAATGCGGCGAATGGCTCGCGCCCCTGAAGATCAGCTTCGGCGTCCGCCAGATCGAGGCGGGCGCGAGCGCGGAGCAGATCTTGGCGGATGCGGATCAGGCGATGTATGCGCGGAAGAGAGCGGCTGCGCGTTAGGCAATGATATCCGGCGTCAGCCGATCCTCCAGCGCCACGATCTCGTCGCGCAGCGCCAGTTTCTGCCGTTTCAGGCGGGCGATCTGCAGCTGGTCTGGCACCGGGCCTGCGACCTGCAGGGCATGGATCGAGTCGTCCAGGTCCTTGTGCCGCTGGCGCAGCTCGGCCAGGCGCATCTGGATCGCGTCGTCATTGGCGGCGTCGGGCTGGTCGGACATGGACTGGCTTTTCGCGCCTCGAGCGAATTTTACTAGACCCCATAGTCTATCAAATCGCGAAGCGCTCGAAAATCGGCAGCAGGCTTGCCGCCGCGGCGATCTGCGCCGGCGGCGACCAGGCCGCCATGGCCGCACCGAGCTGCTCGGCGACACTGGCGGCGCCGCGCCGCCTAGGCGTCAGTGCTTCCAGCGCCTCCAACAGCGTTCGCTCAGCGGCCAGCTCGCTTGCCTTGACCCGGGTCCGCAACGCCTCTCGCTTGGTGTCGGCCATCGGCGGCCAGGGGCGTTTCAGGTTTCGCCGCGCGGCCCGCAAGGGCGCCGCGACCTCGGCCTCCCAATCCCGCGCCAGGCCCGCCGCAAGGGCCAGCTCGGCCTCACCCACCGTGCGCCCATGCCGGGCCGCCCAGACCGCCCAGAGCAGGTAGGAGACGCACTGGCCATGATTGTCCTGCAGATCGATCAGCCCCGCATCGACCCCGGGCTCGCCATGGATGGCGACAGCGAAGTCCCAAAGCCTCACGCCTCTTCACCCACGATCGGGCCCATATCCTCGCCCCAGCGTTTCACCGGCGACCAGGACAGGCCGAACAGGTCCAGCGCCCGGCCTACCGACTGATCCACCAGCTCGGCGATGGTCTGCGGCTTGGCGTAGAAGGCCGGCAGGGGCGGGGCGATGATCGCGCCCATTTCCGCCAGCCGCACCATGGTGCGCAGATGCCCCAGGTGGAACGGCGTCTCGCGCACCATCAACACCAGCGGCCTCCGCTCCTTCAAGGTCACGTCCGCGGCGCGGGTCAGAAGCGTCGAGGTCACGCCGGTGGCGATCTCCGACATGGTCCGCACCGAACAGGGCGCGACGATCATGCCCAGGGTCGGGAACGAGCCGGAGGCGATGGCGGCGCCGATATCCGCCTGCCGATGCACCACGCTGGCCTTGGCGTTCAGGTCGGCCATCGCCAGGCCGGTCTCCTGGGCCAGGGTCTGCACCGCCGACTTGGACGCCACCAGATGGCTCTCCACGCCCATGTCCGCACAGGCGTCGAGCACGCGCAGGCCATAGACGGCGCCGGACGCCCCCGAGACGCCCACAATCAGTCTGTTCGCGCCGCCTTCGGCCAAGCCTGTTCTCCGTGCGGAATCGTCCGCATACGCCCGCGATTTCGGCGCCTTTTTTTAACCTTGGATCGCACCTGAATGTGATCTGACGTCCGGCGCCCACGGGTGTCTACTTCAATCGCCAACAAGAAGGAGACGCAACCCATGGCGATCGAAGCCCGTATCCGCGAACTCGGCTCCAGGCACGAAAACCTCGAACGCGCCATTCAGGACGAGACCAATCGTCCGGCGGCCGATGACATGCGGTTGCGGGAACTCAAGCGACGAAAGCTCAGGCTCAAGGAAGAGCTGGAAACCCTCCGCGGCGGCATGCACTAGCCGCCCTCCACAGGATCCTAAATCGACATCGTGGCGCGCGTCTCCGGGGTTGCCTGGAAGCGCTGCGGCCCGTTCGCCGGCGCGCTGATGCGAAGGGTGCGCGGGCCAGTGCGCCGAATTCCTTTCGCGGTGCAGCATTTATGGTTGAACCCGCCCTCCGTGTGCGCGAGAGGAATGCGACATCCAACCAGAGGAGCCCGGCATGGCTGGAAAGGTGCGCGCGGCCGCCGCCGAAGCGCTGGAAGGTCTGCTGTTCGACGGCATGACCATCATGGCCGGCGGCTTCGGCCTGTGCGGCATTCCTGAAAACCTGATCGCCGCCATCCGCGATGCGGGCGTCAAGGACCTGACGGTCATCTCCAACAACTGCGGGGTCGATGGCTTCGGCCTCGGCGTGCTGCTGGGGAACGGCCAGATCAAAAAGATGATCTCCTCCTATGTCGGCGAGAACAAACTGTTCGCCGAGCTCTATCTGTCGGGCGCCCTGGAGCTGGAGTTCAATCCTCAGGGCACCCTGGCCGAGCGCATCCGCGCCGGCGGCGCCGGCATCCCGGCCTTCTTCACCAAGACCGGCGTCGGCACATTGGTGGCCGAGGGCAAGGAGGTGCGCGAGTTCGACGGCGAGCTCTATGTGATGGAGCGCGGCCTGACCGCCGACCTCGCCATCGTCAAGGCCTGGAAGGGCGACGCCGAGGGCAATCTGATCTACCGGATGACCGCCCGGAATTTCAATCCGATGATGGCCACCGCCGGCAAGGCCTGCGTGGTCGAGGTCGAGGAGCTGGTGGAGATCGGCCAGCTCGGCGCCGACCAGGTCCATACCCCCGGCATCTATGTCGACCGCATCATCAAGGGCGCGGTGTTCGAAAAGCGGATCGAGCAGCTGACCACCCGGCCGAAAGAAGCCATCGGCGCCGGCGCGGGGGAGGAAGTCTGATGTCCGACTCACAAAAAGGGTGGACCCGCAACGACATGGCCGCCCGCGCGGCGCAGGAGCTGAAGGACGGCTTCTACGTCAATCTCGGCATCGGCATCCCGACTCTGGTCGCCAACTACATTCCCGCCGGCATGCATGTGACGCTTCAAAGCGAGAACGGCATGCTGGGCATGGGGCCGTTTCCGTTCGAGGGCGAGGCGGATCCGGACCTGATCAACGCGGGCAAGCAGACCATCACCGAGCTGCCGCAGTCGAGCTTCTTCTCGTCGGCGGATTCGTTCGCGATGATCCGCGGCGGCCACATCGACCTGTCGATCCTCGGCGCCATGCAGGTGGCCGAGAACGGCGACCTGGCCAACTGGATGGTGCCCGGCAAGATGGTCAAGGGCATGGGTGGGGCCATGGACCTGGTCGCCGGCGTGGGGCGGGTGGTGGTGGTGATGGAGCACAGCGAGAAGACCGGCGCGCCGAAACTGCTGCACCGCTGCAGCCTGCCGCTGACCGGCGCCGGCGTGGTCGATCTGGTGATCACCGACCTCGGCGTGTTCGAGGTCGACCGCAAGGGCGGCGGCGTCGCCCTCACGGCCCTGGCGCCGGGCGTCAGCCTCGACGAGATTCGCGGCAAGACGGAAGCCGACTTCAAGGTCGCGCTGGCGACCGCCTGAGCGCGAATCGCAAGAGTCGCTTCGCCGACGCTTGTTCTGTGCGCCTGTTTTCCTCGCTCCAACTTTCACCGTTCCCTCGCCCTTGTGGCGAGGGCCCATTGGACTCGAACGGCAGAGGATCTGAAGCGGCGTCGCCGTCTGCGCCCTCTTCATCTCGCTTCGGCGCCCTCGCCACAAGGGCGAGGGAACGGGCTAAATTGGACGGCCAGCGCGGGCCCAAACAGCCCTCCACGACCGCCGCCAAAAATTTCCATCGCGGGCGCCCTGCGACGAGCTGACGCGAAACTATTTTTTGGCCTCCCGAACCTGTGATCGAAGCGCCGTCAGGCCCGTGCGCAACTGTCGCCTGATCGTCACATTCTTGTTTTCGGCCAACGGTTTCCCGGCGCCGGGCCCGGCCGAACGGCCTGCTTTAGCGGCCTTGCGGCGAAGCCTCCGCGGGGCCATTTTAACCAGTTGTTAACGGAAAAATCTCGCCCAGACGCGCTCGCCCCGTTGACGGTCTGTCAACCCTATGTCCCCATATCTACGGGTCGTGGGGTGCTTCGCCCACAACATGTTGATTAAGGGCGAAGCAATTGTGCCAAAGGCCATGGGTGGGTGTTTAGGGTCATGATGCGCAGCGAAGCGGTAAAAAAGGTTCCCAATCTCCGCGGTGACGTGAAGTTCGCGGCCACCCGGCCAGGCGAGCGACCGCAGCTGCAGCTGGTGCGAAAAGTCGAGGTCGATCGCTCGCGAGACGATCTGCTGACCGCGTTCGGCAAGACCACGCTGGAAGACCGCTATCTGCTGCCCGGCGAGTCCTATCAGGACATGTTCGCCCGGGTCGCCACGGCCTTCGCCGACGACGCCGATCACGCCCAGCGAATCTACGATTACATCTCCAAACTCTGGTTCATGCCGTCCACGCCGGTGTTGTCCAACGGCGGCGCCGACCGGGGTCTGCCGATCTCCTGCTTCCTCAATTCGGTCTCCGACAGCCTGGAAGGCATCGTCGGCACCTGGAACGAGAATGTCTGGCTGGCGGCCAACGGCGGCGGCATCGGCACCTATTGGGGCGGCGTGCGCTCCATCGGCGAAAAGGTCAAAGGCCAGGGCCAGACCAGCGGCATCATCCCCTTCATCCGGGTGATGGATTCGCTGACCTTGGCGATCAGCCAGGGCTCGCTGCGCCGGGGCTCGGCCGCGGTCTATGTGGACATCCACCATCCGGAGATCGAGGAGTTCCTCGAGATCCGCAAACCTTCCGGCGACTTCAATCGCAAGTCGCTGAACCTGCACCACGGCCTGTCGGTCACCGACGAGTTCATGGAAGCGGTCCGCGACGGGGTCCCCTTCGGCCTGCGCAGTCCCAAGACGCAGGAAATCGTCAAGCTGATCGACGCCCGCGCCCTGTGGCAGAAGATCCTCGACGTGCGGCTACAGACCGGCGAGCCCTATCTGATCTTCGCCGACACCGCCAACCGGCTGATGCCGCAGCACCAGCGCGAGCTGGGCCTGAAGGTGCGCCAGTCCAACCTGTGCTCGGAAATCCTGCTGCACACCGGCCCCGACCACCTGGGCGTCGACCGCACCGCGGTCTGTTGCCTGTCGTCAGTGAACGCCGAGATGTTCCTGGAATGGCGCGACCACCCGACCTTCGTCGAGGACGTGCTGCGGTTCCTGGACAATGTCCTGCAGGATTTCATCGATCGCGCCCCGCCGGCCATGGAGCCGGCCCGCTACGCCGCCCTGCGCGAGCGGTCAGTGGGCTTAGGGTTGATGGGCTTCCACTCCCTGCTGCAGGCCCAGAACGTGCCCTTCGAGAGCGCGCTCGCCAAGTCCTGGAACATGCGGCTGTTCAAGCATCTGCGCCGCGAAGCCGACAAGGCCTCGCGCAAGCTGGCGGAAGAACGCGGCGCCTGCCCGGACGCGGCCGACCGTGGCGTCATGGAGCGGTTCAGCCACAAGCTGGCCATTGCGCCCACTGCCTCGATCTCGATCATCTGCGGCGGCACCTCGGCCGGCATCGAGCCGATCCCGGCCAACATCTACACCCACAAGACCCTGTCGGGCTCGTTTGCGGTGAAGAACATCTACCTTGAGAAGCTGCTTGAGGAAAAAGGCCTAAATACCCCGGCCGTCTGGCATTCGATCCTCGAACATGAAGGATCGGTTCAACACATGGACGAGCTGACCCAGGATGAGAAGGACGTCTACAAGACCGCCTTCGAACTGGACCAGCGCTGGGTGGTGGAACTGGCCGCCGACCGCACGCCGGAAATCTGCCAGTCGCAGTCGGTGAACATCTTCCTGCCCGGCGATGTCGATAAGTGGGACCTGCACATGCTGCACTATGCGGCGTGGGAGCGGGGGGTGAAGTCGCTCTACTATCTGCGCTCCAAGTCGGTGCAGCGGGCGGCCTTCGCCGGCGGCGCGACCGTGGCCGATATCGAATCGACGATGGAAGGCGCGCGCACCGACTACGAGGAATGCCTCGCCTGCCAATAGGTTGATCCAGGTCAATCCGGCGCCAAACCCCTGATGGAACTCTAACCCGTCGCCGCTGTTTGTTTCAGTGGCGGTGACGCTTCAAGGCCGAATTGCGGCCACGAAGCTGCTCCGCGAGCGGACAGGGAGTTGAGAAGACGATGCGGGCCGTGGGGGCTCTATTGGGGACAGCGTTGACGGTCGCCGCCGGCGGCTTCGCCCATGGGCAGGCGCTCGACAACCACTCAGCCCTGTTCGCCGCCGCCTTCGCGCGCCAACCCGCCATGGTCGGCCGGTCAGCCGCCGGCGTTGCGCCGCTGGCCTCCACGCCCTCGGCGAGTTTCGCGGGCGCCGCTGTGGAACCGGCGCCCCTGGGCCACGCCATCGCCCTTGCCGAGCCCGCCTATCTGACCGCGGCGGATGAAGGCGCGGTCAATTTCGCCGGCCAATCGCCACTCAGCCTGACCGGCGGCGGCTATGAGGTCGCCTTCGTGCCGCAAGGCGGCGTCGGCGCGCCCGGCGGCGCCTCGTCGGCCCAGGCGGGCGCGATGCTGCGCGTCGGCGCCGACATCCAGGACAAGGTGATGACCGGCCTGAACAAGCTCGGCCTGCACACCGTCTCCAGCGCCTCGATCGAGGATCGCAACCGGCTCTATCTGTTCGCCGCCTACAGCGGCCGCGAGGTCGGCTTCAACATCGGCCGTGGCGTGCAAGGCGGCGTCCAGCGGCTGGGCTGGTCCGCCGAAGGGGCCAGCACCCTGGTCAGCGACGCCCAGGCCGGCGTTGGTTGGCGCAAGGGTTCACTGCAGGCCTCCGTCGGCTATGTGCACCGCGACGTCAACAGCAACGACAGCGGCTTCGGCAACGTCGGCATGCAGAAGCTCAGCGACAACCTGGTCGCCTTCACCTTCAGCCTGCACGGGCGCTGAACGCTCAACGTTCCCTCGCCCGTGTGGCGAGGGAACGGGGTAACTCGGCAGGCGGACGCTTCACGCCGCCGGCCCGGCCTTGGCGCCTTCGCGCATGATCTCGACGATCTTCGGCTCCACGGCGACAATGTCCTGTTCGAACTTCAGCAGCACGTTCAGCGTCTCGCGCACCATCTCCGGGTCCAGCGCATGGGCGTGCAGCAGGATCAGCACCCGGGCCCAATCCACGGTCTCGGAAATCGACGGCGACTTGCGCAGGTCCATGTGCCGAAGGGCCTGGACGAAGGACACCAGTTCCTGGGTCAGCGTCGCTTCGATCCCCGGCACGCGGGAGGCGACAATGCGGGTCTCCAGCGCCGCGTCCGGCAGCGGAATGTGCAGGTGCAGGCAGCGGCGTTTCAGGGCGTCGCCGAGGTCGCGGACGTTGTTGGAGGTCAGGAACACGATCGGCGGCACGATCGCCTTGATCACCCCCAGCTCCGGCACCGAAACCTGGAACGCCGACAGGATCTCCAACAGGAAGGCCTCGAACGCCTCGTCGGACTTGTCGATCTCATCGATCAGCAGCACCGCGCCGCCGGGTTGCTGCAGCGCCTGCAACAGCGGTCGCGGCTCCAGGAAGGGTTCGGAGAAGAACAGGTCGCCCATGCCGTGCAGCTTGTCCATGGCCGCATCCATGGTCTTGGCTTCGCCAAGCGTCTCGCCCATCCGATCCTTCAGGATCTGGGTGTAAAGCAGCTGCTTGCCGTACTTCCACTCGTACAGCGCCTTGGACTCATCCAGGCCCTCGTAGCATTGCATGCGGATCAGCGGCAGGCCGAGCAGGGCGGCGGTCGACAGCGCCAGCTCGGTCTTGCCCACCCCGGCCGAACCTTCCACCAGGATCGGCTTCTGCAGGTGATTGGCCATGTACAGAGACGTGGCGATCCGGCGCGAGGCGATATAGCCGACGCTGGCCAGGCCCTCGATGATGCCGTCCACGGACGCCATGGGATCGTGCGCGGCGGCGGACGCGCCGGCCAGGGGGGAAATCGTCAACGGTTCAAAACCTTCAGGCAATGGTCGAAACAAAACGCAGCGAAGCGCGGCTCAATGCCTCCATTTGCCAGCCGCCGTGTCGGTAAAGCAATCGTTTGTTGGCTTTGGGGGCGGCCAAACTCAATTCCTCCCCCATTGGGGGAGGGGGACCGCGAAGCGGTGGAGGGGGCCTACTCCGCCGCGCCGGTGCGACCGATTAGTCCCCCTCAGTCCCTTCGGGACAGCTCCCCCAATGGGGGAGCAATGACGCTCTACGGCCGCAGCACAAAATCCAGCGCCCGCCCAATCGACGCCGGCAGCGACGTCAGGTGGTCCTCGCCGCTGAATGCATGGAAACGGACCTCATAGCCAGGCCGCCCCCCGATACCCTTCAGCCGGCTCGCCAGGTCCCGGGCGTTATCAACCATGCTGTAATCCTTCAGCATCTTTCCAACGACCACGCGGGCGACCAGCGCCTGCAGCCACACGGGCAGATAGGGCGCCCGCTTGGCCACGCCCTCCAGCATCATCGCCGGGATCGGGTTGGGCACGCTCTGCTCGGCGCCGCCGACCGTGATCAGGACGCGCGGCGTGACGGCGCCTGACCTGACCTTGGCGCGGAAATCCGCGAAATCGGCCAGGACCGCACGCCGATTCCAGAACAGCGAAGGGCTGGACGCAACGAAGGTGCGGAACGCCTCCGGATGCCGGAGCAACACCCCCACGGTGAACAGGCCGCCCCAGGAGTGGCCATAGAGAGTCCGATCCGCCGGATCGATCGGGTAGACTTTCGACAGGGCGGGTGTCAGCGCCTCAGTGAGGAAACGGTAGAAGTCGTCGGCGCCGCCATAGTCTTCCAGCCTCACCGGCGGCAGGCCGGGGCGTTGCGGGATGCGGTCCAGCGGCGTGGGCGGCGTCAGATCGCGGGTGCGCAGCCGCATCAGCTCCGAATAGTCGCTCGTCGGATATCCGACGCCGACGACGATCGCCGCCCTGCCCGTCAGCTCGAAGGTGGCGTCGACGGTCGCCATGATCGGGAACACCATGTTGCCGTCCACCGCCAGCACCAGCGGGTATCCGCCCGGCGGCGCCTCGACCTCAGGCTTGAAGATGAAGATGCGATAGGTCCGACCGGTGATCGCCGACGCCAGATCGAACTGCACCGATCCGTGGAGCACGGCGGGCTCGCCGGCCGGAAGTGCGCTCGATTCTGTCTTGCTCATGGCGACGTCCGACCAAACGAGGTTGTTGACTAAGTCCACATGCGCCATTGTGTTGACTAAGTCAACATGATCGCCCAACATCAGCCATGGCCGAATCCCGCCGAGACAGCCTTGTGGACGCCGCCGCCGGCCTGCTGGATCAGGGCGGCTTGGCCGCCGTCACCCTCCGCGCGGTCGGCGACGCCGCCGGCGTGTCCCGCAACGCGCCCTATCGCCACTTCACCGACAAATCCGACCTGCTCGCCGCCGTCGCCAGCCGGGAGCTGGATCAGCTCGCCGCCGCCTTTCGCGGTGATGGACGCCCGGGCGCCAAACCGGACGCGCGCGAGGTGATGGACGCCTACGTGCAATGGGCGCTGCGGTATCCCGGCCGTTTCCGGCTCACCTTTGGGGCGTGGGAAGGCGACCAGCCCGAGCTTGGCGCCGCGACCTATCGCGCGCGGGAGGTGTTCGTGGATGCGGTGAGGCGCGGGCAGGCCGAAGGATCGATGCCCAAGGGCAACCCGGCGCGGATCGCGGCCCTGCTGCTCTCCACCGCCCACGGCGCGGCCGACCTCACCGTGTCGGGACATCTCGGGCCCCCTGTCGAAGGCAGGATCGGCGCGGACGAACTGGTCGACGACCTGTTCGCCCACCTGCGGGCCGCGGCCCGGCATCCGTGACGGCAACGCCCCTAGCGTCGCCATACGGATCGCGCCAAACTCTCAGCCATGATGCTGGCTTCCTTTGACGACTATCGCGACGCCGCCCGCCGACGCCTGCCGCGGGTGCTGTTCGACTACATCGACGGCGGCGCCTATGACGAGCACACCCTTGAGCGCAACGTCGCCGACCTGAAGGCGATCACGCTCAATCAACGCGTGATGCGCGACGTGTCCAAGGTGGATATGAAGCTCACCCTGTTCGGCCAGCAGCTCGCCGCCCCGTTGATCCTGGCGCCGGTGGGGCTGACCGGCATGTACGCGCGGCGCGGCGAGGTCCAGGCAGCCCGCGCCGCCAAGACGGCCGGCCTGCCGTTCTGCCTTTCCACCGTCGGCCTGTGCTCGATCGAGGAGGTGGCCCGGGACGCCGCCCCGCCCTGGTTCCAGCTCTATGTGATGAAGGACCGCGGCCATATGCGCGAGCTGCTGCACCGCGCCAAGGACGCCGGCAGCCCGGTGCTGGTGCTGACGGTGGACCTGCAGACGCCCGGCGCCCGCTATCGCGACGTCCGCTCCGGCATGACCGGCCGTGGCGGCTTCGGCGCCCAGGTGGCCCAGGCCATCGACGGGATCACCCACCCGGGCTGGCTGTGGGACGTCTTCATCCATGGCCGCCCGCACGCCTTCGGCAACCTGACCTCCGCCATCCCCACCGCCCGCAGCCTGACCGATTTCTGGCAATGGATCGGCGCCAACTTCGACGCCACCATGAACTGGAAGGACGTCGAGGCGATCCGCGAGATCTGGACCGGCCCGATCGTCATCAAGGGCGTGCTGCACGTGGATGACGCCCGCGAGGCGGTAAAATGCGGCGCCGACGGGATCGTGGTCTCCAACCACGGCGGCCGCCAGCTCGACGGCGTCCTTTCCCCCATCGCCGCCCTGCCGCGCATCGTCGACGCCGTCGGCCGAAAGACCGAGGTGCTGATGGACGGCGGCGTCCACTCCGGCCTGGACGTGATCAAAGCGCTCAGCCTTGGCGCCAAGGCCTGTCTGATCGGCCGCGCCTGGGCCTTCGCCCTGGGCGCCGGCGGCGAGCCCTTGGTGGCCCAGACCCTGGCGCGCATGAAGGCGGAGATGCGCACGGCGATGATGCTGACCGGCTGCACGACGCTGGAGCAGGTGCGGAAAGGAATCTGAATCCTTCTCCCTCTTGCGGGAGAAGGTGGCCCGTAGGGCCGGATGAGGGGTCGCGCCGGCCTGTCGGGTTTCCTGCAAAAAGCCTATCGGATAGGCCTGTGTGACCCCTCATCCGTCAGGCTTCGCCTGCCACCTTCTCCCGCAAGGGGAGAAGGAAATCCGTTCAGGCCCACGCCGCCTTATCTCGCCCGGCAAACGCCTCGAACGACACTGGCTCTACCCCCGACAGCCGTATCACCCCATCCGTCACCCGGTCCTCGGCGCCGCTTGCGATCGCCACATCTGCGAAGCCCAGCAGCTGGGCGGTCATTTCCGGCACGCCGTTCTCGATATGCCGCCGCGCCACCTCCGCCGCCGTGACCCGGCGGTGCTCGATCGGGCGGCCAAGCACCGCGCTGATCATGGCCGCCGCCTCGTCGTAGGTGATGGAGCGCGGGCCGGTCAGGATGGTGTCTCCGTTCAGCGGTTCCGGCGCGGTGAGGGCGCCGAAAGCCGCCCCGGCGATGTCGCCCGCATCGATGAAGGCCAGGCGCCCGTCTTCTGCGGCGGTGTAGAACGCGTTTTCGGCGCGAATCGTCTGGCCGGCGAGGGCCTCGGTAAAGTTCTGCATGAACCAGCTGGGCCGCAGCACCGCCCATTCGGCCGCCCACTCAGCGGCATTGTCGGCGAGCCAGGCGTGAACCGTGCCGGTCCCCAGTGCGCCAGCCGGCACGGGTGAGCCGCTCTGCAGCACGACGCGGCGAACGCCAGCGGCCATGACCTCGCGCACGAAGTCGATCATCACCGGCGCGGCGTCGCCGCGAGGCGCGATCAGGTAGATGGCAGAGACGCCGGCCAGCGCGTGGCCCCAAGTCGCGCGATCCCACCAGTCGAAGACGACGCCCGCTTCGCTGGTAGGATGGCGGGAGGCCGACCGGTGCGCCAGGCCCGCGGCGCGCAACCGCTCGGCCAAACGTTTGCCCACCTTGCCGGTGGCTCCGGTGACAAGGATGGTCATGCCGCGGCCACGGGCTTGCCGAACCGCGACGCCCAGGCGTCGAGGTCGCCGCCGCCGAAGGCCGCTATGCTGACGAGCGGGTTCCAGTATTCGCGGAACCGCCAGAGCTTGCCGTCCTTCAACTCGAACACGATGACATAGCGCTGGGTGAAGCTGATCCCCGTCGCTACCGCCCTGCCGGGGATGGTGAGTTCGACGATGGCGACGTTCGGATCGACCGAGGTGTGAATGCGCATCTGCGGTGCGCCTTGCATCTCCATCTTGCCTGAGGCCGCGATCATATAGTCGCGAATTTCCGCCTTGCCGCGATAGATCGATTGCCGACCCGGCGGGGCGTAGGGGAACTCCAGCTCCCCGTCCTCGGCCCACAGGTCGGTCCAGGCGTCCCAGTCGCCCTTGCCGATCAGGGTCAGGTAGTCACCGGCCAGCTTAAGGGTCGTGACCCGGATGTCGTCGTCGCTGGCGGTCATGGCGGGAAACTCCTGGATCGGAATCAGAGAGGCGGTTAGGAATGGGTCTACCTTTACCGCTGGGTATGCACTATACTGAGTAGTGAAGTTGAATGAGTCAAGCGAGGCTAGGGCGATCGTGACCGACACGGCGATTCAACGCGGCCCGCTCTGGGGCCATACGGCGGCGTCGCAGCAGCGGCGGCGCGACATCCTGATCGCCGGCAAGAAGGAATTCTTCGAGCACGGCTATGCCCTGACCAGCATCGACCGCATCGCCGCCGTCGCGGGAACAACCAAGCGGACGGTCTATGACCACTTCGGCTCCAAGGACGCCTTGTTCGCCGAGGTGATCGCGTTTTCAAGCGAACAATTCGTCGCCCTGCTGTTGCCGACCGCAGAGTCGCTGCCGACGCCGCTGGCCGACGGCTTGGGGCTGTTCATCGCCCAGCTGACCGAGCTGGTCACCCGCCCCGACGTCGTCCGCTTCCAGCGCCTGGTGATCGCGGAAGCAGAGCGCCACCCCCAGTTCGGCCAGGTGCTCTACGAGACCGCCATCCTGGGCGCCGAACGCGTCCTGGCCGACTACCTGAGAGCCCGCATCGCCGACGGCCAGGCGCCGGCGCTGGACGCGGATCGCACCGCCCGAATGGTCCTGGACCTGACCGTCAATGGCGCGCGGGTGAGGGCGCTGATGGCGGTGGAGGGGGCGGGCGCGGCGGTGGATCCAGCCGCCATCGACCTGGCTCTGGCCTTAGTGGCGACACCTCTCCCCAAGGGAGGGTGAGGAGGGTCGCGTTGGAGTAATTGACAACGCTCAGGCCGTGTTGGTATAAAGTCCAACGATGAAGGCTCAATGGCTGCTGAGTGAGCGCCATCAGCTCACGGCGGATTCCTTCGCCGAGCTCAGAGTTTGGCGCGTGCCTCAACCTGTGCGGGGATCGAGCCACGATCTCAAGTACGCACTGGCCTATGTGGTCGCCGGCGCCTGCGTGCTGCGCTACGACAACGAGGCGGGCAACGGAGACCATCGGCATATCGGCGGCGTGGAGACGGCTTACACCTTCACGACGCCGGCAAAGCTGATGGCGGACTTTTGGAACGACGTGGACCAATGGAGGCCCGAATGAACACCGTGACCCTCTCCGTCGCTGCTCGCGAGGCTGTGACCGGCAGGGCGCTCGCCGCCTTTGAGGGCCGAGAGCAGGGCGCGCATATCTCCTTCGCCTCAGCCGAATTGTTGTGGAAGACGCTCACCCGCAAGCGATGGGAACTGCTGCGCGCCATGACCGGGCAAGGCGCCATGTCGATCCGCGAAGCCGCCCGCCGGGTGGGCCGGGACGTGAAGGCCGTCCATGGCGATGTTCACGCCCTCATCAATGCCGGCGTCCTCGACCGCACAGAAGGCGGTGTCGAATTCCCCTATGACGCCGTCCATGTGGACTTCACGCTGACCAAGGCGGCTTAGATCGGCGAACGGTATTCCTTCTCCCCTTGGGGGTGAAGGCGCCCCGAAGGGCCGGATGAGGGGTCGCGCCGGCCTGTCGGGTTTCCTGCAAACAGCCTATCGGATGGTCCTGCGCGACCCCTCATCCGTCAGGCTTCGCCTGCCACCTTCTCCCGCAAGAGGGAGAAGGAATTCTATCGAGACTCCCCCTTCGACCGCATGATGGAATGATTTTTCGAGGACCGGGCTTCGTCAATGACCGCCCCAAAGGGGCGACCGCGCCGCAGCGGCGCAAAGCGCCGTCATTGACAAAGTCCGGCCCTCGAAATCAGGCTCGTCATGCGATCGATGGGGTGGCGGCGGTTGGCTCCGTCAATGAGCAAGGCAGATTGTGAGGGCCGATGAGCATCAGCGTGACCATTGTCGTAGCAATCATAAGCGCCGCTGCTGTGCTGTTTGCACCAGCTCTGTCGTTCTTTCTAACGAAGCAGAAAGAGCGTGAAGCGGAATGGCGAACGCAGAAATTTGAGCACTACAAGGTGTTCATGGCCGCGTTGAACGCCCTCGTTGGCCCACCCGCCTCATTTGATGAACGCGTGCGATTTGCGGACGCTGCGAACAACATCTTTCTTGTCGGTTCCAAAGATGTGCTGGTCGCGCTACGCGACTTTCTTAGATCAACCGCTGACGGCAGGACCGAAGTCGACCGTCGCCTGCACGACGAGCGCCTGACAGCATTGATCGTCGCGATCCGCCGAGACCTAAGGATCAAGGGACCGCCATTGCCGCAGGACTACCAATTCGGACTATGGTCGGGGAAATCTGGCTAGAGGCTGGAATGGCGATCAAGCCACCATCTTGGTTGTTTTGTCTGTCCCGACGGAGCTCCGACCCTACCGCCACCCCGCGTTCAGCTTCTCCAACGCCTTGGCCCCCGGCACCAGCGCCGCATTGTCCAACGCGTTCAGCGGCGTGGCCACCGTATCCAGGCTGTCGTGCAGGTCCTTGGCGTCCGGCTCGACGTAGAGCAGGCCGGTGACCACTTCGCCGGCGGCCGCGCGGTCCTGCAGGTAGGCCATCGCCGTACCGCGATCCGACGAGTCGTAGTGGGGCGCGAGCTTGCGCAGTTTCAGCACCGAGCCGTCGTGCTGGGTGACGATCTCCACCGTGCCGGGGGCGTGGTCGATCTCGATCGGGTCGTGGTGGCCGATCACGTCCAGCCGGTTCACCGCCTCATTGTGCTCGCGCACATAGTCGAAGCTCTTGGTCGAGCCCACGTGGTTGTTGAACTGCACGCACGGACTGATCACGTCGATGAAGGCCGCGCCCTTGTGGCTCATGGCCGCCTTGATCAAGGGAACCAGCTGGGCCTTGTCACCGGAGAAGCTGCGGGCGACGAAGGTCGCGCCCAGCTGCAGGGCCAGGCCCACCATGTCGACGGCGCTATCGTGGTTGACCACGCCCTTCTTCGACTTGGAGCCCCGGTCGGAGGTGGCGGAAAACTGGCCCTTGGTCAGTCCGTAGACGCCATTGTTCTCGACGATATAGGTCATGTTGACCCCGCGCCGGATCGAGTGGGCGAATTGGCCAAGGCCGATGGAGGCCGAGTCGCCGTCGCCGGAGACGCCGAGATAGAGCAGGTCGCGGTTGGCCAGGTTGGCGCCCGTCAGCACCGACGGCATTCGTCCGTGTACGGTGTTGAATCCGTGCGCGGCGCCGACGAAGTAGTCCGGGGTCTTGGACGAACAGCCGATGCCCGACAGCTTGGCGATGCGGTGCGGTTCGATCTCCAGCTCGAAACAGGCCTGGATGATCGACGCGCTGATGGAATCGTGGCCGCAGCCGGCGCAGAGGGTGGAGACCTTGCCCTCATAGTCGCGGCGGGTGAAGCCCAAGGCGTTGGCGGTGAGCCCCGGATGGTGCAGGCGAGGCTTGAGGATGTAGGTCATTCCGCAGCCTCCGTGATCCTGGCCCCGGCCATGCGTTTGGCGATCTCGCTGGAGATGAAGCGCGCCGTGATCGGCGTGCCGTCGAAATGCAGCACCGGCAAAAGCTTGGCAGGATCGACCCCGCCCTCGTTCATGATCAGCGCCCTGAGCTGGGCGTCGCGGTTCTGTTCCACCACGAACACCTCCTGGTGGGCGGCGATGAAGTCCATCACTTCGTCCGAGAACGGAAAGCCGCGCACGCGCAGGCCGTCCAGGTGCGAGCCTTGCGCCTCCAGCATCTCCAGCGCCTCGTGCATCGCCGGCGTCGTGGAGCCGAAATAGATCACGCCCGTCTTGGTCGCGCGCTTGGCGTCGCGGCGGACCGGCGCGGGGACCAGGCTCTTGGCGGTCTCGAACTTGCGCAGGAGCCGCTCCATGTTGTCCACATAGACCGACCCCTCCTCGCTGTAGCGCGCATAGCGGTCGCGGCTGGTGCCGCGGGTGAAGTAGCTGCCCTTGCTGGGATGCACCCCCGGATAGGTGCGATAGGGGATGCCGTCGCCGTCCACGTCCAGGTAGCGGCCGAAATCCTTGCCGGCCTCCAGCTCGTCATGGGTCATCACCTTGCCGCGGTCGATGACGCGGCTGTCGTCCCAGGTCAGCGGCTGGCACAGCCATTCGTTCATGCCGATATCCAGGTCCAGCATGACGAAGATGGTGGTCTGAAGCCGGTCCGACAGGTCGAAGGCGAGCGTGGCCATCTCGAAACACTCGTGCGGATCGCACGGCAGCAGCATCGGGTGTTTGGTGTCGCCGTGGCTGGCGTAGGCCGCGCCGATCAGATCAGCCTGCTGCGTGCGGGTCGGCATGCCGGTGGAGGGCCCGCCGCGCTGGACGTCGAAGATCACCGCCGGAATCTCGGCGAAGTAGGACAGGCCGACGAACTCGGTCATCAGCGAAACCCCCGGGCCGGAGGTGCAGGTGAAGGCCCGCGCGCCGTTCCAGCCGGCGCCGACCACCACGCCGATGGAGGCGATCTCGTCCTCGCACTGGACGATGGCGTACTTGGCCTTGCCGGTCTCGGGATCGACCCGAAGGTCCTGGCAGAAGTCGGTGAAGGCCTCGGCCAGGGACGTCGAGGGGGTGATCGGATACCAGGCGCAGACGGTGGCCCCGCCATAGACGGCGCCGAGGCCGGCGGCGGTGTTGCCGTCGATGAAGATGCGGTCGCCCACCTTGTCGGCGCGCTTCATCTTCAGCCGCAGCGGTTCCAGGTTCTGCAGCACATAGTCGCGGCCCATGTGCAGGGCCTCGATGTTCGGCTGGATCAGGCGGGTCTTGCCCTGGAACTGCTCGCCGATCAGGGTCTCGAACACCTCGATCTCGATGTCGAGCAGGGCGGCCAGGGCGCCCACATAGATGATGTTCTTGAACAGCTGCCGCTGCCTGGGATCGGTATAGGCGGCGTTGCACATGGCCGTCAGCGGCACGCCGACCACGTTGATGTCGGCGCGGAACTTGTCCGGCGTCATCGGCTTGGTGGAGTCGTAGAACAGGTAGCCGCCGGGCTCGATCTCGGCCAGGTCCTTGTCCCAGGTCTGCGGGTTCATCGCCACCATCAGGTCGACGCCGCCGCGCCGGCCCATGTGGCCCTGCTCGCTGATCCGCACCTCATACCAGGTCGGCAGGCCCTGGATGTTGGAGGGGAAGATGTTGCGGGCCGCCACCGGCACGCCCATCCGCATGATCGACTTGGCGAACATGCCGTTGGCGCTGGCCGAACCGGAACCGTTGACGTTGGCGAACTTGACGACGAAGTCGTTGACGCGG
>Ga0302314_10001673_pt1 | contig 41405 bp, 27 predicted proteins | sample III_Palsa_N2_3_FD_200533 | JGI IMG/M metagenome (GOLD analysis project Ga0302314, IMG submission 200533) | Peat permafrost microbial communities from Stordalen Mire near Abisko, Sweden - III_Palsa_N2_3 | ecosystem: Environmental > Terrestrial > Soil > Palsa > Peat permafrost | place: Sweden... | reverse complement strand
GTCCTGGCGATCATCCTCGGCACCGCCGTGCGCTCCGCCTGGACGCCGCATCAGCGCTGGCTGCCGGGCATCAATTTCAGCGCCAAGTTCCTGCTCGAAGTGGCGGTCATGCTGCTGGGGGCCTCGATCAGCATCCAGACCATTCTGGCGGTCGGCCCGAGCCTGCTCCTGGGCATCGCCGGTATCGTCATGGTCGCGATCCCGGCCAGTTATCTGTTGGGCCGCGCGCTCGGCCTGCCGCAGCGCATCGCCATTCTGATCGCCTGCGGCAACTCGATCTGCGGCAATTCCGCCATCGCCGCGGTGGCACCGGTGATCCATGCCGACAGCGATGATGTCGCGTCTTCGATCGCGTTCACCGCCGTGCTGGGCGTGGTGGTCGTGCTGGCCCTGCCGGCGCTGATCCCGTTGCTGCATCTCTCGGGCACCCAATATGGCGTGCTGGCCGGTCTCACCGTCTATGCCGTGCCGCAGGTGCTGGCCGCAACCGTGCCGGCGGGGCTGCTCAGCACCCAGATCGGGACCCTGGTCAAGCTGGTGCGCGTCTTGATGCTGGGCCCGGTCGTGCTGTTCCTATCCTTGGGCGCCAACCATCTGGAGCGGGCTGCCGTCCATCGCGGCGCCCTCATCGCCGGCGAGACCCTGCCCAAGAGCGGCAAGCTGCCGCTGACCCGGCTCGTGCCCTGGTTCATCGTCGGGTTCCTGGCGCTGGGCGCCTTGCGCTCGGCCGACCTGGTGCCGCATCTGCTGCTGGCGCCGGCGGCGCTGACGGCCAACGTGTTCACCGTCATCGCCATGGCCGCTCTCGGCCTCGGCGTCGATGTCCGGGTCGTGGCCCGGGCCGGCGCCCGGGTCACGACGACGGTCGTGGTCTCGCTTCTGGTCCTGGTCGCGATCAGCCTGGCGTTGATCCGGGTGCTGGGCGTGGCCTGACCACGGCGGGCCGCGGCTGTGCCTTCAGCCGATAGCGGAACGAGAATTTGTAGCCCTCGTAAATCGCGATCCCCAGGAACAGCACGTCCATCGGTTGGAATACGGCGGTCACGAGCGCGATCAGACGCTGGAGGTCCAGCAATTGGATCGCGTCGAGGATGGGGATCTTCCTCAGATGGGACAGGGTGGCGATATCGCTCATCACGGTGCCCAAGCCCCAGCCGAGGGCGGCACAGGCGGCCCCCAGAATGCCGAACTTGGGCTCGATGCCCTTGCCCACGGCCTTGACGGCGTAGCCGACCAGCGCGCCGACGGCGACGGCGATCAGCCCGATCTCCATGTTCGTGACGAAGACCGCCGCGGCCCAGAGCGCCGCGCCGACCACGGCGGCGACAATGCCTGCCGGAATCGCCAGCAGGAAATTCTGTTCCGATTTCAATTTTGCGATGATTTGTTCCGCGGTCGGTCGATCGACCGGCGTTTCGATTGTCCCAACGTCCATAGATGCTGCTCCACCCGCCTCGTCCCCAATGACGACGGTCATGGTGACGATAGCCGGAGGTTTTGTCGCTATCAACGGTTGCGACAAGGTCGGCCGCTTAATCCGTCTTCAACCCGCCCGCGCGCTCGATGAACGCGACGATCTCGGCCAGGCCCTTGTTTTCCTTCAGGTTGGTGAACAGAAACGGCCGCTCCCCGCGCATCTTGCGGCTGTCGCGGTCCATCACCTCGAGCGAGGCGCCGACCAGGGGGGCGAGATCGATCTTGTTGATGATCAGCAGATCGCTGCGGGTGATGCCCGGCCCGCCCTTGCGCGGGATCTTGTCGCCGGCCGAGACGTCGATGACATAGAGCGTGATGTCGGCCAGTTCCGGGCTGAATGTCGCGGCCAGATTGTCGCCGCCGCTTTCGATGAAGATCACGTCCAGATCGGGGAAGAGCGCGTTCATGTCGGCCACGGCGGCGAGATTGATCGACGCATCCTCGCGGATTGCCGTATGCGGGCAGCCGCCGGTCTCGACCCCGCGGATGCGGTCGGGCGTGAGCGCGCCGGAGCGGGTCAGGAACTCCGCATCCTCCTTGGTATAGATGTCGTTGGTGATGGCGGCGATGTTGTAGCTGTCGCGCATCGCCTTGCACAGCCGGTCGGTCAGCGCGGTTTTGCCGGAGCCGACCGGGCCGCCGATGCCGACGCGCAGGGGACCATGGTGCGACGAGGGTTGGGTGGAAACGCTCATGACCGGAACAGCCTCGTATATTGCGTCTCGTGACGCATGGATGAGAGATCGATTGCTGGCGCCGCGGTGCCGATATTGTCGAGCGACGTCGCCTCGGCAGCCTTGGCGATGCGTGCGATGACCGGGGCCAGCCGGGCGAGCGTGCGCTGGCCGTCGGTCTGGCCCAGCGGGATGAGCCGCACGCCGGCCGAGACCAGATTGGCGGCCACCGCCTGGGCAAAGCCCAGCAAGGCGGCGTCGAGCGGCACCTGGCCCGCCGCCGCCGCGCCGAATGCCACCGGATAGGTCAGGATCTTATCGCCGGCCAACCGGTCGAGCGGCGTGCCGGGCCAGGCGGCGCGCGTCGCGAGCACGAAGGAGGCGCCCTGCTGGGTCGTCTCCAGCGCGGTCTCGGTTGTCCCGCGCAGCGCTTCGGCCAACTCGCGCACCGCTTCGAACGCGTCATCGTCACCGGTCTTGGCCGCGCGCCAAGCGGCGGCCAGCAGCACCAGATCGGCCCAGCCGGCGCCCGCCTCCAGCACGGTCGCGACATAGTCGGCGAGCCCCGCGACGTGCGTGACCCGGCCAGTCTCGACCGCCCATTCCAGGCCGTGGCTATAGGAAAAGGCGCCCACCGGATAGGCCGGCGACAGCCAGGTGCCGAGCGGCAGCAGCCAACCCAAGTCACTCATCCTCGAACCCGCTCGAATGATCATGGCCACCGGCATAGGCGCCGGCCTCGGGCACGAATGGCACGGTGACCGCCAGGACCTCGCCGCCCAGGCCCCGCACCATGTCGGCGATGACGTGGTCGTCGCGGATCAGCAGCCGGTCGTCCAGCAGCTGGATCGGCAGATGCCGGTTGCCCAGGTGATAGGCCAGGCGGGCGAGACCGGCGCTGCCGGCGCGGATTTCCAGCAGCGCCTCGTTCGCGGCCTTGACCTCGACCACGCCATCGTCGGTCTCGAGCCCGTCGCCCTCGCCCAGCAGCATGGCCTTGGCCAGGTCGAGCAAGAGGGGCTCGCCCTGGTCGGTTACCAGCCGCAGCCGGCGGCGATGGCGTTCCAGGTACGACAGCGTGACGGTGCCGACCCGCCGGTCCCGGTCCCAGGCGCCGGCCTTGAGGGCGGTGTGAGCGCGGCGCATTAGAAACTCCCTCTCCGCCCCAGAGGGGGGGAGAGGGGCGGGGTGAGGTGGGGAACGCTCGATATCTCGCGCCGCCTCGACACCCGCCTCATCCTAAATCCTTCTCCCCCCTGAAGGGCGGAGAAGGACTTCAGGGAAGGTGCGGCCCTCATCAAAACAGGAAATACCGCTGCGCCATCGGCAGCACGTCGGCCGGCGGGCAGGTCAGCAGCTGGCCGTCGGCGCGGACCTCGTAGGTCTCGGCATCGACCTCGATCTTGGGCGTGGCATCGTTCAGCACCATGCTTTTCTTCGTGATGCCGCCGCGGGTGTTCTTGACCGCGTAAAGCGGCCGCTCCAGCCCGAACTTGGCCGCGATGCCGGCGTCGATGCCGGCCTGGCTGACGAAGGTCAGGCTCGACTGCACCAGGCTCTTGCCGAAGGCGGCGAACATCGGCCGGTAATGCACCGGCTGCGGCGTCGGGATGCTGGCGTTGGGATCGCCCATCGGAGCGGCGGCGATGCTGCCGGCTTTCAGCACCAGGTCGGGCTTCACGCCGAAGAAGGCCGGCGACCAGAGCACCAGGTCGGCGAGCTTGCCGGGCTCGATCGAACCGACAATGCCGGCGATGCCATGGGCGATCGCCGGGTTGATGGTGTATTTCGCGATATAGCGGCGGGCGCGGAAATTGTCGGATGGCCCGGTGCCCAGGCCGCCCCGTTGGCGCTTCATCTTATCCGCCGTCTGCCAGCAGCGGATGATCACCTCGCCGACCCGGCCCATGGCCTGGCTGTCGGACGAGATCATCGAGAGCGCGCCCAGGTCGTGCAGGATGTCCTCGGCCGCGATCGTTTCCTTGCGGATGCGGCTTTCGGCAAACGCGATATCTTCCGGAATGCGCGCGTCCAGGTGATGGCAGACCATGAGCATGTCAAGATGCTCGTCCAGCGTATTCACCGTGTAGGGCCGCGTCGGGTTGGTCGAGGACGGCAGCACATTGATCTCGCCGGCGAGCCGGATGATGTCGGGCGCATGGCCGCCGCCCGCACCCTCGGTATGGAAGGCGTGGATGGTGCGGCCCTTGAAGGCGGCGATGGTGGTCTCGACGAAGCCGCCCTCGTTGAGCGTGTCGCTGTGCAACGTCACCTGCACGTCCATCTGGTCGGCGACCGACAGGCAACAGTCGATGGCGGCGGGCGTCGTGCCCCAATCCTCATGCAGCTTCAGCCCGCAGGCGCCGGCCTCGACCATCTCGACCAAGGCTGCCGGCCGGCTGGCGTTGCCCTTGCCGAAGAAGCCCAGGTTCATCGGCAGGCCCTCGGCCGCCTGCAGCATGCGCATCATGTGCCAGGGGCCGGGCGTGCAGGTCGTGGCATTGGTGCCGGCGGCAGGACCGGTACCGCCGCCCAGCATGGTGGTGACGCCGGAGAACAGAGCCTCCTCGACCTGCTGCGGGCAGATGAAATGGATATGGCTGTCGATGCCGCCGGCGGTCAGGATCTTGCCCTCGCCGGCGATGACCTCGGTGCCCGGGCCGATGATGATGGTGACACCCGGCTGGATGTCCGGATTGCCGGCCTTGCCGATCGCGACGATCAACCCGCCTTTCAGACCGACATCGGCCTTGACCACGCCCCAATGATCCAGGATCACGGCGTTGGTGATGACGGTGTCGACCGCGCCCTCGGCGCTCGACCGCTGGCTCTGGCCCATGCCGTCGCGGATGACCTTGCCGCCGCCGAACTTGACCTCCTCGCCATAGACCGTGTGGTCGGTCTCGACCTCGATGATGATCTCGGTATCGGCGAGGCGGATGCGGTCGCCCACCGTGGGCCCAAACATGCCGGCATAGGCGCGGCGGTCCATCTTCACGGCCATCAGGGCGTCTCCAGCTTGCCCATGACGGCACCCGCGAAGCCGTAGACTTCGCGGGTGCCGGCAAAGGCGACGAGGGTGACCTCGCGGGTCTGGCCGGGCTCGAAGCGAACCGCGGTGCCGGCGGGGATGTCGAGCCGCATGCCGCGCGCGGCGGCGCGGTCGAAGGCCAGCGCGTCGTTGGTCTCGCCGAAATGGAAATGGCTGCCGACCTGGATCGGGCGGTCGCCGGTGTTGGCGACGCTGATCGTCACGGTCGGTCGGCCGGCGTTGAGCTCGATCTCGCCCGCGGCCGGAAAAATTTCGCCCGGGATTACAGGAGGGCGGATCATCGTATCGGCTCATGCACGGTGACGAGCTTGGTGCCGTCGGGGAACGTGGCTTCGACCTGGATATCGTGGATCATCTCGGCGACGCCCTCCATCACCTGGTCGCGCTTGAGGATCTCGCCGCCCGCCGCCATCAGGTCGGCGACCCGTCGCCCGTCGCGCGCCCCCTCGACGACGAAATCGGTGATGAGCGCCACCGCCTCCGGATAGTTGAGCTTGACGCCCCGCTCCAGCCGTCGACGCGCCACGATCGCCGCCATGGCGATCAGCAGCTTGTCCTTTTCCCGCGGACTGAGGTTCATGCGCTTCTCCCCTTAACTGCGCCAGACGCGCGGCGGCATCGGCGACAGGCCGGTGATCTCGTGACGCAGTGCCATGGCGGTCGCCGCCGCCGCTGCCCGAAGCTTGGCCCCGTCGCGATCCAGAAATCTTATCAATAGGATACCATTGACCAGGCTCGCGCCACCCTCGGCCGGTTGGGCCGCGGTGATTTCTCTCGCCCGTGGCAAGAACGATGCCGCCTTGGGTCCGGCATGCAGCAGCGTGGTCATGCCGACCGCGCCATCGAAGCCGAACGGGCGATCGAGCACCGCCCTGATGTCGCCGTCCAACCGCAGCCGGTCGGCCCAGATCAGCCGGCCGTCGCGGCGAACTGCCCAAGAATCAAGCAGTTGCCCATGCCGCATCTGTTCGCCACGGGCGGCCCGGCCGAACAGGACCGTCTCCGACGCCAGCAGCGCGGCCCCCGGTGCCAACATGAAATCGAGCCGCCGATCGAGGCGCGCGCCGTCGAACAGGATGGTCTCCTGCGGCAGCCATTCGAACCAGGCGCCGGCTGCGACCGTGACCCGGGTCACCAGATGCGCGGCGCCGTCGAGCGCGCGATAGACCTTCTCCGCCGCCTGGGTCGTCACCGTCATCATCGTGCCCGGGCCGGCCTCGACCTCGGTCGTGAGATTGTCGCCGCCGACGATGCCGCCCGCGGTGTTGATCAGCACCGCCTGGGCCGGTTGGTCGGCCGGCACGTCCGGAAACAGGACGCGTGCCGGCGCGCGCTGATAGAGCGTCTCGATCCGCGTCCGCCCGCCGCGCAAGCCCAGCCGCAGGCGTACGCCGCCGTCGGCGCGTTCGAGCGTCGGTGCCGGGGGCAGGGGCGAGGAGGCGTCGGGCATGATCGGGAATGGGCTCGCTCTCGGTTAGGCCACCGGTTCCAGTTTCAAGATCCGTTCGACCCGGTCGATCCAGCAGCGCACTGCCGGATAGGCTGCAAGATCGAAGCCGCCCTGATGCGCCATGCGCGTATAGGCGATGAGCGCGATGTCGGCCAGGCTCAAGGCATCGGCGACCAGGAAGCGCTGGCCCGTCAGCGCCGCCTCCAGGCGGGCAAGGGCGGCGGCGCCCCGCTCGACCAGCCGCGGTTCCAGATTGACGACCGGTTTGCCCTGATACAGCACCTGGAAGCGGGCGACCGCGATATAGGGCTCGTGGCTATATTGCTCCCAGAACAGCCATTCCAGCATCTTGGTCTGGTCGTACGGGTCGGCCGGGATCAAGTCCGTGCCGCGGGCCAGATGCAGCAGGATGGCGTTGGATTGCGCGATCGGCCGGCCGTCGTCCAGCAGCACGACCGGAACCTGGCCGGCCGGGTTCATCGCCAGGAACTCCGCCGTGCGGCTCCCGCCATTCAGGATATCGACCTCGATCCAATCGTAGGGCAGCGACAGGTGATCCGCCGTCCATTTGACCTTGAGGCAATTGCCGGAGATCGAATCGCCGAATATGCGCATCGCGCGTCGCCCTCTTCCGCCGACCGGTCGCTAGCGGCCGGCGTGGGGATGATGACGCGGGATGGCGGGATCGTCCATGGGGCGATCGCCGGGGATGCTAGTCCAGCATCGGCAGCCACAGCTGCTGTTCCCTGGCGCAATCCTTGGCGATCTGGTAGCCGGCGTCGGCATGGCGCATGACGCCGGTGGCGGGATCGTTGGTCAGGACGCGGCCGAGGCGCTCGGCCGCCTCGGGCGTGCCGTCGGCCAGGATGACCATGCCGGAATGCTGGGAATAGCCGATGCCGACGCCGCCGCCATGATGCAGCGAGACCCAGGTGGCGCCTGATGCGACATTCAGCATGGCGTTCAGCAACGGCCAGTCGGCGACCGCGTCGGAACCGTCCAGCATCGCCTCGGTCTCGCGGTTGGGGGAGGCGACCGAGCCTGAATCGAGATGGTCGCGGCCGATGACGATCGGCGCTTCCAGCTCGCCTTTCGCCACCATCTCGTTGAAGGCGAGACCCAGCTTGGCGCGGTCGCCCAACCCGACCCAGCAGATCCGCGCCGGCAGGCCCTGGAACTGGATGCGCTCGCGCGCCATGTCGAGCCAGCGGTGCAGGTGCGGATTGTCGGGGATCAGCTCCTTGACCCGCTGGTCGGTCTTATAGATGTCCTCCGGATTGCCCGAAAGGGCGGCCCAGCGGAACGGGCCGATGCCGCGGCAGAACAGCGGGCGGATATAGGCCGGCACGAAGCCCGGGAAATCGAAGGCGTTGCTGACGCCGACCTCCTCGGCCATGGCGCGGATGTTGTTGCCATAATCGAGCGTCGGCACACCCGCATGGTGGAATGCCAGCATCGCCTTGACCTGTTCGGCCATCGAGGCCTTGGCGGCGGCCTCGACCTTGGCCGGATCGCTGGCCTTCATCGCTTCATGCTGCTCCAGGCTCCAGCCGGCCGGCAGATAGCCATTGAGCGGATCGTGCGCGCTGGTCTGGTCGGTCACCATGTCGGGGCGCACGCCGCGCCGGACCAGTTCGGGAAAGACCTCGGCGGCGTTGCCCAGCAATCCGACCGAGACCGGCTCTTTGGTGCGCTTCGCCTCGTCGATCATCGCCAGCGCCTCGTCGAGCGAGGCGGTCCAGCGGTCGAGGTAGCGCGTCTCGATCCGGCGTTCGATCCGGCTCGGCTGGCATTCGACCGCCAGCATCGAGGCGCCGGCCATGGTCGCCGCCAGCGGCTGCGCGCCGCCCATGCCGCCCAGGCCGCCGGTCAGGATCCAGCGCCCGGCGAGGTCGCCGTCGTAATGCTGGCGTCCGGCCTCGACGAAGGTTTCGTAGGTGCCCTGGACGATGCCCTGGCTGCCGATATAGATCCACGAGCCGGCCGTCATCTGGCCGTACATCATCAGGCCCTTGCGGTCGAGCTCGTGGAAATGCTCCCAGGTCGCCCATTTGCCGACGAGATTGGAATTCGCGATCAGCACGCGCGGGGCGCCCGGATGGGTGCGGAACACGCCGACCGGCTTGCCGGACTGCACCAGCAGCGTGTGGTGCTCGTCGAGCTTCTGCAGCACGTCGACGATGCGGTCGTAGGCCTCCCAATCGCGCGCGGCCCGGCCGATGCCGCCATAGACCACCAGTTCCTGCGGGTTCTCGGCGACCTCGGCATCGAGATTGTTCATCAGCATCCGGAGCGGCGCCTCGGTCGCCCAGGATTTGCACGTCAGGGCCGCGCCGCGCGGGGCCCGGATGATGCGATGATTCCCCTCGATGGCGCGCGATCTCTGCACGGCGGTGCTCCTGAAGACTATACAAGTATAGACATGTTGATATCATGCTGGCGGCGACGCGCCAAGCCCGTCTCAATGGGGACCCGATGAGCACACTGGAAATCGAGGAAGGCCCGCTGCCGCTCTATGAGCGGATCAAGCGCGGCATCCTCGCCAAGATCGAGAGCGGCGCCTGGGGCCGGGATCAGCGCATCCCGTCCGAGAATGAATTGGTGCGGGCACTGGGCGTCAGCCGCATGACGGTCAACCGGGCCTTCACGGAGCTGGCCGACGACGGCGTGCTGGTCCGCATCCACGGCGTCGGCACCTTCGTCGGCGGGGCGCCGCCGCTGGCACCGCTGATGGAGATCCGCAACATCGCCGACGAGATCGCCGAGCGCGGCCATCGCCATAGCGCGACCCTGCTGTGCCGCGAGGTGGCGCTGGCCCCGGCCGAGATCGCCGAGCAGTTCGGCGTGGCCGCCGGGCGCCGCCTGTTCCACACCATCATCATCCATGCCGAGGACGGTCTGCCGGTGCAGCTGGAGGATCGCTACGTCAATCCGGCCGTGGCGCCGGCCTACCTGGACCAGGATTTCGTCGCGGCGACGCCGAACCAGTATCTGATGGAAGTGGCGCCGCTGTCGGCCGGCGAGCACCTGGTCGAGGCGGCGTTGGCCGAGGATTGGGAATGCCGCCACCTGCGCATCGAGCCGGGCGAGCCCTGCCTGCTGGTACGCCGACGCACCTGGTCCGACGGCCGCCTGGTCAGCTCGGCGCGATTGCTCTATCCGGGTACACGCTACCGCTTGGGCGGGAGATTCGAGAGCCGCTAACGCGGCCGGCTCCTGACCACGCTTCTGATCGCGAAGCTCGATCTGATCCGGTGCACGCCCGGCAGACGCGACAGCTGCTCGTTATGAATGCGCTCGTAATCGGCGGCGTTCCGGGCATCGACGCGCAGGATGTAATCCTCCAATCCGGTCATGAGATAGCATTCGCGGATATCCGGGCATTTGCGCACGGCGGTTTCGAAGCGCTGCAGGAATTCCTCGGTCTGGCGCTCCAGCGTGACCTGGACGATCGCGACCATGGTGTCGGCCGCATCCGGCTCCTCGACCAGCGCCGTATAGCCGCGGATCGTGCCGTTGCGTTCCAAGAGACGCAGGCGCCTGAGGCAGGCCGAGGCGGACAGGCCCACGGCCGCGGCCAGATCGGCATTGCTCATGCGCCCGTCGGCCCGCAACAGCTGCACCATTTTCGCGTCGATCGGGTCCATGGCATTCTCTGCGAAATGAGAAATATATTCTGTCGTTCAGTGATTGAAATTGATCTTTCCTGCGACTGAAAGCCAGGAAAATAGAGCTATCTGCGACTAGTCTTGATGGATCGTGACGGCTGCGGGGAGAGCGCCATGGTCCGGACTGCACGGGTACAGCCTCCGTTCGACGACCAGCCCGACCCACGGCTCGATCGCTCGATCGATCCGGGCGCTGCCGGCGCCGTCCTCACCATCGACCTCGCGGCGATCGTCGCCAATTATCGCCTGCTGCGCGGCCGCTTGGGCAGCGCCGATTGTGCCGCCGTGGTCAAGGCCGATGCCTATGGCCTGGGTGCGGTCCGGGTCGCGGCGGCGCTGTTCCGCGCCGGCTGCCGGCATTTCTTCGTGGCTCATCTCACGGAGGGGATCGACCTGCGTGCGGCCTTACCGGCCGAAGCGGAAATCTTCGTCCTCAACGGCCTGATGCCGGGGGCGGAGGCGCTGTGTCTCGACGCGGGCCTGACGCCGGTGCTGAACAGCCTCGCCCAGGTCGACGGCTGGACGGGTTTGAGCCGCAGGATCGGGCGGGCGCTCCCGGCGATCCTGCAGGTCGACAGCGGCATGGCGCGCCTGGGCCTGTCGCCGGCCGAGGTGGGTCGGCTGGTGCGGGATCCGGCCCGGCTGGCCGGCATCGATCTTCGCGCCGTCATGAGCCATCTCGCCTGCGCCGACGAGCCGGATCACCCGGCCAACCGGGCGCAGCTGGCACAGTTCGAGGCCCAGCGTCGGCGCCTGCCGCCGGCCCCGGCCTCCTTCGCCAATTCCTCGGGCATCTTTCTGGGTCCCGACTATCACTTCGACCTGGCCCGGCCGGGCGCCGCCCTCTATGGCGTGGCGCCGGTGCCGGGGGCGGCCAACCCGATGCGCGCGGTGGTGCGGCTCGATGCGCGGGTCATCCAGACCCGCGAGATCGCGGCCGGCGATGCGGTCGGCTATGGCTATGCCTTCCGGGCGAGCGGGCCGACGCGGATTGCGACCTTGTCGGTGGGCTATGCCGACGGCTGGCTGCGCAGCGTCGGTCGGGCGGGCATCGCCTATGTGGACGACCGGGCCGTGCCGATCGCCGGTCGCGTCTCGATGGACTCGCTGACGCTCGACATTTCGACCCTGCCTGCGGATATGCTGAAGCCCGGCGATTTCGTCGAGCTGCTGGGGTCCCATCAGCGGATCGACGATGTCGCCACGGCAGCCGGCACGATCGGCTATGAGATTCTGACCAGCCTCGGCGGTCGCTATCAGCGCCGCTATCTCGATTGAACCCTGCTTCGGAGTTCCTAGGCCCATGAAGATCATTCTCGGCGGCGGCGTCATCGGCGTGACGACGGCCTATTATCTCGCCAAGGCCGGCCACGCGGTCACCGTCGTCGAGCGGCGTCCGAGCGTGGCGCTGGAGACCAGCTACGCCAATGCCGGCGAGGTGTCGCCCGGCTATGCCGCCCCCTGGGCCGGTCCGGGTATCCCGAAGAAGGCGGTCAAGTGGCTGCTGATGAAGCACGGGCCGCTCAAACTCCGGCCGACCGCCGACCCCTATATGTGGAAATGGCTGCTGCAGATGCTGCGCAACTGCACGTCGGCGCGCTATGCCATCAACAAGGGCCGCATGGTCGGCATCGCCGAATATAGCCGCGACTGCCTGAAGGCGCTCCGGGCCGAGACCGGCATCCGGTATGACGAGCGCGCCCAGGGCACCCTGCAGCTGTTCCGCACCCAGGCCCAGGTCGATCACGCCGCCGACGATATCGCCGTGCTGAAGGAATATGGCGTGCCGTTCGAGGTGCTGGACGCCGCCGGCTGCATCGCGGCCGAGCCGGGCCTAGCCGCCGTGCCGCACCTGATCGCGGGCGGGCTGCGCCTGCCGGGCGACGAGACCGGCGATTGCCATCAATTCACCCAGAACCTGGCCAAGCTCGCGGCCGAGCTCGGCGTCAAGTTCTTGTTCGACACCAAAATCGACGGGCTCATCACCGACGGCGACCGCATCGCCGGCGTCGCCACCAGCGCCGGCATCCTCAAGGGCGACGAGTATATCGTGGCGCTCGGCAGCTACTCGCCGTTCCTGGTGCGCACGCTCGGCATCACCATCCCGGTCTATCCGATCAAGGGCTATTCGATCACGGTGCCGATCGTCGACGAGCCCAAGGCGCCGGTCTCGACCGTGATGGACGAAAGCTACAAGGTCGCGATCACCCGGCTGGGCGACCGTATCCGCGTCGGCGGCACGGCCGAGGTCTCGGGCTTCGACTTGACCCTGCGCACCGCACGCAAGGCGACGCTCGACCAATCGGTCGGCGACCTGTTTCCGGGAGCCGGCGATCTCGCCCGGTCGAGCTTCTGGTGCGGGCTCCGGCCGATGACGCCCGATGGTCCGCCGATCATCGGCGGCACGAAATTCCGCAATCTCACGCTCAATACCGGGCACGGCACGCTCGGCTGGACCATGGCCTGCGGGTCGGGTCGGGTGGTGGCGGATCTGCTGTCCGGCCGCAAGCCGGAAACGGACCTGAGCGACTTGGGCCTGTCGCGCTACCGCTAATGGCGCCCGGTCGGATTGCGAGCATGACGCCGTCCGATACAACCCCTTGATTTTACTGGTTGGCCAGTGACTTCGGTCACAGGCGATTGCGCATATTTGTACGGTAATTTACTATTTCTGAACTGGTCGAACGCGACGGTAGGGGGAGGGCTACGGCTTTCGCTGCCGCGTTTGGTGCGGGGACGTATCTTTTGGGGCTGCTATATTCATGCTGCGCAAAGCGCCTGCTTATTTCGCTGACCGACGTTTGTCCGCCCGGCTGCTGCTGGGTGGCGTGTGCGCCGCATCTTTGCTGACGCCGGCGGCGGGTTTTGCCCAGGCGGTTCCGCCGCCCGTCTCGGTCCAGCTTCCGGCCTCGGTTGATCCGAACCGGCTGGGCGACCAGTTCCGGACGCCGCAGAACAGCGGTCCAGCGGTTGAGTTCGAGGTACCGCCGCCGCCGCCTGAGGCGACGCCGCCGGCGAATGCGGACAAGGTGAAGTTCACGCTGACGGCGGTGACGATCGACGGGGCGACGGCGATCCCGGCCGCGAGCTTCGACGGGCTCTATGCCGACCGGATCGGTCAGGTGGTGAGTTTGTCCGAGGCCTATGGCTGGGCCGATGCGATCACCAAGGCCTATCGGGAAGCGGGCTACGTGCTGTCGCGCGCGGTGGTGCCGGCGCAGAAGATCAGCGGCGGCAGCATCCATATCGCGGTGGTGGAAGGCTTCATCGACCAGGTGACGGTGCAGGGCGATACCAGCCCGGCCCTGGTCGCCTATGGCGAGAAGCTGAAGAGTTCGCGGCCGCTGAAGGCGGACGATCTGGAGCGCTACCTGCTGCTGGCGAACGAGTTGGCCGGTGTGACGGTCCGGAGCGTGCTGGAGCCGTCGCCGACGGTGCCGGGGGCGTCGGACCTGACCCTGGTGGCGGTGGAGAAGCCGGTCGATGCGACCTTCGAGCTGGATAACCGGGGGACCCGTTATGTCGGTCCCTGGCAGGGCTATACCTCGGTCGGGTTCAACGACATCCTGGGGCTCAACGAACGCACCTCGTTCCGCTATGCGACGACGTCGGATCCGCGGGAGCTCGCGTACCTGGAACTGGACGAGAGCGCGCCGATCGACGACGACGGCACCAGCGCGCTTGTGACCTTGAACCGGACCCGGGCGGCGCCCGGCTATACGCTGGCGGACCTGGGGGCGCATACGACGGGCGAAGAGATCCTGCTGGGGGTGAAGCATGAGTTCATCCGCCAGCGCAGCGAGGATTTCACGCTGGGTCTGAATTTCGATTACCGCGACGGCACGACGATCCTGAGGACAGTGCGTTACAACCAGGCCCCCAACACCGACGACAGGGTCCGGGCGCTGCGGTTGAACGGCACCTATGACGTGGCCGACCTGTGGAGCGGCCAGGACCAGGCGACGTTCGAGCTCAGCCATGGGCTGCCGATCTTCAACGCCTCGCCCTTCGCGCAGCCGATCGCGTCGCGGCTTTATGGCGATCCGGAGTTCACCAAGCTGGTGGTGGGGTTGTCGCGCACGACGCCGCTGGGCGGTGATTTTGCGGTTCTGACGGCGATGGAGGGCCAGACGGCGTTCGGCTCGGCCTTGCTGTCGGGCGAGCAGTTCGGGCTGGGCGGCGGCGCGTTCGGGCGCGGCTATGATCCGTCGGAAGTGACGGGCGACGACGGCGTGGCAGGCAAGGCGGAACTGCAATACACGCCGGACCTGGAGCTGGGCCAGCTCAAATACACGCAGTTTTACGCCTTCTACGACATCGGCGAGGCGGTGACGCAGCATGTGCATGGCCCGGGCACGGGTTTCATTGCGGGCACGGGTCAGACGACGGCGTCGCTGGCGTCGACGGGCGTCGGCGTGCGCTTGGCCCTGTTCGACAATTACACGAGCAATCTGGAACTGGCGAAGCCGCTGACGCGGGAACTGGCGGCGGACCGCGGCCATGGCGATGCGAAGTCGCTGCACCTGTTCTTCTCGGTGACGGCGAGCTTCTAGGCCCGGGACGATGGGTTAAGCGTGGCGGGTTAGATACGACGGATTAGACGCGACGGAAGAGCCGGCGGGGCAAAGCCCGGTCGGGATTGGGCTCAAGATCATTAGGTCGGGAATAACGGGCATGTATCTCACCACTCTGCCGCTGCATCTGCGTCGTCTGCTGCTGAGCTCGAGCGCGCTCACGGGTATCGCGCTGATATCGACCGGCGCTGAGGCCGGACAGGCGCTGCCGACCGGGGGCGTGGTGACGGCGGGCACGGCCACGATCGCGCAACCCAATGCCAAGCAGTTGACGGTGACCACCGGCACTCAGAATACGGTGATCGACTGGTCGAGCTTCTCGATCGCGTCGGGCAACAAGGTCACGATCCAGCAGCCGGGCACAAGTTCGATCACGGTGAATGAAGTGACGGGACCGGACCCGTCGCAGATCTTCGGCGATCTCTCATCCAACGGCCGTGTGGTGCTGGCGAACCCGAACGGCATCTGGTTCGGTCCGGATTCCCATGTCGATGTGGCGGGCCTGGTGGCCAGTACCGCGACGCTGTCGGCCGATGCCAAGCAGGCATTCGCGGCGGGCGGTCGGCTGTCGCTGGATGTGGCGGGCAAGGCCAATGCCTCGATCCAGAACGACGGCAAGATCACGATCGCGAACGAAGGCCTGGCGGCATTGGTGGCGCCGGGGGTGCGCAACAATGGCGTGATCCAGGCGACGCTCGGCACGGTGCAACTGGCCTCGGGGACCACGTCCACGCTCGATTTCTACGGCGACGGGCTGGTGAGCCTGGCGGTGACCAGTCCGGTCCAGGCCTTGGCGATCGGTCCGGACGGCAAGCCGTTCAATGCCACGATCGAGAACAACGGCAAGCTCAAGGCCGGCCAGGTGCTGGTGACGGCGAGCGTGGTCAAGGGCGTGGTCGATAATTCGATCAACATGTCGGGCGTGACCGAGGCCAAGGGGGTGACGGTCTCGGGCGGCGACATCGTGCTGGACGGCGGCGATGGTGCCGTCACGGTCGCGGGCACGCTCGATGCGTCGAGCCAGCAGGCCCAGGGCGGGAACGTCCAGGTCACGGGCGGGGCGGTGACGCTGGCGTCGACGGCCAAGATCGACGTGTCCGGTGCCAAGGGTGGCGGCACGGTCGAGGTCGGCGGCGGACCCCATGGCGGCGGCACGCTGAAACATGCCACGACGACGACGGTTGCCCAGGGCGCCAGCATCAAGGCGAACGCGACGAAGCAGGGCAACGGCGGCAATGTCGCGGTCTGGTCGGACGGGCTCACCACCTTCAACGGCTCGATCGAGGCCAAGGGGGCGGGCACCGGCAACGGCGGCTGGGTCGAGACCTCGGGGCATTACCTGTCGATCGCGACCGGCACGGTCGATGCCTCGGCACCCAATGGGGCGGCCGGCACCTGGCTCTTGGATCCCTATTCGCTCGATGTCGTTTCGGGCACGGGGACGAGTACGGATTCGGGCACGGACAGCTCGGCGGCCGGCGGTACCACGATCCTCGACAGCACGATCAACAACGATCTCGCCTTCGAGAACGTCACGCTGCAGACCGGCGGGGCCGGCGGCAACATCACCATCGACACCGGCGCCGCAATCACCTGGTCGAACACCCACAGCCTGACGCTCAACTCCCATGCCAACGGCGGCACCGGCGACATCATCATCGATGGCACGATCAACACGACCAACGGCACGCTGACGCTCGACTCCTACCACTCGGTCCTGTTCAACGCGCCCGTCACCATCGGGGGCGCGGGTGTGGTCGTCATCACGACCAACGATGGCGGCAGCGGCGGCGACTATTCCTTCGCAACCGGCGCCAGCCTGAATTTCACCGGCGTCGGCCAATCGCTCACGATCAACGCGATCGCCTATTCGCTGCTCTACAGCGCGACCGATCTGCAGGATATCAACAACAACCTTGGCGCCTTCCACTACGCGCTTGCGAATTCGATCGACCTCACGAGCGTCAGCTGGACTCCGATCGGCACGGACAGCGGCGGAAACATCCTCAATTCGAGCGCGGGCTTCGCCGGCACCTTTACCGGGCTCGGCCATGCCGTCTCGAACCTCACCATCAATTCCGGCAACGACTATATCGGCCTGTTCGGCGTGACCTCGGGGACGGTGCGCGACATCGGCGTGGTCAACGCGAATATCACGGGCGAGGCTGACGTCGGCGCTCTGGTGGGCATGGCCAATGGTCCGGTGCTGAACGCCTTTGCGACAGGTCAGGTCGCGGCGACGAACAGTCTGGGCGAGACATACAGCAGGGCCGGCGGTCTGATCGGGGTTTTGAACACCGCGACCGTTCAGAATAGCTATGCAATGGTGACCGTGAGCGGCGGCTCCGGCGGCGGCGCCAACGCCAACGTCGGTGGTTTGATCGGCGAGGCCAATAACGCGAGCGTCCTCAATTCCTTCGCCACCGGCATGGTGTCGGCCCCCTATACCGACAACGCCGGGGGATTGATCGGTGCCGCTGCTTCCGTGACCATCACCAACGCCTATGCGACCGGCGCCGTTACCTCCAACCACACCGCGGGCGGGCTGGTCGGAAACGCCGGCGGTTCGACGTTCAGCAATGTCTACGCCACCGGCTATGTTTCGACTTCAGTAAACGGCGGCGGCCTGGTCGGTAGTGACGGGTCCTCGACCGCCACCTACGCCTATTGGGATGCGGGAACCACTGGTCTCGCTGCCGACGGGCTCGCCGGGACGACCTCCGCATCGACGACCACGCTGCAGAGCGCGCTGCCGTCCGGTTTCAGCGCGTCGGTCTGGGGCATCATCCCCGGGCAAAGCTATCCCTATCTGAAGAGCTTCTATCCGACCGCGCCGCAGGTCGTCTCGGGTACGGCCTTGGACGGGATGAGCCCGGTCGCGGGCGGCAGCGTCGCGCTCTATGCCGCCGGGGCGCCGACCGGCTACACGAGCAGCACCGGGGCGAACGGTTATTTCAACATCCTGTTGCCGGCCGCCACGCTGCAAAACGGGGGGACGCCGATCACGGCGATCGGCGGCACGCTGGTGCAGAGCATCGGCGGTGGCGTCGCCGCGGCGAGCGCCGTCGACGGCGCTTCGCTGACCTCCGGCCAGATTACGCTCAATTTCCAGCTGAGCGGGATCACCGAGACGACGTCGGCCGCGACCTACAGCGCCATGACCCCGCTCGCGACCATCTTCGGGTCGAGCTTCTATGGCACCATCGTCGCGGAACTGCCCGCAGGACCGCTGACGATCCTGGCCAGCGGCCCGTTCACGGTCGATGTCGATCCCAACCTTAGCCTGGGGCTGACGATCGTCGACGCCAGCACGATCACGCTCGCGTCGTCGATCACCACGATGGGCGACCAGAACTATCTCGGCCCCGTCGTGATCAACAACAACCCGACCCTGACGGCGAACGCGTCGACCTACAACGGCGGAAACGTCAATTTTTCGAGCACGATCGACGGTACCAGCGTTGGCGGCCAATCCCTGACGATCATGGCGGCAGGCAGCGTCTCGTTCGGCGACGACATCGGCGACGCGAAGGCGCTGGGCAGCCTGAACGTTACCGCTTCCGGCGAAGGTCCGTATATTACGCTGCCGAGTGCCGTCACCACGGTCGGCGCGCAGACTTACAATGGCTCGGTCCTGCTCGCGAACGACACCATTCTGACCACGACCGGTGCCGGGGGTAACGTCGATTTCGAGGACACGATCGACAGTGCCAACTACCAATCGCCGGCCAGCCTGACCGTGACGGCGACCGGCACCATCACGGTTGCCGGCGACATCGGTGACAATGCCGTCCTGAACAATCTGACGCTCAACGCCGCGTCGGTCACGGTGCCCTACGGCGCCAGCCTCACGACGTCCGGCGCACAGACCTACAATGGCCCGGTGACCCTCGGCGGCGACACGACCTTCACGTCGGACGACGGCAGCGTCTCGTTCGACAGCACCCTCACCGGGATTGGTGGTGCCGCCCTGACGGTTTCGGCGACCGGCAGCAGCGCCACCGTCACGTTCGACCACGACGTGAGCGGTGTCGGCTCGGTCAACGTGACCGCCTACGCCAACGTTGCCTTCTACGGCTCCTTGGCGTTCGGCAATACGGCGTCCCTGACGTCGAACTACAACAGCGTGCTCATCAACGGCGCGGTCGACGCGAACGGCCACGGCGACCCATCCCTGACGGTTTCCGCACCCTACGGCACCGCCCAGTTCGGTGGGCCGGTCGGCGGTTCCTCGCCGCTCGACAACCTGAGCGTGACCGGCCTCTTCATCCAGCTGAATTCGGTCCATACCACCGGCACCCAGCTCTATATGGGGCCGGTCACGGTCAGCGGACCCACGACCCTCCGGTCGGACCTCGTGGGGGGCTCCCCGCCCGACGCCATCGAGTTTCAAGGCACGCTCGACGGCGGCCAGGACGTGACCATCACGGCGACCGGCGGGACCGTCAGCTTCGACCAGGCCGTCGGCAGCATCGCGCCGCTCAATTCGCTCAGCGTCACCGCCGCCGGCATCTCGCTCAATTCGGTTCAGACCGTGGCAGGGCAGAGCTATACCGGGCCAGCCATCCTGTCGACCGCAACGACGCTCGAATCGATCAGCGGCGGCACGATCGCCTTTCTGACCGCTGCCGGCACGATCGACGGTGCCCAGTCCCTGACGGTCATGACCAGCGGTGCCGTCGAGTTCGACGGCGCGATCGGTGCGAAGGCTGAGCTCGCTGACTTCGACGTGTCGGCAGGCAGCCTGATCGGATCGCTGCCCTCGATCAATGCCGCCATGCAGAGCATCAGCTACCCGGGCTACGTCCCGCCCCAAGACGAGTCCGGCAGCGTCAGCTACGACTCGCTGGAGCACGGGGTCGCGATCGTCCTGACCGGCAACACGACGATCACCGGCAATGCGAGCGAGGCGCTCGCGTTCACCGCGCCGATCGACGGCGGCTACAATCTGACGCTGACGGTCTCCGGCGGCACGATCACCCTCACCGGACTGGTCGGGAGCCAGACCCCGCTCGCCAGCTTGACCGTGACTGCGGCCGGCATCGTGCTCGGCACCACGATCAAGACGACGGGCGGCCAGAGCTACCAGGGCCCGGTGACGCTGTCGGGCGCGACGGCGCTGCAGACGACCGACAATGCGCTCGTCCATTTCGCCGGGACGGTCGATGGCGGCCAGTCGCTGAACATCACCGGCTCTGCCGAGTTCGATAGCGCGGTCGGCGGAGGGACGCCGCTGGCGTCGCTGTCGGTCAGCGGGCCGGTGACGCTCGGCGCCGTCGACGACAACACCATCGTCGCGACCGGCAATATCACGCTGGGGGGCACGCTCGACGTGTCTCAGTATTTTGCCAACGTGACGATCACGTCGACCAGCGGCGTGGTGAGTTTCGGCGGGCCGATCGGGGGCGATTCCGACATCGGGGCCTTCGTTGTTACGGGGGCGGCCATCAACCTGCCCGTCGATAATGGCGAGGAGAATGCCGTCTCCACCGACGGCACGCAGAGCTACAATGGTCCCGTGACCGTCAGCGGCACGACGACCTTGTCGTCGGAGCAGGACATCGATTTTTCCAGCACGCTCGACGGGATCGGCAATAACGAAGACGTGACGCTCAATCCCGGCGGCAACGTGAATTTCGCCGGTGCGGTCACGCCGGTGGGCGGCCACGGGCTGGGCTCGCTCACCATCCTCTATTATGGCGAGGGCGTCGGCGCGATTACCCTCGGCTCCGTCACCACGACCGACTCAAACGGCCAGTCCTATGCCAGTGCGGTCACGCTCAACAGCGACACGGTGCTGTCGGCCGGCAGCGGGCCCGTCACGTTCCAAAATTCGATCGACGGTCCCCATGCCTTGACGGTCACGACGACCGGAACGATCACCACGGATGGTGCGATCGGGGGACAAGTTCCGCTCACCACGCTCGCGCTGAGCGGCAGCGAGATCGAACTGGGTGCTGTCACCACCACCGGCAGCCTGACGCTCAGTTCGGCGAACATCTTGTTGATCACCGAGGCGCTTTCGGTCGGGGGCTCGCTCGACGCCACCGCCGCCAGCGGGCTCACGGTCGAGGCACCCATTACCGTCACCGGGCCCGACGCCGGCGTCAGCCTCACCTCGACCGGCAACGGCGTCTCGATCTATCCGGCGGCCAACATCATCGCGCCGGGTCCGATCACGATCTCGGCCGTCGACAATATCTATGTCTCGGCGTCGCTGTCCTCGACCGGGTCGTCCATCTCGCTCAATTCCAGCCAGCAAGGGATATCCATCGCATCCGGGATCGATATCAGCGCGGCCGGGACCGTACAGGCCGGCGTCGGTAACATCTATGGGTTCTACCTGCAGCAGAACTCGACCATTTCCGGCGGCACCGGCGTGCTGATCTACGACAACAGCCCGACCGCGGGTTCGGTCATCAGCATTTCCGGCACCATCACCGCGCCCGCAATCGAACTGCTCGCCGCCACTCCGGGCGCCAATCCCTCGACACCGGGGGAGATCCACCTCAACTCCGGTTCCGTCTTCAACACGACCGGGAGTTCCGGCAACAACGCGCCCAACTATGCCGATACGATCTTCTATGCCGGACCGGGCGGCACGATCGATCTCGACCATAATGTGCAGGTCAACGGCGGCGCCGGTAACGTCGCCTTCGTGGCGGATACGCTCAACACCGCCAACGCGCTGACGTTCCAGCCATACTCGACCATCTCGACCAGCGGTACGGTGATCCTCAGCCCGGCGTCGAGCGACGGCGTTTTGATGGGCGCGCTCGCCCTGCCGGATCCGTTCGAGACCAACCCCTCGGCGGTGCTCGACAACGCGAGCCCCGGCGGGGCGTCGGTTGCCCATATCGGGGTCGGTACCCAGGACGAGACCTTCAGCATCACCCAGTCCCTCGCCAATCTGTTCGGCGGGGCTGCCGGAGGCACGGTCGGAACGGTGCAGATCGGCCTGCCCGGCAACTCGACCGAGCTCTATCTGCGGGGTGCCATCAACTTCCCGTCCGCGGTCGCGTTCGAGGCCGGCAATATCATCGTGCAGTCCGACGTGGTGCTGACCAACACCGTCGGGGACATGACTTTCGTCTCGACCCAGCAGACAAGCGGGCAATCGAGCGGGCTCCAGTTCCAGGCCGGGTCCGCCATCACCGCGGCCGGCGCCTTCGTGGCCGGGAGTGCCTGCGTCATCGACCAATGCGCCGGCGTCTCGCCGTCGGCGAGCTTCGCCGGCACGATTTCTGCGTCCAGCATCGCCTATGTGTCCGCCGCGGACGTCGCCGGCGGTCTGTCAGGCGACATTGTCAGCATCACCGCGGGCTCGGTCATGACGGCGACCAACGGCATCTCGCTCCAGACGGGGCGGGGCGGTAGCCTGTCGATCGACGCCGCTGCCTCGCTCAACGCGGGCACGGCCGCGCTTTCGCTCTTCACGGACAATCTCGCCTTTACCGGCAGCGGCGCGCCGAGCTTCACCGCGGGTACGGTCTTCCTCGGCACCGGCACCAACGGCATCGACACGGGAACCACGCCGAGCATCCTGCTGGGCGGCACCTCCGGCGCCTCGCCTGGTCTCTATCTGCCGAGCCAGACATTCGCGACGCTTGCGACCGCCGTGGGCTCTACGCCGCTCGTCGTCGGCGACAGTCAGGCGCCGGTGTCGATCGTTCTCGCCGGCACGCTGTCGGCGCCGGCCACCAATCTGGCGATCCAGACCTTCAACGGCACGACGACGCTCGATGGCAGCTTCAGCTTCGCCAGCTTCGGCTACGCTGGTGCAATGACGCTGGCCGGCGACAGTTCGATTGCGACGACCGGCGGCGGCATCACGCTCAGCGGTTCGATCGACGGTGCGCAGGCCCTGACGCTCGCCGACCCGAGCGGAACGGTGTCGCTGTCCGGTACCATCATCGGTTCGAACACCCCGCTCACCAGCCTGACGATCACGGCCGGAAGCGGTATCGTGCTCGACAATAGCATCACGACCTCGGGCAACCAGAGCTACAACGGTCCGGTCGTCCTCGCGTTCGACACCGCGCTCAATGCCGGCTTGCGCAATTCCGATGGCTCGGCCAGCACGATCGGCGCGATCGATTTTGCCAGCACGGTCGACGGCAGTACCGCGGGTCAGCAGGAGCTGGCGCTCTCCGCCACCGGCGCCATCACTTTCGGCGGTGCGGTCGGCGCCACCAATGCGCTTGGTAACTTCCTCCTGATCGCGGGCAGCGTCACCGGCGTGCTGCCGCAGTTCAACGCGACCGGCAGCCAGACGATCGATCCGGGCAACACGCAGCTGAGCGGCACCTACAGTGTCGGCACCTTCATCGATGGCGGCGCGATCACGCTCGCCGGCGACACGTCGCTGACCGCGACCACGGGCGGCATCGAGCTGAGCGGCACGATCGACGGCGCCCATGCGCTGACGCTGAGCGCGCCCACGACCGGCATCGTGCTGGGCGCCACCCCGCTGCGCAGCAGCACGCCGGCGCCCCTTACCATCGGCGGTGCTACGGCGCTCACCAGCCTGACCGTGTCCCCGGGCGGGGCGATCGTGCTGGCCGACGACACCGCGATCACCGCGGGATCGATCAATCTGGGTGCGACGGTCGACGGTGCCGCCAATCTGACGCTGAACGCCACGGGCCTTGTGGCGCTCGGCCAGGCGATCGGCGCCGAGACCGCGCTCAGCAGCCTGACGGTGAATGCGGGCTCGACCACGCTTGGGGGCGCGCTCATCACCACAGGCGACCAGGACTATGCCGGTCCGGTCGTGCTGGCGTCGAATACCACGATCACCTCGACCGGCGGCTCGATCCATTTCGCCGGCACGATCGACGGCACCACGGCGGGCCAGCAGTCGCTGACGCTCTCGGCGGCGAACCAGCTCAACCTCGACCAGACGGTCGGCGGCATTGTGGCGCTCTATGATTTCACGGCGACGGCGCTCCAGGGCTCGCTGCCGTCGATCTTCACGACCCACAGCCAGACGATCAATGTCGGTATCGGCGCGCTGACCGGCACCCACACCTTCACGTCGACCTTCACGGCGACCGGCGAGTTGACCTTGGCCGGCGATACGACGCTGACCACGACCAGCGGCGACATCAATATCGGTTTCGGCGTCGCCGGCGCCCATGCGCTGACCCTTGATGATGCGGTCGGCACTGTACGCCTGACGGCCGGCACGGACGCCACCAACCCGATCGCCAGCCTGACCGTCAGCGCCCAGGACATCGTGCTGGGTGGAGCGATCCTGACGACCGGCGCACAGGTCTTTAGCGGCCCGGTGACGCTTGCCTCCAATGCCACGATCAGTACGGCCGGATCGATCACGCTCAACGGCACGGTCGATGGCGCCCATACCCTGCTGCTGAGCGGATCGGGCGGCACCGCGATCAATGGCGCCGTCGGTGCCGTCACGGCCTTGACCGGGTTCAGCGCCACCGGCCCGATCAGCGGCGGCACTCTCAACGTCACCGCCGGCACGATCGCGCTCGCGGGCGCGGTCACGACCGGGACCCAGACCTATACCGGCGCCACGACGCTGTCGGGTGCGACCTACAGCGGCGCCGGTTTTGAGACCAACGGCGCCACCACGCTCGCCGGCGCGGTCACGATCACCAGCAGCGGCGGCATCACCTTCGGCGGTACGCTCGACGATCTGGTCGCGCGCGGCGGCTCGCTCACGCTCAATGCCGGCACCAGCGACATCACCTTCAACGGCTTGGTCGGCAATCTGGCGGCACTGGGTCCGGTGACGATCGGCAGCGCCGACGATGTGACCGGCCCGGCGGCGGTGCAAGCCTCGCTGACGAGCGGCTTTTCGGAATTCCGCGCCGTGTCCTTCACCGCCGGCACCGCCGCCAATCCGCTCACCGGCGATTTCAGCATGCCCGGCGGTCTCGCGACCACGGTGCGCAGCAATCTCACCACGGCGTCGACCAGCGGATCGATCTCGATCGATACCGATGGCACGGTCACGATCGGCTCCGACAACGGCAATGGTGGCGGGCTCTATATCCAGACATTCGGGGCCGGCATCAACAGCACCTCGACCACGTCGAGCTTCGTCGCCGGCAATGGCGGCGCCATCACGATCGTCGGGTCTTCGCTCAAGCTCGCCTCGGTGCAGGCCGGCGGCGGCCAATCCAACAGCAGCAGTGCCGCCAGTGCGGTCGGCGGCAACGGCGGCAACATCACGCTGATCGCGACCGATGGCGACATCGACATAGATAGCGAATATGCCGGTCCCGGTGTCGCCACGACGGGCGGCGCCTCGATGCTGACGGCCGGCGGCGTCGGCGGCACCGGCGGCAACATCGTCATCTCCGCGACCGGCGACGTGCTCGTCTCGACCGTCGCGACCCACGGCGGCGATACGCTCACGGGCATGGGCGGCAATGCGGGCTCGATCACCATCACGGGGACGACGATCGCGCTCGGCCGGGCGATTGCGCGCGGCGGCGATACGGCCGCGACCGGCGCGGGCGCCGGCGGCGGCGCCGGCGGTTCGGTCACGCTGATCGCGACCGGGACCGGCGCCGACGCGATCATCCTGGGCGGCAACAACAGCGATCTCAGCGGCACCAGCACGGCAGTGACCTATGGCAGCCTGACGGCCCGCAGCGGCGAGGTCGGGGTGACCGACCTGTTCAACACCGACCAGGGCGGTACGGTCACCAACGCGGGCGGTACGGTGCTGCTGGAGGGGAGTGCCGCCGGTGCTGCCCTGGGCGGTGCGGTCGAACTGGTCGATACGCTCACCACCAGCATCACGCTCGCCGATGGCGTGCTGACCTTCAGCAACCGCGGCGCCACGACCGCCAATGCGCCCAGCGTCTCCTATGATTATGGTGCCGCCGTCGTGATCTCGGCCAGCGGGGCGGCCGGCGAGGGCGGGGCGGTCCAGATCCTGGGCTCGATCGTGGCGGCCGACGCCGATACGGAAAACCTCCGCATCGGCGCCAGCAACGGCAGCGTCAGTGTCACCGGCAGCATCGGCAGCAGTGCCGGCAACAAGCTCGGCGAACTGGCGCTGACCGGCAATGGCGGCGCCATCACCATCGGTGGCGGTGTCGCGGCCGACCTGCTGTCCGAGCAGCGGACGAGCGGCAGCCTGACCGTGGAGGGCAATCTCAAGCTCGGCAGCTATATCTCGCCGCTCGGCAATACGGTGCTGTTGACCCTGCCGAACGCGGGCAACGGCGGATCGACCGGCAACCCCGGCACCGTGTCGCTGGCCGGCACCTTCCTGCTGACCACGCCATTGGCGCTCGGCAACCAAGCGGTGAACCTGCTCGGCACCACGGTGCTCGATACCTCGACCAACAATCAGCCGATGGTGCTCGGCACGGTCGATGGCGGTTTCGGCCTGACGCTCAATGCCGGCACCGGGACGGTGACCGCGGGCACGATCGGCGGCCAGACGGCGCTTTCGAGCCTGACGATCAACGGCGGCGCCATCTCGCTGGGCTCCGTCACGACCACGGGCGCGCAGGCCTATAACGGCACCACGACCTTCAACGGCACCTATACCGGCAGCGGCTTCACCGCGAACGGGGCGGACCTGCTAGGCGGTGCCACGGGGGTCACGGTCAGCAGCGGCAACATCGGCTTCGGCGGCACGCTCGACGGGGCACAGAACCTGGTGCTGAGCGATGCGAACGGGACCGTCACTTTCAGCGGGGCCGTCGGCGGCACGACGGCGCTCGGCAGCCTGACCGTGACGGCGAGCGGCATCGTTGCAGGCTCGATCGCGACCACGGGGGCCCAGAGCTATTCCGGCGCGCTCACGGTCGGCGGCACCTATACGGCCCAGACCTTCACCACGGCCGGACCGGTGACCATGATCGCCAACACGGCGATCAACGGCGGCGCCGGCGACATCACGTTCGGCAGTACGGTGCAGGGCCAGTTCAACCTGGCGCTCACCTCGACCGACGCCAATATCTTCTTCGACGGCACGGTCGGCCTGTCGACCGCCCGGCTGACGCTGCTGTCGATCGCCGGCGCCAACAATGCGACGGTCGAGAACAACAGCTCGTTGTTCGTCCATGATTTCGTTGCGACCAACATCGGCGGCACGCTGACCTTCGGCGATCATTCGCTGGAATCGGACGATGTGGTGACGATCCAGGCGACCTCGGTCGATGGCCGCGTGATCTCGACCACCAGCGCCACGATCGACGCGACCTCGGTCAGCGGCATCATTCAGGGCAGCACGGTCAATGTGACGGCAACCGGGGCGGTCAACGAACAGATCACGGCCGATACGGCGACCGTCTCGGACGGCAGCTTCTCCGGCTCGGTGGCGGCGACCCGCGGTGCCAACATCGCGTCCACCGGCGACGTGTCCGGCGATATTTCGGTCAGCGGCGGCAGCGCCACGGTCAGCGGCACCAATATCAGCGGCAGCGTGACGTCGAGCGGACTGGCGCAGATCAGTGCCAGCCAGAACGTCTCGGCCGACGTTACCGGTGGATCGGTCGCGATCGCGGCGGGCGGCAACGTCAGCGGCGCCGTTACAGCCACGAGCGGTTCGGTCGGCATTACGGCCACGAACGTCAGCAGCACGATCGTGGCCCAAGGCGGCGGCACGGTCGACGTGACCGCGTCGAACAGCATTACCGGCAGTGTGAGCGGCGGCCAGGTCAACCTGACCGCGCCGACCGTGAACGAGGCGATCAGCGCCTCGGCCGCCAATATCACCGCGACCAACGTGACGGTGACCGGCACGATCGGCGGCATAGACGCTTCGGCCGCGACCAGCGGCGCCAGCAACATCACCCAGGAGATCCTGGGGGCGACGCAGCAGGTCGCGAGCAATTCGTCCGGCGGCGACACGGCGACGGCGGACGACACGGGCACCGACGACCAGGCGGGCGACAATGACGACGAGAAAAAGAAGAAAAAGAAGGACAACGGCGCGGTCTATGACTTCGCCAACCAGTACATCGACAATCTGATCGCGGGTAAGAAGGGCAACTAGCCGGTCTGGCCGTCGCGGATCTTACCTTCGATCCAGGCGATGAAGCCGCCGACCAGCGGTGTTTCGGCCAACTCGTGCCGGCAGACGATGTGATAGGCGTGCTCGGCCGGGATGGTCGCCTCGAACAGGCGGACGAGGCGGCCTTCGGTCAGGTCGTCCTTGGCCAGGATATTGTCGCCCAGCGCCACACCCTGGCCGAAGATGGCGCCCTCAAGCGCGATATGGGCGTTGCCGAGGCCGATCGTGCGGAATTCGGCCAGGCTGCCCGATGCGCCGAGCAACCAGCGGGCCCATTCCGAGCCCTGGTCCTCGCACAGCAGCAGGTGGTGCCCCAGATCGCGTACGGCTCGGATCGGGTGCGGGCCGTTCATCAGCATCGGGCTGCAGACCGGGAACAGAGCCACCGAACAGAGCGCCGTCACCCGCCGACCGCCCCAGCGGCCGTTGCCGTAGCGGATGCAGAGATCGACCGCCGGCGCATAGATCTCCTTGTCGTCGTTCGACGGGATGATGCGCAGGTTGACTTGCGGATGCTGGCGCAGGAATTCGCCGATATGGCGCACCAGCCAGCGCGAGGTCAGCGCGATCGGGCAGGAGATGACCAGATCGCCCGCCATCGACCCGTCGCCCAGCTTGGCGGTGGCATCCGCGATGGTCTGAAACGCCAGATTGATCGACGGCAGCAGGGCCGCACCCTGGGGCGTCAGCTTCAGCTGCCGCCGGGTCCGGTCGAACAGCACGACGCCCAGCGCTTCTTCCAGCGTGCGCAATTGATGGCTGACCGCACTCGCGGTCACGTTCAATTCCGCCGCCGCCTTGGCGACCTGCAGGTGACGCGCCGCGGCCTCGAACGCGCGCAGCGGATTGAGCGGGGGCAGGCGCCGACGCATCGCATCTCCAATGCTGAGAAAAACTCAGCATTACACTGCGGATAAAATCGGTTGCGCTCAAGTTGGAAAAGACCGGAACATTCGTAGGCAGATCACAGCAACAAACTTAACCGGTGCGGCATGAAAAACAGCGGCAACGACACCACCGAACGGCTCTGGGGCGGCCGTTTCCGCACGCCGCCGGCACCGGCGCTGACCGCCTTCTCCCGATCCGACGACCGGTTCTTCCGCCTGGCACCCTATGATCTGGCCGGATCGCGGGCCCATGCGCGCGAGCTGCAGCGCGCCGGTATCCTGGACGATGGCGAGTTGGCTCAGATGCTGGCCGCGATCGACCGGCTGGAGCGCGAGGTCATCGCCGGTACGGTCCGCCCGTCGGCAGCCGACGAGGATGTGCATACGTTCCTGGAACGCGTGCTGACCGAATGGTTGGGACCGATCGGCGGCAAGCTCAGGGCCGGCCGCTCGCGCAACGACCAGGCGGCGAACGACCTCAGGCTCTATCTGCGCGACAAGGGCCGGGTCATGGCGACCCTGGTGCTGGATCTGCAGGCGGCCCTGGTCGAGCAGGCCGAGCGCCATGTCGAGACCATCTCGGCCGGCTTCACCCATCTGCAGCCGGCCCAGCCGGTCGTATTCGCCCATCACCTGCTGGCCCATGCCCAGGCGATCTTCCGCGATATCCAACGGCTGCAGGATTGGGACCGGCGCACCGCGCGCTCGCCGCTAGGCGCGGCCGCCTTGGCGGGTTCGGCGATCTGCACCCGGCCGGAGCTGTCGGCCAAGGAACTGGGCTACGACGCCCCTTGCGAGAATTCGATCGACGCCGTCGGCAGCCGCGACCATGTCGCCGAGTTCCTGTTCGTCGTCAGCATGATGACCGTGAACATCTCGCGGCTGGCCGAAGAGATCTGCGTCTGGACCTCGCGCCAGTTCCGCTGGGTCGAACTCGACGATGCCTATGCCACCGGCAGCTCGATCATGCCGCAGAAGAAGAACCCGGACATCGCCGAGCTGACGCGCGGCAAGGCCGGCCGGCTGATCGGCAACCTGACCGGCATGCTGTCGACCTTGAAATCCCTGCCGCTCGCCTATAACCGCGACCTGGCCGAGGACAAGTCGGCCGCGATCGACAGTCTCGACACGCTCGATCTGGCGCTGCCCGCCATGGCCGGCATGATCCGCACCATGCGCGTCGATGTGGCCGAACTCCGGCGCCAGGCGCCCTTGGGCTTCACGCTCGCGACCGAGGTCGCGGACTGGCTGGCGCTCCGCGGCGTGCCGTTCTCGACGGCGCATGAGATCACCGGCGCGCTGGTTCGGCTTTGCGAGGAAAAATCGATCGAGCTCTGGGAACTGACGCCGGCGATGCTGGCCGCGGTTGATGAACGGCTCAGGCCCGACATGCTCGATTGCCTGACGCTCGACGCCGCGGTCGCGGCCCGCGTCGGCTACGGCGGCACGGCGCCGGTGCGGGTCTGGGAACAGATCGAACGGCTGAAGGCCGGCCTCGCGGCGCAAGCGGCCTGGGCCGGGGAATATGGCGGACCCAGATGCTGAACGAGCCCGGCATGACCGACATCGCCCATCTGCGCCATGTGCCCCGGCGCTATTGGGGCCGCTATGTCTCGGCCGGGCTGATCCTGTTGTTCCTGGCGTTCCTGGTCAACGCCTTCGCCCATGGCAAGATCGAATGGAGCTTCGTCGGCCGGTTCCTGACCGTGCCGGCGATCCTCAACGGCATCACCAACACGATCATCATGTCGATCCTGGCCATGGCGCTCGGCATCGTGCTGGGCGTGGTGGTCGCGATCATGAGGCTCTCGACCAACCCGGTGCTGCGCGCGGTCTCGCTGGGCTATGTCTGGCTGTTCCGCGGCACGCCCGCGATCCTGCAACTGCTGCTCTGGTTCAACCTGGCTCTGGTGTTCCCGACGCTTGGGCTTCCCGGCTGGTTCGAGGCGCGCACGGTCGATGTCATGACGCCGTTCGTCGCCACATTGCTCGGGCTCGGCATCAACCAGGGCGCCTATACGTCGGAGGTCGTGCGCGCCGGGCTGCTGTCGGTCGACACCGGCCAGTACGAGGCCGCCAAGGCGATCGGCATGGCGCAGCTGAAGGCGCTGCGCCGGATCATCCTGCCTCAGGCGATGCGCGTCATCATCCCGCCGGTCGGCAATGAATTCATCGGCATGGTCAAACTGACCTCGCTCGCGAGCGTCATCCAATATGCCGAGGTCCTGCACAATGCCGAGAACATCTATTACGCCAACGCGCGCGTGATCGAGCTCCTGATCGTCGCCGGCATCTGGTACCTCGCGGTCGTCACCGTGCTGTCGCTGGGCCAGTCGCGCATCGAGGCGATCTTCGCCCGGGGCGCCGGCCGGCGCGAGGCGCGGCAATGAGCCAGCCTATTGTCCGTGCCGTCGCCCTCAACAAGCACTATGGCCAGTTCCAGGCGCTGAAAGAAATCTCGCTCGATATCGCGACCGGCGAGGTGCTGTGCATCATCGGTCCGTCGGGCTCGGGCAAGAGCACCTTCCTGCGCTGCATCAACCAGTTGGAGCAGGTGAGCGGGGGCGCGCTCTGGGTCGATGGCGAGCTGGTGGGGTACCGCCGCGAGGGCGACAGGCTCTATCAACTGACCGAGTCCCAGGTGGCGCGCCAACGGTTGGCGACCGGCATGGTGTTCCAGCGCTTCAATCTGTTCCCGCACATGACGGCGCTGGAAAACGTGATCGAGGGTCCGATCCAGGTGCTGCGGCGGCCGAAACCCGAGGCGATCGCCGAGGCGCGTACGCTGCTGGCGCGCGTCGGGCTCGACCATAAGGCCGATGCCTTCCCGGTCGAACTCTCGGGCGGCCAGCAGCAGCGCGTCGCGATTGCGCGGGCGCTGGCGATGAAGCCCAAGCTGATGCTGTTCGACGAGCCGACCTCCGCTCTCGACCCGGAGCTGGTCGGCGAGGTGCTGGCGGTGATGCGCGACCTCGCCCAGTCCGGCATGACCATGATCGTGGTGACCCATGAGCTGGGTTTCGCCCGCGAGGTCGCGAGCCGCGTCGTATTCATGGACAAGGGCCAGATCGTCGAGACCGGTGCCCCGGCCGACGTCCTGACCCGGCCCAGCAACCCCAGGACCGCCGATTTCATTGCGGCGGTGATTTCGTGATGAACAAAGTCCTTCTCCGCCCTTCAGGGGGGAGAAGGATTTAGGATGAGGTGGGTGCTGACGCCACACAAGCTGCTGCCGTCGAGCGTTCCCCGCCTCACCCCGGCCCTCTCCACCCCAATGGGGCGGAGAGGGAGCAACCCTGACCCGGAGATCTTCATGAAAGCATCTTTTTGCCTCACGCTGACTGCCCTACTGCTCGCGACTGCGGCCCATGCCGCAGACTTGCCGGCCGCGATCAAGGCCAAGGGCGAGATCGTGTTCGCCAACGTGCCGAACTATCCGCCGTTCGAGTTCAAGGACCCGGCGACCGACAAGCTCGAGGGCTTCGACATCGAGATCGGCGAGGCGATCGCCGCCAAGCTGGGCGTCAAGGCCAAATGGCAGGAGACGGCCTTCGCCGAGATGGTGAGCGCGGTCTCGACCGGCCGCGTCGATCTCATCCTGTCGAGCATGACCGATCTTGCGACCCGGCGCGATCAGGTGACGTTCGTCGACTATGTGAAGTCGGGGCCGCAGTTCTACACGACCGCCGCGCGCGGTGCCGAGTTCAAGGACATGCTGGCGCTGTGCGGCAAGAATGCCGGCACCAGCCGCCGCACGTCCTTCCCGACCGAGATCGCGGCCTGGAGCGATAAGAACTGCGTTGCCGCCGGCAAGCCCCCGATCGTCGTGGTCGGGACCGAGGGCTCGGCCGATGCGCGCACCCAGCTGAAGCAGGGCCGCGTCGACGTCGCGGTGCAGGGCAGCGAGACCCTGCCTTATATGCAGCAGCAGGAACCGGGCGCCTATGCCGTGATCGGCACCGCCATCGCCTCGCAATATACCGGCATCGGCATCGCCAAGGACAATAAGGCGCTGCAGGACGCGGTGGCGGGGGCCTTGGACCAGGCGATCGCCGACGGCACCTACAAGAAGATCCTGGCCAAATGGCAGCTCGACAACATTGCGGTGCCCAAAGCCGTCATCAATAGCGGAGAGTAACCATGGTCGATGACGCAAAGCTCGGCGCCCTCCGCGCCCGCTATGCCGAGAACAAGGGCGGCGACATCTACGATCCCGCCTTCCGCAAGGTCGCGGAATCGCAATTCACCGGCGGGGCCAAGCGCAAAAGCCCCTATTCCGGGATCACGACGCTGCTCGACATGCCCTATGCGCCCGACGCCCAGAACCTGCCCGACTTCGGCGGGCTCGATGTGGCGCTGGTCGGCGTGCCGATGGATCTGGGGGTGACCAATCGGGCGGGCTCCCGCCTCGGGCCCCGCGCGGTGCGCCAGATCGAGCGCATCGGTCCCTATGACCATGTGCTGAAACTGCAGCCGGCGGCGGGATTGCGCGTGGCCGACATCGGCGACGTGCCGTTCCGCAGCCGGTTCAGCCTGGATGAGAGCCACGAGGACATCTCTTCGTTCTACACGCGCCTCCTCGAGGCCGACATCATCCCGCTGTCGGTCGGCGGCGATCATTCGATCAGCTATTCGATCCTGAAGGCGCTGGGGGCGAAGCGCCCGGTCGGCCTCATCCATATCGACGCCCATTGCGACACGAGCGGCGAATACGAGGGGGCGAAATTCCATCACGGCGGCCCGTTCCGCCAGGCGGTGCTCGACGGTACGGTCGATCCGGAGAAGACCATCCAGATCGGCATCCGCGGCGGCGGCGAGTATCTCTGGGAATTCTCCTATGAGTCCGGCATGACCGTGATCCATGCAGAGGAAGTGCCGGCGATGGGCATCGAGGCTGTGATCGCGCGGGCCCGCGCGGTCGTGGGCGACGGGCCGGTCTATGTCAGCTTCGACATCGACAGTATCGACCCCGGCTTCGCCCCCGGCACGGGCACGCCCGAAGTCGGCGGCCTCACCCCGCGCGAGGTGATGGCCTTGCTCAGGGGCTTGAACGGCATCGACATCATCGGCGGCGATGTGGTCGAGGTGGCGCCGCAGTATGACGCGACCTCCAACACCGCCCAGATCGGCGCCCAGATGCTGTTCGAACTGTTCTGCCTGACCGCGACTGCGCTCAAGGCCAGGAAAAGCTGATGAGGAAGGATTAGGCGGGACGCCAGTCCTAACCTTTTGCTATCACCGTCGCTATCCTGGCCGAGCCGCGGATCCGTCACCTCGGTCTGTCGCTGCCGACGCGTGTGAGTTTTTAGTCCATGGCTGTTTCCAATCCGAATCTGTGTGCCTGCGGCAGCGGCTTGCGCCCGGTTCGCTGCTGCCGGCTGGACCTCTCGACGGTGGGTCCGAGCGAGGCGAGCCGGCATCTCCTGCCCCTGGTGGATCGGGCGATCGAGATCCATGGCAAGGGTCAGTGGGCCGAAGCCGCCAAGATCTGCATGGAGGTGCTGGAGCTGGCGCCGGCCCAAGGCGGCGCGCTCGCCATCCTCTACCAGGTCCGCCGGGCGACCGGTCCGCTGTCGGCGGCTGAGGCGCTGATCCGGCGCATGGTGGCGCTCGATCCGAACAATGTCTGGGCGACCCAGGAACTGGCGCTGCTGCTGTTCGGCAAGGGCGATTTCGCCGAGGCCGAGGCCCATGCGCGCAATGCGGTGCGCATCGCCCCGGCCGACGCCCAGTCGCACAATCTGATGGGCATGATCCTGACCGAGGCCAACCGGCCCCAGGTCGGCGAGTATCACTATCGCCGGGTGATCGAGATCCTGGGCCAGCGCCAGCCGATCCTGCTGGCCAACCTGGCCTGGAACCTGAAGAACCAGGGCAAGATGGCGGAATCCCGCGCGCTCTATGCCGAATCCATGGCGATCGATCCGACCATCCTGCAGACGGTGCTGGGCTGGGCGCGCATGGAGGAGACCGACCGCGAATTCGCCCGCGCCGACGAACTGTTGGATGAGGCCGAGAAGCTGGCGCCCGGCAATCCCAGCATCCTGTTGCATCGCGCGATCGTGCGTGGCCGGACCAAGCAATATGACGCGGCGCTGGCCATCCTCGACCAGCTCGAGCGGATGATGCAGGGCGGCGGGCTCGGCACCAACGAGCTGTTGGAGAAGGGCCGCCTGCTCGACAAGATGGGCCGGTTCGACGAGGCGTTTGCGGCGTTCGACGCCGGCAAGCGCAAGGGCGTGGAACAGAGCGGCAATGCCTATCTGGCCGATCATGCCAAGCAGCTGGTCGAGCGGCTGACCCGGTATTTCACCGCGAGCCGCCTCAAGATCGTGCCGCGCGGCACGCCGGTCGCGACGGGGCCGCGGCCGCTGTTCATCGTGGGCTTTCCGCGCTCGGGCACGACCATGGTCGAACAGACGCTCTCGGCGCACCCGAAGATCTCGGCCGGCGACGAGCTGACCTTCGTCAACGACATCACCAATCTGATGCCGCGCATGCTGAACAGCCCGCTGGCCTATCCCGAGGCGCTCGCCGACCTGTGGATGGGTGACCAGCGCGAGGGGCTGGACAATCTCCGCGACTATTACCTGCAGCGCGCGCGCCAGTCGGGTATCGTCGAACCGGGTGCGACCTGGTTCACCGACAAGATGCCGTTGAACGAGACGCATCTGGGCCTGATCGGGCTGATGTTCCCGGACGCGCCGATCCTGCATGTGCTCAGGCATCCGCTCGATGTCGTGCTGTCGGTCTATTCCAACCACCTGACCCACGGCTTCTATTGCGCGAACGCGCTGGAGACGATCGCGCATCACTATGTGCTGATCGCCGACCTGGTCGAGCATTACCGGCGCGAGATGACGCTCAAATATCTGGCGATCCGCTACGAGGATATCGTCGACGACCAGGAAGCCAATATTCGCCGCATGCTCGCCTTCGTCGGCACCGGCTTCGACAAGCGCTGCCTGAAGTTCCACGAGAACAAGCGCTATGCGCGCACCGCCTCCTACGCCCAGGTGACGGAGAAGCTCTACGACAGCTCGCGCTATCGCTATCGCCATTACCTGAAGCATCTGCAGCCGGTCATCCCGATCCTGGAGCCGGTGATCATGCGCCTCGGCTACACGATCGATGGTTGATCAGTTCGCAGGCCCGGCTGCGGACCAGGCTCCCGCCTTCACGGCGGCGCCGGCGCCGCCGGTCTCGAAGACGATCGATCAGTGGCGCGCCGATGCCGAGGAACATGAGAAGGCCGGGCGCCTCGACGAGGCCGAGGCGCTGCTGATGCAGATCATCAATGCCGCACCCAATTATCACCCGGCGCTGCATCAGGCCGCCATCCTGTCCTACAAGCGCAAGCGACCGCTGGAGGCGATCGCCCGGTTCGAGCGCGTCATCCAGCTGGCGCCGGACATGGCGCTCTATCACCGCAACATCTGCGAGCTCTACCGCAGCCAGTCGCGGCTGGACGCGGCGATCTTCCACGGCAAGCGCGCGGTCGAGCTGGCGCCGATGGACCCAGGGGCGGCCTATAATCTGGGCGTGATCCATTACGACCGGCTGGAGATCGAAGAGGCGATTGCGGCGACGCGCCGCGCGCTCGAACTCGATCCCAGTTCGGCCTCGGCCCATTTCGAACTGGCGGAAGGCTTGCTGCTGAGCGGCCAGTTCGAAGAGGGCTGGAAGGAATACGAGTACCGCTTCGACCTGCCGAACGCGCCGCCGCTGCTGCCGCCCAGCGACCGGCCGCTGTGGGACGGCAAACCGATGCCCGACGGCACCTTGCTGCTGATCGGCGACCAGGGATTCGGCGATACGATCCAGTTCTGCCGCTACATTTCCGAGGTCGCCAAGATCTGCCCGACCGTGATCATGGCCTGCAGTTCGGAAATGAAGCCGATCGTGATGCAGCAGGCGGGCATCACGAAATATTTCGACCGCTGGGAGCAGATGCTGGCGTTCGACGCCTATTGCTCGCTCTCCGGCCTGCCGCGCCTGTTCGGCACCCATCTCGGCAATATCCCGGCGCCGATCCCCTACGTGCAGGCCGATCCGGCCAAGGTCGAGCATTGGCGCCGCCGCATCGATGCGTTGGTGCCGAAGGGCTATCGCCGGCTGGCGCTGGTCTGGTCGGGCCGACCGACCCATGGCAACGACTTCAACCGCTCCATGTCGCTGCAGAAGCTGGGCGATCTCGCCCAGCTCGACGGCGTCGCCCTGCTGTCGGTGCAGATGGGCCCGGGTCAGGCCGAGATCGGGCGGTATTTCGGGCGGGCGCCGCTGATCAACCTCGGCGCCGAGATCGAGACCTTCGCCGACACGATGGCGATCTTCGAGTGCATCGACCGACTGGTCGCGGTCGATACCGGCGTCGCCCATCTGGCCGGTGCCATGGGCAAGCCGGTCTCGATCCTCGTCCCCTTCGCGCCGGATTGGCGCTGGCTCCTGAAGCGCACCGACACGCCCTGGTATCCGACAGTCACGCTGCATCGCCAGGACAAGCCCGGCCAATGGGACGGCGCGATCGCCAAGATGCTGGAGACGGTCAGGGCGGAGATCGCTTAGGCTTGCGGCGGAGACCTCTCTGCGAGCACCGGCTTCATGGCTGAACCATCGGCACTCTCGTCGTCTATCACCAAGCCGATGGCCCAGTGGCTGGCGGACGCGACGGCGCATGAGACCGCGGGCCGGTTCGCCGAGGCCGAGGCGCTGCTGATCCAGATCATCAACGCCGCACCCGACTATCACCCGGCGGTGCATCAGGCGGCGATCCTGTCCTACCGGCGCAAGCGCTATCTTGAAGCGATCGTCCGGTTCGAGCGCGTGCTGGCCTTGGCGCCGGGCCTGCCGCTGATCCATCGCAACATCTGCGAGGCCTATCGCAGCCAGGGGCAGCTGGACAAGGCCGTGTTCCACGGCCGGCGCGCGGTCGAACTGGCGCCCGAGGATCCGGTCTCGATCTATAACCTGGGCGTGATCCACTACGACCGGCTGGAGATCGACCAGGCGATCGCGGCGTTCCGCCGCTCGCTGGCGCTCGATCCCAACAATGACGGCACGCATTTCAAACTGGCCGAGGTCTTGCTGCTGAGCGGGCAGTTCGAGGAAGGCTGGAAGGAATACGAACATCGCTACGGCGTGCCGGGCGTGCCGCGTCTGCTGCCGCCGACCGACCGACCGCAATGGGACGGCAGGCCGATGCCGAACGGCACGCTGCTGCTGATCGGCGACCAGGGCTTCGGCGATACGATCCAGTTCAGCCGCTATATTCCCGCGGTCGCGCAGCGCTGCCCGACCGTGATCATGGCCTGCAGTCTGGAGATGCGGCCGGTGCTGATGCAGCAGCCGGGCATCACCCGCTTCATCCACCGCCGGGACGGGACGCTGCCGCCGTTCGACGCCTATTGTCCCCTGTCCGGCCTGCCGCGCCTGTTCGGCACGGACCTCGGCAATATCCCGCCGCCGGTTCCGACCCTGAAACCCGATCCGGCGAAGGTCGAACGCTGGCGTCGCCCGATCGAGGCGCTGGTGCCCCGGGGCTATCGTCGGATCGGTCTCGCCTGGTCCGGCCGGCCGGATCACGGCAATGACTTCAACCGCTCGATCGCGCTGCAGAAGCTGGGGGCGCTCGCGGCGCTCGAGGGCATTGCGTTGCTATCGGTGCAGATGGGCCCGGGCCGCAATCAGATCGGTCGCTATTTCGGCCGGGCGCCGATGATCGACCTGGGCGGCGAGATCAAGGATTTCGGCGACACGATGGGCATCTTCGCCCATGTCGACCGCCTTGTGACGGTCGATACCGGCGTCGCCCATCTGGCCGGATCCATGGGCAAACCGGTCTCGATCCTGCTGCCGTTCGCGCCGGACTGGCGCTGGCTGCAGGATCGGACCGACACGCCCTGGTATCCGACCGTCACGCTGCATCGCCAGGAGGCACCCGGCGACTGGGACAGCGCCATCGCCAAGCTGCTGCGGACGCTGGTGAGCTAGCCGGCAAACATGGTCGCGAACATGACCAGCACGGCCACGGCCATGAAACCGGTGCCGATCCAGCCGTTGATGGCAAGCGCGCGCGAGACGGTGAAGCCGCCCATGATCTTGCTCTGGGTCGCCATGCGCACGACCATCGCCATGATCGGCACGGCGGCGACGCCGTTCAGGACCGCGCTCCAGATCAGCGCCTTGATCGGATCGATGCCGATGAAATTCATCGCCGCCCCGATCAGCGTGGCCGCGATCAGCGCGCCGTAGAATGCCTTGGCGCGCTTGGGGCGTTGGTCGAGCCCGACCGGCCAGCGTGCGGCCTCGCCCAGCGCATAGGCGGCGGATCCGGCGAGCGAGGGGATCGCCAGCATGCCGGTGCCGATGATGCCGCCGGCGAACAGGTAGAAGGCGAACGGGCCCGCGATCGGCCGCAGGGCTTCGGCGGCCTGGGAGGCACTCTGGATGTCCTTGACGCCATGGACATTGAGCGTCGCCGCGGTCGTGATCATGATGCAAAGCGCGATCAGGTTCGACAGGCCCATGCCGACGATCGTGTCCCACTTGATCCGGCGGAGCGCGCCCGGCGCCTGTTCGGGCGCGATGCGCAGCGGCTTCGTCTCTTCGCATTCCTGCTGGTCCTCGACCTCGAGGCCGGCCTGCCAGAAGAACAGATACGGGCTGATGGTCGTGCCCAGCACCGCCACGACGATGGTGGCATAATCCACGGTCGGCTCGATCTTGGGCCAGACGATCGCCAGGCCGACCTCGCCCCAGGGCACATGCACGACCATGACCGAGCCGACATAGGCCAAGAGCGTCAGCGTCAGCCATTTCAGGATGTTGGCATAGCGGGCATAGCGCAGGAACACCTCCAGCAGGATCGTGATGACGGCGAAGCCCACGACATAGAGCCCGCTCGGGCCGCCGATCAGCAGCTTGAGGCCGGCGCCCATGGCACCCAGATCGGCGCCCAGATTGCAGATATTGGCGAGGATCATCAGGCCGACCAGCGCCTTGACCAGGGTGCCGGGCTGATGGCGCACGAGATTGCCGGCGATGCCGCGGCCGGTCACCCGGCCGATCACCGCGCTGATTTCCTGGATGCCGCACATCAGCGGATATGTGACGACCAGTGTCCAGGCGGTGGCATAGCCGAACTGGGCGCCGGCCTGGGCATAGGTCGCGATCCCGCTCGGATCGTCATCGGACGCCCCCGTGATCAGGCCCGGTCCCAAGACTTGAAGCCAAAGCGGCTTTTTTTCTTCCTGCACGGAAGTCTTTTCTAACGCCACCATGGCGGCTCCTGTCGGCCGTATTGATTTTCTAATCAAAGAACCGGATCGGCGCCTGATCGTTCCTCGGAATTATTGTATCGCCCGATCGAGCAACAGATCGAATGCCGCGGCCGGCGCGCTCGGCTGGCGGGCCGGCAGGCTGAGCCGCGTCAGCGTCCGGCGCACGGCGAAACCCTGGGCTTGCAGCACCGCGAGCGTGCCGAGCGCGAGCTGATCGGCCGCGGCCGCGGCCGACACGATGGCGATCCCCAGGCCGCCGGCGACGATCTGCTTGATCGCCTCGGTACTGCCGACCTCCAGGATCGACCGGGGCTCGATCCGGTGGGCTTCGAGGGCGGCCAGCGCCACGTCGCGGGTGCCGGAGCCGGGTTCGCGCACGATGACGATTTCTTCCGCGAGGGCCGCGGTCGAAACCGGCTCCGTCGCCCGCGCCAGCCGATGATCGGGTGCCGCGATCAGCACCATCGCCTCCTGGCGCCAGGGCCGAACCTCGATGCCCGGTTCGTCGACCGGACCTTCGACGAGCGCGATATCCAGCTCGCGCGCCAGCAGCAGCTCCGCGATCTCGCGTGTGTTGGCGCTGGTCAGGCGCAGCTCGATTTCGGGATAGCGCTTGTGGAAGCCGCCCAGGATCGGCGGCAGGTGATATGTCGCGACCGTGGTGCTGGCGCCGACGGCGAGCGTGCCCCGGTGCAGGCCGCGGAGCGCCGCCAGCTCCTCTTCGGCCGCACGCTCGGCTGCGAACAAGGCGGCGGCATGGCGCATCAGCAGTCTGCCGGCCTCGGTGAGCGTGACGCCGCCCGGTCCGCGCCGCTCCAGCAAGCGGCTGCCGACCTGGGCCTCGAAATCGCGCACGCCCTTGGAAACCGACGGTTGGCTGATGTGCAGCGCGTCGGCGGCACGCGAGAAGCTGCCGGCGCGGGCGACGGCGGCGAACAGGCGGAACAGATGGAGATTGAGCGACATAGATAAAATCTATAGCACAATGAGAAAGATATATTTGAGTTATATACGCTGAGAGATCACCTGTTTCCCCGTCGGCTCGAAGTGCCGACGGGAGCAACCGAAATGTCCGCCTTACGCAATCCCAACCAACTGATCCCCGGCCTGCTGCTGTGCGGCGGCGTCACGCTCGCGGCCATGGGGCTGCAGATCGTCGAAGAGCGCTGGCTCGGCCGTCCTTATCTGGAAGCGCTGGTCCTGGCGATCCTCCTCGGCACCGCCGTGCGCTCCGCCTGGACGCCGCATCAGCGCTGGCTGCCGGGCATCAATTTCAGCGCCAAGTTCCTGCTCGAAGTGGCGGTCATGCTGCTGGGGGCCTCGATCAGCATCCAGA